>ENA-OQDF01000495-OQDF01000495.1-human-gut-metagenome-genome-assembly--contig:-NODE-495-length-16204-cov-2.117497_pt1 | contig 16204 bp, 26 predicted proteins | sample MGYA00242769_ERZ504597 | MGnify/ENA primary metagenome ERZ504597 (study PRJEB26092, sample SAMD00036305) | human gut metagenome | host: Homo sapiens | study: EMG produced TPA metagenomics assembly of...
TACGAAAACTATTCCGAAATTACCCCCAAACAAGTCAAGGTATCTTTTAACAACGGGGTAAATCTATGGATACCGATTTCATTCAAATGATCAGCGTCCCTATAGCAAGAATCAGGTAACGGTACAGCCGTATAATTCAAATAAAAGACCGTTTTATCATCCACGTATTCCCGAGCCAAAGAATCCGTCAATTCTCGATAACTCGAAGGAACCGTTCCATATATTCCGTGGAAACAGGGGCATTGTACAAAATAAGAGACAGATCCCGCTTCTTACATTCCTCTACGATTCGCCCCAACATCTCTTGTTGAAATGAGGATGGCAATAAATAAGCACCCTTATCATCATAGTAATGACGATCGATAATAACGTCTAGTGTTCCCCCGGTCGCCCCCGTGAAAATACGCTCGATCACATTCCTTTTAATCTCAGCTACGCAATTCTTGAACGGAACGCCAAACTCATACGAATACATGACCTCCTTACGGGTTACCGGCGAAACAGCCTCCTGTACCAAAAGTCGCAAATCCTCCGCTCCTTTAGATGGGGATAAATAGACATATAGGCAGGAAACTCATCTTGATAGGAATCATCGGCCACGGTAAACGTGTGGTAACCAAACCCCAATATCACGGTTTTCAAATGGGAAGGTAAGGCGCTTTCAAGCATAAATCGATATAGGTATTGAAATAATTCTCACTGGATTTAGCGTCATTCCTCGATTTCCCCAGCATATCGGCGGATATCGAATGTAAAGGATGGGAATCGCCCAAAATCAATACCTCCACTTCCGGATCACTTTTGAGGCTGGGTACGCTTATATGAAAATAAGAGCGGATCAGCAGGCAACTAAGCAACCCTAAACATCCTACCACCCCTAAATACCGGAATATAGCAATAAAGAACCTTCTCATACTTATCAGAATTGAAAATAAATGAAACCTTGTGGATTACTGGCGTCGAAACCATAGATGATAATCAGCAATACCGTATAGATAACATACCGAACCGGAAGGCTAAGGTCCTCTATCATCAACCCATGCGCTTGTTTTCGGCCGATCCATTCCACGATGAACATAAGAGCCGTGAAAAAGAAACATTTCTTCAGCAGGAGTTGCCCGAATCCCAAGCCCACAAGCTGAGGAGCCGAGAATAACGAGACATTGAACATCCGCTCGAGATACACAGCCGCTTGGGATATATCTTCCGACCGGAACAGAATCCATCCCAATAAGACCAGCAAAAACGTAGCTCCCATCTGTGTCAATTCCTTCACAGAGGGAGGAAACTGTTTTCCGCCACGGAATCTCTATACCTCCTATTTTGACCCAACAATAACAATGGCAGAAACAACAATGCATGATACGCTCCCCATGCCACAAACGTCCAGTTAGCCCCGTGCCAGAACCCACTTACCAAGAAAATAACAAGGGTATTCCGGAAGCTCTTCCATTTCCCTGCCCGGCTTCCCCCTAGGGGTATATAGATATAATCCCGGAACCAAGTCGTCAAAGAGATATGCCAACGCCGCCAAAACTCCGCTATATCCCGGGAGAAATAAGGATACTTAAAGTTCTGCATAAGGTCTATGCCAAACAACCGGGCACAGCCGATCGCTATATCCGAATATCCGGAAAAATCCCCGTAAATCTGTATCGTAAAGAAGAAAGCCCCCAGAAACAAGGTACTCCCATCCAACGTCTGGTAATTCTCAAACACACCGTTCACGAACAAAGCGCAGTTATCGGCAACCACCACTTTCTTGAAAAATCCCCAAAGCATCTGGCGTATACCATCCAACGCCAGATCACAATCGAAATTACGAGGCCGGAGAAACTGAGGTAACAAATGGGTAGCCCGTTCTATCGGGCCCGCCACTAATTGGGGGAAGAAACTGATATAAGCGAAGAATGCCACGATATCATGAGTCGCCTTGATTTTACCTTGGTAAACATCAATCGTATAGCTCAAAGCCTGAAACGTATAAAAACTGATCCGACAGGGAGCAAGATATTCAACGTCACGTAATCGGCATCCCAGCCCAATAGGTGAAGGACATTACCAAATTCTCGGTAAAAAAATCAAAGTACTTAAATACGCCCAAGATCGAAAGGTTCAGTAAAATATTACCGGCACTTATCCACTTTTGGACCAACCGGTTGCCAGCGCATTTCTCCAAATAGACTCCACTCAAGTAACTGCATAACGACGTAAACAGGATCAGCAGCAAAAAGCGCCAGTCCCACCATCCGTAGAACAGGTAACTAACAGCTACCACAAATAGATTTTGCCACCGCAAAGACTTGAAACCAAACCAGTAACCAAAGAAAACCAATGGCAGGAATATAAGGAACTCTATGGAATTAAATAACATAAATATTTAATTTTCAGACTCAAGAATATGTATGATCAAGGCGCAAAGATAAGGAATATCAAGCATTGACCAATAAATATTTCGTATATTCGTGGCTCAGAAATACAATAAGATACAGAGATGAAGATAATCAACGAACAATTACTCGACGAGACCCAGGCCAAAGCCTTGCAGTCTCCCCGCCTGCGAATGAACTATAATTTCCATGAGAGATTGGATGATCCGATCAATCGGTTACTGAATGCCATGGAGCCCGGTACGTATTTGCGTCCGCACCGGCATTTAAATCCGGCGAAAGACGAGATCTTCTTGTTGCTACGTGGGAAGGTAGCGGTATTCTTGTTTGACGAGGAAGGGAATATCACGGAGAAAACGATACTGAATCCAAAGGAAGGCGCTTATGGAGCGGAGATCAAGGCAGGGACATGGCACGGGCTTCTGGTACTGGAATCCGGATCGGTTATTTATGAGATAAAGCAAGGGCCGTTCGCGCCGCTAGCACCGGAGAACCTAGCGCCTTGGAGCCCCGAGGCGGAAGATACGGAGGGAGTAAAGAAGTATCTGGAATGGCTCGAGAGCAAATATGATTGATGATACTTTTAGTATAACAAGCTAGCGATCAGCTCGTATAACAAGAGCTATCCGAGGGTTTTAACAATGCCCATTCTAAAGTGTTTACGATCCCATTATAAGGAGCCTTACAATGGGCATCGTTACCTCCTTATAATAGGCATTGTTATTATTTCTGGAAAACCTTCGTCGATTTAATCATCACGTCGTGTAAAGGACGATCGTTCTTATCCGTCTTTACCACGGAGATCTTCTCTACGATATCGAAGCCTTCCACTACCTCGCCAAAGATCGTTACCGAGCCATCCAGATGCGGAACGCCACCGATCGTCTTATAAATCTCACGCCGTTCGGCCGGGATCACTACCGGGCCTAATACCGCCAACGTATCTTCCACCAAGATGGACGCACGGGCATGTAACTCATTCTCCAAGGAATCGGCGGCCAAGGAAGGATCTTGCTTTTTCAGCTCATCCCGGAATTTATAGTACAACCAGTTGCGGCGGATCTCGTTGATACGAGCCTCTTTCTCCGCAAGCTCCTTGTCGTCCAAGACTTTCCCTTGCACAAAACAGAACTGCGTACCGGCGGAAGCACGTTCCGGATTCACGGCATCGATCTCTTTCGCGTCGATCAAAGCGCCTTTCTTATTAAAATGATTAGGTAATATCTCAGCGGGAACGGTATAACCACCATCGCCATCCCCATACAAGGCACCCGCTCATGCGCTTTACTCTCCGGATCACCACCTTGCACGACAAACTCCTTGATAACACGGTGGAAAAGCATACCCTCATACTCGTTCGACTGGCAGAGCTTTATGAAGTTATCCCGGTGAAGAGGCGTATCGTCGTATAGCAGGACGGTGACGTCTCCCATCGTCGTCTTGATTTTCACATATACGGGTTTATTCGGGTCCAAAGGCTTATCCCCACAAGCTACCAACGTGAGCAAGAGCAGGAACAGCGAGAAAATTTGTCGTTTCATACCTGTTTTATTTATCGGATTAAGTAGTTACAAAGCCGGTTATTCCTCCGCATAGATCAACATCTGGCAATTCTTGCAGTCGAAGCGCAAACGCAAGAGCGTTTCCTTATAGCGCAGCAAGTAAGGCTCCTTATAGGGAGACTTCTGCTTCTGGTAAGTAGGGCACCATCCCATACTGTACCTCAGGCAATGTTTCGTGAACATCAAAGGGACATCCTTCTGGGGAGACAACTCGAAAGCGTCTTCCACGGCAGTCACGCCATGCGCCTTATAAAAGGCACCAGCCTTGCTATTGGAGACATTCCCTAAATAAGTCAGACGCTTCTCTGGGAAAGGGATTTCCAAAGTCTCGCCTACACACGGCTTTACCGGACGAGCCTCTTCCTGCGGTAACGAATCCGCCGGGTAGAGATAAGCCTCTCCACCCCTTGCCTACGCATCTCGGCCAATAAAGAAGAAGGGACAAACCAGTTATCGGACATCGCCACGGTGACCTCCACCGCCTCAAAAGGCGTATTTCCCAACTTAGAGAGCTGGGTACGGATATTCTCCGCTTGATCCCGCCGGCCGGTTCTTCTCGAACGGCTGGGTAAGCATGATACGGGCTCCTGTCTCGTCTGTCATACTTAACGTGAAGCCAAAGGCGTTATCTTGAAATTCCATCCGGACAGAGAGCTTCCGCTCGGCGGATGGCTTGGATAGCAGTTTATCAAACTCTTGATCGAAATTCCGGTACAAAGGCATCTTCGGACGATCGCCGGGCGATCCAGCGTAAAGATCCGGTTCGCCTCCACACGGTTTACCCGGAAGCCCTCCAACTCCCCTTTCTCATTGAAGAAGGTAAGCCCGTCGCCATTATTCAATTGTTTCAGTCCGGCGATCGTGAAAGAGTTTCCTTTCAGTTCCTTCACCGTACCCACCGGCTCCCCCAAGGACTTAGGCGTATCAAAGCTGGTGATATCCTTCGTGCGCTCCTTCCATAAGAAAGGCGTGAAACCCCGGTTGAAAGCTTTTCTCCGCCACGGGCTCGAACGTGTAAGTGCTATGCCCGGCCGAGGCACGACGGTATTCTGACCGACGGGCCAAGATAGCGTCTAGTTTCTTCCGATACCAAGCCGTTACGTTCTTCACGTAAGATACATCCTTCAAACGACCCTCGATCTTCAAGGAAGAGACACCGGCATCCAACAACTCCTCCAAGTATTCCCCCCGGTTCATGTCCTTCAAGGATAAGAGATGCTTACCCGATACGATCTCCTTCCCGTCCGCATCGATCAAGCTATAAGGCAGGCGGCAATACTGGGCGCATTCCCCCCGGTTGGCGCTTCGTCCGCTCAAGGCGGCGCTCAGGTAACACTGGCCGCTATAGCTTACGCACAGCGCCCCGTGTACGAAGACCTCCAGAGGCACGTCGTTCGCTCGGCGATCTCCCGTATCTGGTTCAGTGATAGCTCTCTCGCCAATACGACTTGCGTGAAACCTACTTCTTGCAGGAATCTCACCTTCTCCGGCGTACGGTTATCCGTTTGCGTACTGGCGTGCAAGGGGATAGCGGAAGGTTCAACTGGGTGATACCCATGTCTTGAACGATCAAGGCATCCGCCCCGACCTCGTAAGTTGCCAGATCATTTGCTCGGCCTCTGCCAGCTCCTCTTCTTTCAAGATAGTGTTCAAGCCACGTAAATACGAGCCGAATAGAGATGGGCGTAATCGCAAAGCTGCCGTATATCGTCCAGCGTATTACCGGCGGCGGCACGGGCTCCGAACTTCGGGGCACCGATATACACGGCATCGGCGCCATGGTTAATCGCCTCCCTACCGCAAATCAGATCCTTAGCGGGAGATAACAGTTCTATCGAACGGGGTTCTTTTCTCATTTACAAGCTTCCTAGTTTTTTAATATCTTCCCGGCGGAACGGGGTCTCTTGGTATACGTAATAGTTCAGCCAATTGGTGAATAGCAGGTTCGCGTGCCCCCGCCAACGTACCACCGGGCCTTGCGCCGGATCGTTATTCCGGTAATAATTACGAGGCTTGTTGATGGGCAATCCCTTCCCCAAATCACGCATATACTCATCATTCAGCGTATAGGGCGAATACTCGGAATGGCCGGTGATGAAGAATTCCCGTCCGCCACGAGCCATCGCCATATAGACGCCGGATTCCTCGCTCTCGGACAATAAGGTGAGCTCGGGCACCTTCATGATATCCTCTCGGCGAATCTCGGTATGACGGCTATGAGGCACGAAGAACTCGTCATCGAACCCCCGGAAGATCGGAACAAACGGTTCCCGGAGCGAATGACGGAAGACACCGAACATCTTGGCCGGCAAATCATATTTAGGCACCCCATAGAAATGGTATAGCCCCGCTTGCGCCGCCCAGCAGATATAGAGCGTGGAGGTAACGTGCGTACGGGCCCAATCGAATATCTGCGTGATCTCCTCCCAATAACTAACTTCCTCGAAAGGCATCTGCTCCACGGGAGCACCCGTCACGATCATCCCGTCGTAGAAATCATCCGCCATCTCATCGAAATCCTTATAAAATTCCTGCATATGCTCGATGGGCGTATTCTTCGGCGTATGTCCCTTGATCTTCATGAAATCAAGTTCCACTTGCAGGGGTGTATTACTGAGGAGGCGAACCAAGTCCGTCTCGGTCGTTATCTTAAGGGGCATCAAATTCAATACGACTACCCGAAGGGGGCGGATATCCTGCTCCGACGCACGCAAGGAATCCATCACGAAGATATGTTCCTTCTTCAGCAGCTCGATAGCCGGTAAGTTCTTTTGTAAATTTAATGGCATTTTCTATCTCTGATTATTATATGAGCGCAAAGATAATGAGAATTTTCTCATTATCGCTTATACTTCGCCACCATGATCACGGGGTTATCCTCCTCGTGCATACCCGCGGCGATCTCCTTTAACTTGCCTTTGAGGTGTCCTTCTTGATAGGCCTCGACAAGTTCGGGGGTATTTATCCGCCACGTGAAGGCGATCTCGTCGTTATTGAAGACCGTGAGGTCGAAAATCTCGTCCACGAGGTTGGCGATCGGTACTTCTTTCGTAAAATCATCGTTATATAGGACATACTCGGATACTTCCTTTGTCTCCCTATCGTACACCAAATCGGTTCTCATCAACCGATAGTAGGTATCCATCATCGCCAAGTTCAACTCTTTCTTTACGGTCTGCATAAAACAATAGCGATCCGTAACCACACCCGGGAAAAGAAAGATCTCCGGGCTCATGGATTGAATAGAGGGAGTCCTTACGATAAAAGGCTTTAATCCCTCGGCGGACGAGTAGGTGTAGACCGTATCGCAAGATGGCTCCGTAAGTAGCCAACGATCCTCGTAAGGGACGATACAAGGGTTATTAACCATACCTATGCCCTTTTCGTCGAACAATACTTGCGACACCTTTTTCTCAAAAGGGACTTTTATTTCTTCTACCACACTCCCATCTTGCTTGGATACTATCAGGAATATATTCCTAGGCTCAAGATCCTGATAAGCCCCATTGAAATTACGCCCACTACTAGCATCTTGGCAGATGAAGTGATCCCTGTCAAAATTGAAGATCGCTTTATAATAAACCCATGATTTCGTATCCTCGTCTTCTCCTTCCTTGAACGTGAAGCTTCGCTTGAAATTCCCAAACAAGTCATAAGTCATTATCTTTCTTTGCCGCAGATTACCAACAAACAGTTCTCCTTTCTCATCGTCCAGATAGATGCCATTCGTTGCGGCATACTCCTCGTTCCCCTGCCCTTTCCGATTGATATGCCAAATAGCCTTACCTTTCCGGTCGTAAATAAAAATGTCACCATCGGCAGCAAACATATTCCGTATGATCATCACATCCTTCCCGATCGCTTGCAACCAGCCTAGCGTCACGAACTCGTCCGTAGTCTCCAACGGAATATATTCCACGTCAAAAAGATCTTGCAAGATCAGTTCCTTTTTGGGATAATCCTTCGATACGTCCACCACGATAAGATCCTCTTTCTCTTGGGTAGAAGAGGTACCGCAACCAACCATACCTCCCGTTAATAAAAACATTCCCGCCGCTATCAAGCTCTGTCTCATAATAGTCTTTTCTTTTAGTTTAAATTTAAGGATAAAGGCAAATAACATTCACCTTGCGCAATATAGGGAATTTTTAATGGCTACGCAAAGATTTGTTCGAAAAACTCGTAAATATCTCATTATTTAATGGTTATTATAAATAAGAAAACCAATGGACTCCATCCTATAACTCAATGGAATACGAACAAGATCCCATTGAGTTATAGGATGGAGTCCATTGGTTTATAGATTGATATCCATATATCTGCTTTAGGTATAAGGATTAGAACCCTCCCCCTAAAGCCTTATACAGGTATACCACCGACAGCAACTCATCCAGCACGGCATTGTTCAAACCGATCTGGCGTCCAGCAAACCACGCTGGGCATCCAATACGTCCATGTAGCTGATGACACCGTTGATGTATTGCAGTTGGGCGAGTTCCAGATATTTACTGGCGGAGGCTTCCAGATTCATGCGGGAAGCACGGATCTCCTTCACCTTGCGGACGGTCACGATAGCGTTGTTCACCTCCTTGAAAGCGCCTAATACGCTCTTTTCATAACTATAGACCTCTTGCTCGTAACGAGCCTTCGCCGCTTTCACTTTCGCCTTGTTCTTCCCCATGGCGAAGATCGGCTGCAACAGGCTTCCGGCGATAAAACCAGCCGGACTCTTCAAGATGCTGCTTAACTCATCGCTCTCGAAACCGTAATTACTTGTCAAACGGATCTTCGGGAATAAGTCCGTTTGCGCCACACCTACCTGAGCGTTCGCCGCCCGAAGCTTAAACTCCGCTTGACGCATGTCCGGTCGGCGCTCCAACAAAGAAGACGGTAAGCCGATCGGTAAGGCATCCGGCAAGTGCTGGTCGCTCAAGGAAAGACCACGGGGGATATCATCCGTATACTCGCCCAACAACATGCTGAGGTCGCTTTCCTTGATCTTGATCTGACGCTCCAGCGAGGGGATCAAGGTCTCGGTACGGGCCAACTCCACTTGGGCTTGGTTGTAAGCCGTCTCGGAAGTAAGTCCGCCCTCATAGCGAAGCTTCGCCAAGCGAACACCCTCACGGCGTGCGTCCAAAGTTTGCTGTACGATCGACAACTCTTGGTCCAAGGCGCAAAGTTGATAATAATTGGCGGCAACCTCGGCGATGATGGTCAATCGCAAGGCACGTTGTCCTTCCACGGTCTCCATATAGGAAGCGATGGCTGCCTCATTCGCCCAGCGAAGGTTGCCCCATAAATCTAATTCCCAAGACAAAGTCAGCTTCGCCCCAAATTCTGGATCGGGCTTTGGGTTATCCCCTCCATAATTCAAGCGTTCCTTTTGCGCATAGACATTCGCTCCCACCTCCGGCAGCATACTCGCGAAAGAGATCCGCTTGGCGGCGATCATCTCCTTCACCTTGCGGCGGCGATCTTCATATCCTTATTATTATCCAGCGCCTTTCTGATCAGATCCTTCAAGGCCTCATCGGCGTAAAGGCTCTCCCATGGGATATTCTCCACGGATGCCGTATCGGTCGTATCCGTATAAGCCTCGATCCGGTCCGGCAGGTTCAACTCCGGACGTACGTACGCTTTCCGATCTTGCAGGAAGAGAACGCCAGCATAGAAACGACGAAAGCGGCTATATAGAAATTCTTTGTCATCATAATTTTCCGTTTTTGTGTCTCTTTAAAATAGAGGTTACCACTTCTTTCTTTTGAGCGATACGTTCCATACGCATCTTTCCCTTTATCTTATAGATCAAAACAAAGAAGAAGGGAACCAACACGATACCTACCGTAATCGCCACCAGCATACCGAAGAACACGCCCGTACCGATACTATGGCGGGAAGCTGAGCCCGGTCCGCTGGCTAACACCATCGGAAGCATACCCAACACGAAGGCCAACGAGGTCATCAAGATCGGGCGGAAACGCATCTGGGCGGCATGGATAGCGGCTCTCACCACATCTACCCCGTTATCCACCTGTACCTTGCGAACTCAACGATCAAGATAGCGTTCTTCGCCGCCAAACCGATCAAGGTTACCAGACCGATCTGATAATAAATATCGTTCTCCAACCCTGTCGCCCAGATGCCCAAGTAGGCGCCCAGCGTAGCTACCGGCAAGGAAAGCAATACGGCGATCGCACGATCCAGCTCTCATACTGAGCCGCCAAGAACAAGAAGACAAACAAGAAGACCAACGCCAAGACAAAACCAGTCTGCCCACCGGCCTGTTTCTCTTGATAGGAAAGACCGCTCCACTCCAGACCGATATTCTCGGGCAGATGCTCCCTAGCGATCCGTTCCATCGCAGCCATCGCCTCACCCGTACTATATCCCGGAGCGGCTACGGCGTTGATCGAGGCCGTGGTGAACATATTGAAACGCTTGATCGTTCCCGGACCGGTCGTATATTGGGTCGTGCCCAAGGCAGTCAATGGAACCATCGCCCCATCCTTACTGCGGACGAAAGAACAAATCCAGATTATCCCGGGTGGCCCGATAAGGCGCCTCCGCTTGGATATATACACGGTAAATACGGTTGAACATATTGAAGTCGTTCACGTACACGGAGCCTAGATAAGCCTTCATGGTCGAGAAGATATCAGACAACGGGATGCCGAGGAACTTCGCCTGATCACGGTCCACGTCGAAATACAACTGCGGGATCTCGCTCTGCATGGCGGAAGACACACCTTGAAGCTCAGGCGCTTGCGAAGCGTAATACAGGAAAGTATCCGTGGCACTTACCAGATTATCCCAGCTAGCGTCTCCCTTAGCCTCCAACTGCATCTCCAAGCCACCGCTCTCACCCAAACCCGGGATTACCGGTGGACGGTTCACATACGACTTAGCCTCGGGGTAATAGTAGAATTCCCGGCGGGCATCGGCCATCACGTCCTCTACCTTCATGCCGGAGGATTTACGCTCTTCCCACGGTTTCAAGATCACCGTCAGCGTGGCACGCCCTTGGTTCGTACCGACACGGGGACTGCTACCCGTTACATTCTGTACGTAGCCACGGCCGGATGATGGTCGAGGAACTCGATCGCACGGTCGGTTACGGCACGTGTACGTTCCAAGGTAGTACCCTCGGGCATCTCCAGCTCTACAGTGAAGAACCTTGATCCTCCTCGGGATAAAGCTGGTAGCAACATCCGGTTCAAGACAAAGATGGCCACCAGTACCATCCCGAACCTGCCAAGATACGGCGGGGATTAGCGATAGAGATACGCAACAACTTCGTATATTTCTTATTTCCTTTCGCCAACCACAGATTGATCTTACGGAAAATAAACGCTTTCTTCTTATGAGACGGACGCAAGATGATGGCGCACATCGCCGGCTCAACGTCAAGGCACTACCGTGGACAACAGCACGGAAACCACGATCGTAACAGAGAACTGACGGTACAGCTGCCCCGTGATACCCCCCAAGAAACTCACCGGCACGAACACGGCAGCCAATACCATGGAGGTAGCGATCAAAGCACCAGACAATTCCCGCATCGCCTTATGCGTAGCCTCACGGGCAGTCACACGCTCCTCGGCCATGATACGCTCCACGTTCTCCACCACCACGATAGCGTCGTCCACCACGATACCGATCGCCAAGATCAATCCCAGCAAGGTTAGCATATTCAACGAGAAACCGAAGATCAACATGAAACCGAACGTACCGATCAAGGAGATCGGGACGGCGATCGTCGGGATCAAAGCCGCACGCCAGTTCTGTAACGAGAGGAACACCACGAGAACGACCAAGAAAAGGGCCTCGAACAAGGTCTTATACACCTCGTGCACGGATTGTGAGATATACTCCGTCATATCGAACGGGAAATTATACTCCAAGCCTTCCGGGAAGTTCTTGCTGATATCCTTCATCGCCTCTTTCACCTTCGTGGCGACCTCCAGAGCGTTCGCCCCCGGCAACATATAGATACCCAAGATAGCGGCGTTCTTCCCATTGATCCCACTCTCCGTAGAATAAGAGGAAGCCTCCAGCGATACCCGGGCCACGTCGCTCATCCGGACGATCGAGCCATCCGGGTTTGCTCGCACCACGATATCCTCGAACTCCTTCACGGTAGACAAACGTCCCGGGGCCGTGATAGGCAAGGTGACATCCACATCCAGCACGGGCTGCTTACCCAGCTCGCCCGCCGCCGACTCCCGGTTCTGGTCTTTCAAGGCATCTTGCAAATCACTTACCGTCAATCCCATGTTGGCCAACCGATCCGGATATACCCAGATCTGCATACCGTAATAACGGCTACCGATATTCGATACACGACCTACGCCCGGGATACGGCGCAATACGTCCAACACGTTGATCGTGGCAAAATTACTCAGATAGATCTCATCGAACTTCGGATCGTCGGACATCAAGCTCAAGGTCATCAGCTGGCTAGGAGCCTGCTTCTCGATCGTGATACCATTTTGGATCACCTCGGCGGGCAAACGGCTCTCGGCCAGTTTCACACGGTTCTGGATCTCGACAGCCGCCAAGTCCGCATCGGCGGATACATCGAAAGTCACCGTAATATTCAAGCTACCCGAGTTCGAGCTACTACTTTGCATATAGATCATACCCGGCGTACCGTTCAGCTCCTGCTCGATCGGGGTAGCGACCGCTTGAGACACCGTCAAGCGCTCGCTCCCGGATACGTGGCGCTGATCTTCACTACAGGGGGCGTAATCTGCGGATACTGGTCCACAGGCAACAATGCCAGTCCGATGATTCCGACAATCACGATCAGTATCGATAAGACGGTCGAAAAGACAGGACGGTCTATAAAGAATCCCGGTTTCATTGTTCTTCCTCCTCTCTAAGCGCTTGGATAGCCTTCTCGTCGCCGGCCTCTACCGCATGTACCTTCACGCCCGGCACCAATTTATGATAACCTTCTACCACTACTCGCTCGTTCTCGCCCAAGCCCCGTTCGATCACGACCTTGTTGCCGATCTCCGGGCCGGTCTGCACGAAACGCTTCTCGGCGATATCGTCCCTACGGATGATATAGATGAATGCACCTCCTTCTCGATCGAGAGGGCTTTCCGGGGAACGACGATCGAACGCTCGCGGACATCCAGCAGGAGCTTCACCTTCGTGAACTGTCCGGGCAATAATTTCTGGTTCGGGTTGGATAGTTCCGCACGAACGCCAAACGTACCGGTCTTCGGGTCCACCAGCGGGTCGGCGAAGTCCACGATACCTTTTACCGGGTATTCCGAGTCGTCCGCCAAGGTAACCGTCACGGTAGGCTGCCAAGAACGGGTCGTATCCTGCTCGCCAAACTTCACGTTACGACGCTCGGCACGCAGGTAATCCAAGGCGGTCATCTTAAAATCGACCAATACCGTGTCACTTTTCACAACAGCCGCCAATTTCGAATTGACACCCGGGCCCACCAAAGCACCCACATCCACGAAACGCTCACTGATATACCCAGACAGCGGCGAGGTCACCACCGTATAGCTCAACTCCATCTCCGCTTGGTCTAGATCCGCCTTGCTCATGGCGATATTCGCCTCGGCATCTTCCAGGGCGGCTGTGGCGTTATCCAAATCCAGTTGGCTGGCGGCGTGTTGCTCGTACAACGGTTTCAGGCGTTCCACATCACGCCGGGCCTTGGCCGCTTGGGCTTGGCTTTTCTTCAGTTGGGCTTTCGCTTTCTCTACTCTAGCACGATATTTATCGGGATTAATCATAAACAGGGGCTCATTCTGCTTCACCCGTTTACCTTCCTCAAACAACATTTTCTCTAGGAATCCCTCCACACGGGCATGTACCTCGACAAAGCTGGCGGCACGGATACGTCCCACGTACTCGCCATAAATCTGCACGTCTTCTTTTGAGGGTTTGTCTACGATCACGATGGGCAATTGCTGCTCTTCCTTATGGCGGCAACCCGTCATCGCTACTACAAGGGCTATCAAGATAACCTGTACTTTTGCCAATCTTTTCCTGCTCATTCTACCTATATAAATTACTTATGTCACATTTGTTATGTAAAGAAAGAAAGAATCATTCCATTTTTCTCGAGGAGACCGATAATTAACATTACTTCACTTAATAACAAATCGTATAGCGTTTATGTTAACATTTATACTAAAATTAGGGTGTATCCAACCGGGGAATAAATCCACACCTACTGGGTAAGTCTACACTTTAAAAACAAAATCCTTTCGAATGAAACGTTTTCTCCATCCGAAAGGATTCCACATATATCAGATCTTTATCAATATCAATTATTATCGGTCAACCGACAACGCTTTCCACAAATTATCATCCGGCACGGGAGCGACAATTCGCACGTTCTCTTTTGAAACCGGATGGATAAACTCCGCGCTACGAGCGTGTAAGCTAATGCCCCCATCCTTATTGGAACGATCGAAACCATATTTCAGATCCCCCTTGATCGGACATCCCATCTTCGCCAACTGACAGCGGATCTGATGGTGCCGCCCCGTCTTCAAATCGATCTCCAACAGATAATAATTATCCGAATGGGCGATCAATTTATAACGCAGGATGGCTTTCTTGGCATTCGGCCGCTCGGTATCGTAAGCGTAACTCTTATTTTGCTTCTCGTTCCGCACCAGCAATCCACCAATCACCCTCATCCTGCGGGGGACGGTTCTTGACGATCGCCCAATACGTCTTGCGCACCTCACCGACACGAAACATCTCGTTCAAGCGAGAAAGGGCCTTGCTCGTCTTGGCGAAAATCACGACCCCGCTCACCGGACGATCCAGACGGTGCGTGACACCGACAAAGACGTTACCGGGCTTGCAATACTTCTCCTTCAGCCATGCCTTCAGCATCTCCGAGAGAGGCTTATCGCCCGTTTTGTCGCCTTGCACGATCTCACGGCAGGTCTTATCTACCGCTATAATATGATTATCCTCGTAAATAACCTCCATATTACATGTTCATACCGCCGTCAACCTGAATAACCTGTCCGGATACATAAGAAGACATATCCGAAGCCAAGAAGGTAGCGATATTAGCCACATCCTCCACCGTACCGCCACGGCGCAAAGGAATCTTCTTGCACCACTCGGCACGTACCTCGTCAGACAACTGAGCGGTCATATCCGTGATGATAATCCCGGGGCGATAGCGTTCGCACGAATGCCACGAGAACCCAACTCCTGAGCGACAGACTTAGCCAAGCCGATCATACCGGCCTTGGAAGCGGAGTAGTTAGCTTGTCCGGCGTTGCATGAACACCTACGACAGAAGACATATTGATAATGCTACCCGCACGTTGCTTCATCATGACCGGGGTACAAGCGTGGATAAAGTTGAAAGCGGACTTCAAGTTCACGTTCAACACAGCGTCCCATTGTCCCTCGCTCATACGCATCATCAAGCCGTCTTTCGTTGATACCGGCGTTGTTCACCAAGTATAATCGATACGTCCGAAATACCTTCCTACGATCTCGGCAACGACGTTATGAGTCTCCTCAAAGTTAGCAGCGTTGGAAGCGTATCCTTTCGCCTTTACACCCAAGGCCTCGATCTCAGCCTGTGTAGCCAAGCCATTCTCATCGATCACTAGATCCGTGAAAGCGATGTTAGCGCCCTCTTGGGCAAACTTCAAGGCGATAGCTTACCAATACCACGAGCGGCACCCGTTACGACAGCCACTTTACCTTCTAATAGTTTCATATTACTCAATTTTTTAATATCAATGTTTAATCAAGCAAGCTCCCGTTGAATAGCCACCGCCGAATACCGTGATAGCGATCAAGTCGTCTTTCTTGAAATTCTTATCGTTCTGGGCATATACCAAGGCCGAGCTTACGGAACCCGTATTTCCCAGCTCCTCGATATTGTGTAAAAATTTCTCGTCCGGCAAGTTCAATTGCTTGGCGATATTCGCCATGATACGCATATTCGCCTGATGGCCGATGAAATAAGTAAGGTTATCCAGCGTATAACCGTTCTTCTCCAACAAATGAAGGACATTCTTAGGCATATAGGTACAAGCTTGGATAAATACGTCACGCCCCTCCGGCATCAAGATACCGCCGTCACGAGGACGCAAGTGAACCGCCTCCATCGCTTTCGACAAATGGCCGAGACCTTGCGTGTAAACCTCTACGATCTCGGCGTCGCCCTCACCGATCCGCTCCTTGGAGATAAAGAAAGCGGCGGCGGCATCAACCCCATAAATGGCCCGCCTTCGG
>ENA-OQDF01000496-OQDF01000496.1-human-gut-metagenome-genome-assembly--contig:-NODE-496-length-16199-cov-2.104778_pt1 | contig 16199 bp, 24 predicted proteins | sample MGYA00242769_ERZ504597 | MGnify/ENA primary metagenome ERZ504597 (study PRJEB26092, sample SAMD00036305) | human gut metagenome | host: Homo sapiens | study: EMG produced TPA metagenomics assembly of...
CTGTTGCTGACCTTGAAAGAGCAGGCAAGAGACACGCTGTTATCACAGGTGTTGTAGAAGGTGGAGATCCGGCTGTTCAGGCTGAGATTGAAGACTGGTGGTAAAGCTGCTCAGGTCAGAAGAAGATTCCGTGATACTAACATAGCTCAGATCGGAAGACCATATCCGGGTATGATGGACCTTTACATCGATGAGACAAACCTGTACAACAGAATGTTCCTGTACACAAAACAGTTTGACTGGGAAAAAATGTGGGCTATCGCTGATGATATTACAGATGAAGAAGCAATCCGCGCAAAAGCTCAGGATATTCTTGATACATTCGATATCGAAGATGGCGGCACAATCGAAAAAGTATGGGATATGCAAAATACGTTGTAGCATTTGAAAAATGGGTTAAAGATGAACACCTCAGCATGGTTGCTTCTCATTACGACGGATTTGCTCAGGGTAAAGCTGGTGTCCTTGACAGTATGCTGATTCCGGCATTTTCCATGCTGATCAAACAGGGTACAGCATGCGCTGTAGAAGGTGATATGAAAGTTGCCATGGCAATGAGTATCCTGAAGACAATTTCAGGTACAGGTCAGCTGTCAGAAATGTATTCCATCGACTTTAATGAGGACATCTGCATTATCGGACATTCCGGAAGTGGAGATGCTGATATTTCCGATAAGAAACCTACCATGAAGATCGTGCCGGTATTCCACGGTAAAACAGGCGGCGGATACCTGACACAGTTCTATCCATACACAGGTCCGGTTACCTATCTTGCAATCACACAGGATAAAGACGGACACTTCAAATTTGTTGTAGCAGAAGGTGTAAACGAAGAAGGACCTATCCTTTCCTTCGGTGATACAAACATGAGAACACGCTTTACATGTGGAGCAAGAGAGTTTGTTAACCGCTGGAGCGAAGCTGGCCCGACACATCATATGGCAGCAGCTACAGGAAGACATATCGATACAATTCTGAAGGTAGCAAAAATCTTCAATATTCCGGTTGATATCGTTACAAGATAATTTAAGCCATCTACTTTATACACATATTCATATTCAAAAAAAGAGATCGCATAAAGCGTCTCTTTTTATTTTCTGTATAATGGAGGAATAGAATCAAGGGTTGCAGAATGCTTTCGGGCAGGTATACGAATTTCAACTTCTGTTCCCTGGCCAGGATTGCTGGTGTAACTGAGTCCATAATCAGAACCATACAGGATCTGAAGACGGCGGTGTGTATTGTACACTGCTATATTTGTGCCACCGGAGGAACTTGCACCTTCACCGGACAGGATCGTTGCAAGTTGCTCCGCAGCAATTCCGATTCCGTCATCAGATATCAGAAGAACAATGTCTGAATCTTCCATCCATCCGGTAAGAACAATAGTTCCTGTTTTATCAGCGGTTTCCAGAATGCCGTGCAGTACAGAATTCTCAATGATTGGCTGCAGAGTCAGCTTAGGAATCTGATATTCCATGAGTTCATCAGGAATGTCGGATACAAAGGTAATGCTGTCATGATAACGCATATTCTGTATTTGCAGGTAGATGGAAACGTGTTCTGCTTCTCTGTAAATCGTGCTGATGCTCTGTTTGCGGCTTAAAGTCAACTTATAAAAGCGGGAGAGACTCTGAACGGCGCGGGAAACTTCATCTGTCCGTCCCTGCTGCGCCAGCCAGTTGATCATATCCATGGTATTATAAAGAAAATGTGGATTGATCTGGGCCTGAAGAGAACGAAATTCAGCGATTCGAAGTTCTTCTGCAGCTTTAGCCTGATCAGTCATAAGCTGATCCATCTTACGCGTCATATAGTTGTAAGTATCAATAAGATCACCGATCTCATCATGGTATTCCGGACTGTCCATAGGACTTAAGGTTCCTTTACGTACCTTACTCATCTGATGTATGACAGAGGAGATTCGGTTCGTGATCGAGTGTGACATAAAATGTGCAAGAACCAGGGCGAATACCAGAAAACCAAGATACATCAGGACATACTGAACCATGATGGCATTACTCTGATGAATCAGTGGACCAGAAGGCAGGACAGTAACCATAAACCATTCGGGCTGTTTGATGTTATAGAAGCCGGCATACACGGTAGTATCCAAAATAATTCCGTTCAATGAAGTTGTTGGAGGACATAAAAGATTCCTCAATTGTATCGTAATCCAACAGATAGATACCCGAAAGGGATATATCGGAGGATGCGACCACGGCATTTCGATCATTGATGATGTAAGAAACACTTCCGTCAATCGTCAGATTATCTTTCAACATATCTGAGAGATAATCTGAAGAACTGTAAAGGGCGATGTAAGCCTGACGGGCTTTTCCCTGATAATAAAAGGTCGTGGAAGTAATATATGCAAGATCTCCGTATTTTTTTTCTCGCGTTCACCAAGATAGAAAGCAGGACAGAACAGGGAGGACTGCTGTGTACCCTGAAAGATACCGTACCAGTAGGTACCACGAGCTTTGCTCATAGGTGAAAAATAATCTTTCGTAAGATCATCACTGAAAAGTCGTACAGATTGCGGTGGAAAATCCATATAGATTTGTAAACCGGAGATCATATCAGAATCAATCAGATTTTCTACATATTCATGGAAATACTGTGCATCGTTTGTATCCAGAAACATCTGAAATGGTGAGTTAACAGGCTGGTGGAACAGAATCTGAAAAAATTCCTGATCAGTGATTCCGTCATGGGCATCAATGATCTGCTGTACAAGATCTTCTATGTAAGGAGCTGTCTGGGCGGAAGTATCCTGTTCCTGGCGGATCGTGTAGGAAACAACCATGTCATAAAGTTTTCCATAGAAGAAGCAGGCCATCATTACAACAGGTACAGTTGCAGTGAGCAGCAGTACAAGTGTAAATTTGTAACTCAACTTCATGTCACCATAAGACTGCCGGCATTTTTTTATAATATTATTCATTTCAAATTCTGCTCCCTGTATTCAGAAGGAGAAAGCCCACTGTATTTTTTGAAGCTCTTTCCAAAATAGTTACCGTCACTGTAGCCAACCCTGGAAGATATGTCTGTGATTTTAAAACGTGCATCTTTCAGAAGCTGTTTGGCTTTTTCCATACGATATTCTGTTATATACTGATTCAGCGTCTGCCCGGTCTCGCTTTTAAAGAATGTGCATACATACGAAGTAGAAAGAAACACATGGGAACTGATATCCTTTACAGAAAGAGTTTCGTTCATATAATTCTTACTGATGTAGTCTTTGATCAGAAAAATAGTCGGATTTTCCTGAGAAGTTGTTTCGGCTTTCGTGAAATATTCTTTTGTTTTGGTGATCAGGGTCTGATGAAGCTCCGGAAATGTGAAACAGTCATCAATTGTTTCGGCGATACTTCAACATTTCCGGAACCGGCAATCTTCTGTTGGTGGCGGGCATCTTCTAGGCATAAAAAAAGTTTGTAATAAAGATCTTTGACCGGATTCTGCAGAAAACGATGATTTTTATAAAAAGTAGTATACAGTTTCTGAAGAATAGTTTCAGCGGAGATCTGATCCAGCCTGGATAATGCATCTGCAAAAGCCGCCGCCGGCGAGTCTGAAAAAATATTACTCTGTACATCCGGACTTTCGTCTGGCTGGGCAGAAGTCAGTAGCGTATTTTCTGGAAAAAAATAACTGCTCTGTAACAGAATAACAGCAGAAGTATAGGTCTGATAGGCTTTTGAAAGGCCGTATACTGTATCACCACATGCCATAGAATAATGTCCGATCTCTGCAAAATGACTGCAAAGGTAAGTATTCACTGACTGCAACTGTCTGCTGGCTGGCTCATTCTGTGAAAACAGAAAATAAACAAGATACTGCATTTTCTTTTCGAGATAAATGCATTTCATATGAAATGGTTCCAGAAAATCCTGGAATTCCTGATAAAAATCAGTCATGGATGGAATGGATGCATCCAGAAACAGATCCGTTTTTACGATAAAAGAAGTAAAGTAAGTGGATGCATTCATAGTAAGCCCAAGTTCAGATGAGAGCTGCTCTATGATCTGGCTGTTGCTCCGTAGGAAGAGTCAGCTGCAGTGCCAGACGGGAAGCAGTTTCCATTGAATGCAGTGTCTCGCCTCTGCGGGAATGGACTTTTGGGTGTAAAGTTCACGGGCTTCGCGGATGGCAGTTTCGATTTCTGAAATAGAAAAAGGCTTTTCAATATAGTTGACTGCTTTTAATTTGATAGCCGCCTTCAGATATTCTTTATCTGAGTATCCGCTCATGAAGATCGGAACAGTATCAGGAAGAAACTTTTCCAGACGTTCCAGCATGGAAATACCATCCATGCGGGGCATACGCACATCACACAGAATGATTTCCGGCTTGCAGAGCCGTGCTGTTTCAAGACCGTGCACACCATTATCTGCCTGCAGGACTTCATCTATGCCAAGAGAAGCCCAGTCCAGCGAAGTGATCACACCAGTGCGGGTAAGCTCTTCATCATCTACGATCAGTAATTTCATATGATTCTCCTTAGTATTGGTGCAGTAAAGATTAAAGTTACCAAATCATTTTCAGAACCTTGTTACAGATATCAGCAGCACAGGGATGCTGAATTTCATTAAAAAGACGGTTTACCCGTGTCCGTTCAGATTTCCAGAAATCCTCTTTTGGAGAGAGGGCATCCAGAAGTCATTGAATGTCTCAGGCTTCGGACCAGGGGTTACGTCATCATAATCAAAATTCATGCCGCGTCCGTCAAGGTACTGCTGACGGTCGTACGGAAGAAATATCATTGGTTTGTCAGTGAGAAGATAATCAATGTAAATACTGGAATAATCGGTGATCAGGCAGTCAAAGATATTCAGAATACCGGTGACATCTTCAGCCTGTTCATTTCCAAGAAAACGAATTCTTTTTCCAAGATATGGAGCAGCAGAACCCTGTTCGGCAACATGAGTCCGTATAAAAAGCAACATGTTCTTTTCATCAAGAAATGCCTCCAGCTGTTTCTGATCAAAATCTTTAAACGGAAACAGCTGAACCTGTCCATAATCGCGGAAAGTTGGGGCATAAAGCACAGTCTTTGTATATTCCGGAAGATCCGGAAACAGTTGGCCTAAAATTTCACGGCAGTCATTTTTTTGGAACAGTCCATCGTTTCGCGGCTGTCCCCAGACCTTGATTTTGTCTTCAGAAACAGCAAAACTTCTGGCCATAAGGGGAATCAGTTCATGAGAGGTTGTCAGGATACAGGTATAGTTTTCAGAGAAAATCTTTTTGAAATAAATACGTGCTGCTTTTTTGAGATTAGGATCCAGAAGAGCAATTTTTTCAGTGGAACACCATGCCAGAGATTAATGATCAGTCTCTTTTTGTGAAGACCGGTCCCATAGGCAGGAAGCCCGGCAGATGTAAACCATACACCGGCTGACAGTGCCTGACGAATACCCTGTATACTTTCTGTTTCGATAAAATACTGTTTTCCATATTTAGAGGAAAGACTATTTCGAAGCTCCGGATCATTGATCACGAAAAGAGGGGTGATCTCCGGAAGATTTTCTTTTACGTATTCAAAAAGATAACGGGAATTATAATTGTAATGACTGTTATCTGTAGAAGAAAACAGCCAGATATGAGAATCTGGACGAATCTGTCCAAAATGCTCCAGGCATGCTGTGAACAGCAGATTTTTGGCTTTTCCCATGGTTGCTATGTCCTTTCCAGTTAAAATGATACAGTATCAGCGGTATTTCCAGAATCCATGTATGGCATAGGAAATAAAATACAGAATACAGCGCATGTGGCTGTAGCCCATATAACGATATACTTTATAAGTCATAATGGCAGATTTCTTTTTGTCTCCGGATTTGCTGGTTTTGCTCATACGATATTTAAGAAGCGGGCGGTCAATACCGGCAGCGGGACCGTATTGCGCAAAATCTTAAGCCATGTAAGGTAGTCTTCGTGCTGTCATCGTGTTCCATCGGGAATTCAGCAGCGACATCTCTCAACAGGAGAACAGAAGAACAGTTGATACTGTTATGTTTCAGAAGATCCCTGTAAGAGACTGTTTCCTTCACCGGGATATATTTGCCGGTAGGAGTTCCATCGTAGTTCATAAGTTCTCTTCCGGTAGAACAGAGTACACGACCTGTTTCGTGAAGAGTATCCAGCTGAATCTGCAGTTTGCCGTTTTCCCACCAGTCATCTGCGTCAAGGAATGCGACATACTGTCCGTGAGCTTCCTGAACCCCCCGGTTACGGGAGGCTGCAGCTCCAATATTATGTGGATTTTTCAGATAATGGAAATCTGGACGATTCCGGTAAACGGACAGTACTTCTGAAGTCTGGTCCGTGGAACCGTCGTCAATGACCAGCAGTTCCAGAGGAATATTCTGGCAGAAAACAGATTCCACTGCCTGTCGGATGGTAAAGCCACCATTATAGACGGGCATGATAACTGAAATCAGAGGTTTATTTGTTGTCATAAAAAGTTCCTTTCAGTTTTTGGACGAGATATCACCGGCAATTAAAGCCTCTACCTGGGCGGCTGAGGTACGGTTAATGCATTCGGCATCGATATGCAGTGGGAGAACTTTTCCTTCTGCGAATAACTGCATGCCGTGCAGGAGTCCGGCTTCTGAATCTTCGAGCAAAAGCCCGCCGTATTTTTTCAGAAAACTGTGACATCCGCTTACGTCGCAGGCCATTACAGGGATACCGAGTGTTGCCGCTTCCATAAGAACGATTCCCTGTCCTTCATAATAGGAAGAAAGAAGGAACAGATCACAGCGTTTCAGAATGGGCATAGGATTGGTGACTGCACGGATCAGGATAATATGATCGGATGCGCGCAGAGCCCTGGTATGAGCCAGTGTTTCATCGTAGAGATTACCAACACCGCCGATGATGATTAGCCAGGTGTCAGGGTGCTCCTTCCAGTATTGTTCAAAAGCATCCAGAAGTCGTTTGTGTCCCTTCTCAGGTGAAAAACGACCGATGCTGATAAATTTTGGAGCGTCAGAATCAAGTACAGACTGTAGTGTTTCCAGAGAAACATTGGATAGTGTATCTTCATTGAATGCAACGGGAGCAAGGCTTCGCTCCAGCACACTCTGATAATCGTGACAGTTGTGTATGGCCGTGATTCTGGAACGGTCAGCACCGAATTCACTGACAACAGGCTGGATAAGATCTTCACTCACCGGTACAATGTGATCATAGGTATGATATGCCTCTTTCAGAAGATAAGGGTTCATATTGCCTTTCAAGTGGACTTCCCTTGCCATATCATTGTGAATCCAGATACTTCGTGGGCATGGAGCCTCTTCAAGAAGTGAAGTTGTATAGGCTTCGTAGCGTTATAATGAATTACACAGGCAAATTCAGTACTTCCGAAATGTTTTTTCCATTCGCGTCTGTAAGCGGTATGCAGTCTGTGTTCGGCCCAGGAACCGGTATGGCCTTTCAGTTTCAGAAGCTGGACAGCCATTGTCAGCAGATCCATATTCATTTCACTGGCCAGTGGATAGATCCCGACGCTTCCGGGAGGCGTTCCATCCTTTCCGGGTGATCTTTTACGTACAGTGAACGGAAAGAAATAAAATAATTATAACGGGTAAGATCCAGTTCATGAAGCTGAGAATACAGGACAGTTGTGATACCGTTGAGATCCAGGTCTCCTGCATAAATCAGAATATTTTTTTACCATTGCCATGATATTGGTACTTGCGGCAGCAGTCCTCATGAAGGAAGACCTGACGACAGATCTTTTCGGCACCGTGTCCGTCTTCATAGCTGGCATATTTTTGCATAAAAGCATTGTCCGGTGTGCCACCGGAGCAGTGTGCAAATGGAATGACCTCCTCTGCTTTTTCAGTATAATCAAAAGGATAGGAATCGATTGTTTCATACATACCACGGGAACTTTCATATTCCTTGCGGTCATAGGCAAAAAGTATGATTTTTTTGCCGGAGTTGGCATAATCATAAAACACGCTGGAATAATCCGTGATTAGCGTATCACAGACACTCAATCCCTCATAAGTATCCCAGGATGCCGGAAATGGCAGAATATGATGATAACCGGAAAAATCTTCCAGACCATGAAGGAACGGATGCAATTTAATAAGAAGAATCTCATCCTCATTCAGCTGGGAATCCCACAGAGAAAGATTTTGAGAGAGCGTTTGCATATATCCCTGATCGTCCAGAGCATTAAAATTACCACGGAAAGTCGGAAGGTAGGCAAGCAGTTTTTTGCCCTGCAGACCGACCTGCTCTTTTAAGTGGAGATTTGCCGGCTGACGAAAGATATCGTTACGTGGGTAACCCTCGCGAAGAACGGTTCCGCGGTACAGACTGTCCAGCATATAGGCTCCGGACATTTTTTCTTCCATAAACTGGTTTGGAAATACCAGATAGTCAGAATCCAGCAGATTCCGCTGTACATTTCCCATGGTTACCATCTCAGGACGATTGTCACGTCCCATCTTCTTAAGAGGCGTGCCATGCCAGGTATTCAGGTAAATCTGACCTTCCTTTTTTATAAAGCGTCCCGGGAACGAGGTATCATTCACAAGATAGCCGGCACGGCTGAGGGCGTGGTAATAAGCAACAGAACCGGTACGCACAAAATGAACTCCCTGAATGGAGTTCTTCTGGAGTTTCTCTTTTATTTCATTTTCAGAGTCACGATGGACAGACAGTACAAGTGTGAAACTGCGATAGGGTTCCTGACAGAGCTCTTTTAATAAGGAAAGAATATTACTCTCCAGAGCTTTGCCACTTCTGGATTCCAGCAGGATCATATGGGGATCCAGATTATTTTTTTCATAGAATGTATTGTAAAAAGGATACCAGCTGCCGTTTCGCAGTTTCTTTTTTACTTTGCCAAGAAAGCTCATTTTTGCACGAATTCCCTTCAGTAATAAATATATAGTAACTATAACAAATGCAAAAACTCATGTCAATGTCATGGAACGCTTGCTGTGAACAGTTACTAATGACAGTGCCTGTTTTGGGAAGATAACTGGAAAATATTACCCATTAACAGGAAAATATTTTACCCGATTCGAAATATTTTCTGTTTTGGATAGAAAGTTTTATTGTTATAATAATAACAGATTTAAGAAAAGGGAGGAAAGAGCCGTGTCTGAATATGTTCTTGAACTTAAAGGCATAACAAAGATTTTCCCGGGCGTTAAGGCACTGAACAATGTACAGTTCCAGTTAAAACCTGGCGAAGTTCACGCACTTATGGGTGAAAACGGTGCTGGTAAATCTACATTTATTAAAGTAATTACCGGTGTACATAAGGCAGAAGAAGGCGAGATGTTCTTAAATGGACAGAAGGTGGATTTCAAAGGACCGAAAGATGCACAGGCCGCAGGTATCGCAGCCGTATATCAGCATCCGACATCTTATCCGCATCTGACCGTTGCAGAAAATATTTTCATGGGACATGAGATCATCAAAAACAGAATGATCCAGTGGAAAGCCATGAACACAGAAGCAAACAAACTTCTGAAACAGCTGGATGCAGATTTTGATGCAACAGCAGAAATGGGTACCTTAAGTGTTGCTCAGCAGCAGATGGTAGAGATTGCAAAAGCAATGTCCACCAATGCAAGAATCATCATTCTTGATGAGCCTACTGCAGCACTGACAAGATCCGAATCCGAAAAACTTACACACTGGTTGATAAATTAAAAGCTGACGGAGTTTCCATTATCTTCATTTCTCACCGTTTTGAGGATATGTATCGTCTGGCAAGCAGAGTTACTGTATTCCGTGATTCCCAGTATATTGGAACTTACGATGTAGATGGAATTACAAATGCAGATCTGATCAAAGCAATGGTTGGTCGTGAGATCAAAGACCTGTTCCCGAAACCGGAAGTGAAACTGGGAGATGAGATGCTCAAGGTTGAAAATCTTTCCAGAACAGGTTATTTCAAAGATGTATCTTTTAAAGTTCGTGCAGGCGAAATCCTTGGACTTACCGGTCTGGTAGGTGCAGGACGTACCGAAACCGTTGAAGCTGTCTGCGGTATCACACAGCCGGATTCCGGTAAGGTTTACCTCGAAGGTAAAGAAGTTCACATCAAAAAACCGTCCGATGCAATGGGAAAAGGTATCATTCTTCTTCCGGAAGACCGTCAGAAAGAAGGTCTGATCATGAGCTGGGGACTGGGAAGAAACGTAACACTTCCTACCATCAGCAAATATGCGAAGAGTGGTATCAATGATGAAAAGACAGAACGTGATCTTGCCAAAAACTTCTTGAAGAAGTTGATACAAAGGCAGTTGATATCTTCCAGCCGGCAAGCTCTCTTTCCGGTGGTAACCAGCAGAAAGTTGTTGTTGCCAAGCGTTAAGCCAGGAAATGAAAGTTGTTATCATGGATGAGCCTACCAAAGGTGTAGACGTAGGTGCAAAAGCTGAATCTATGCGATCATGGGCGACCTTGCAAGAAGGTTATGCGATCATCCTGATTTCTTCTGAAATGCCAGAGATCCTTGGTATGGCAGACCGTATCGTTGTTATGTGCAACGGACGTAAGACCGGCGAGCTGAACCGTGGCGAAGCTACACAGGAAAGAATCCTTGAACTCGCAATGGAAAAAGGACATACAGGGGGTGCTGAATAATGGAAAAGAAATCAGTCATGAAGAAGATCACAGGCTCCCGTGAAGCACTGCTTGCAGTTGTCCTGATCGTTCTTTTTGTAATCATTACAGCAATCAACCCATCATTCCTACTCCTAAGTCACTGATGGATATGCTGAAAAACAATGCAGTAACAATGGTAATGTCACTTGGTATGCTGTGTGTAATGCTTGTTGGCGGAATTGATATTTCTATCATGTCAACACTTGCACTTCCGGTATGAGCATCGGTATGCTTCTGAAATATGAACATATCTCCAGCACATTCCTCGCATTCGTGATCGCAATTGCAATCGGTATCGTATGTGGAGCTGTTGTTGGTCTGATCATTTCCAGAGCAGATGTTCCTCCGATCATTGCAACCATGGGCTTTATGTATATCTACCGTGCACTTGGTTATCAGGTATCCCACGGTGGTGAATGGGCAAGTGCAGCAGCACTTGGCAACTTCAAGAATTTTGCAACAACAAAATTCCTCGGACTGAATGCAGTCATCTGGGTAATCATTGTATGTTATGTATTTTTCTTCTGGTTTATGAAATGGACCAGAACAGGACGTATGATCTATGCAGTAGGTAGTAACCCGAGTGCAGCAGAAGTATCTGGTATCAATGTAAAGAATATCAAACTTCTTGTTTATACGATCATGGGCCTTCTGGCAGGTCTTGGCGGAGCTCTTCAGGTTTCTGTATATGCATCTGCAATGCCTGACATGCAGTACGGCGGTGAAATGGATGTTATCGCAGCCTGCGTTATCGGTGGTGTAAGCATGAACGGTGGACGTGGTACCGTGATCGGTGCTTTACTTGGATCCCTGATCCTTGCAACAATCGCAAAAGCACTTCCGCTGATTCCATTCTTCAACCAGTTATGGCTGAATACCATCAAGGGTATTATCATCCTTGTCGTAGTAGTAATGAACGTAATCCTGCAGCGTATCGCTGATAAGAATGCACTGAAAGGAAGGGAGATGTAATCATGGCTGGAAAATCTGGAAGAAGTATTAATAATGTGCCGGAGAGCCCAGTGAAGAAAATGATCTTCTCCTGGGAGGGAATATTGGTCCTGCTGTTTATTGCAGTCAATATTTTCTGCGCAATGTTTTCTGAATATTATAACCTGAGCAGTCTGCTTCGTCAGATGCCGGTTTATCTGGCAGAGGTATTTATGATGCTGCCGATGGCATACATCCTGGTACTTGGCGAGATCGATATCTCCGTAGGTGCGATCGTTTGCCTTTCTGCAACAATGAGCTGTATCGTGTGCAACGCAAATGCACCATTATCGTAGTTGTGATTACAGCGCTTGGCGTTGGTACCATCTGCGGAGCAGTTAACGGATTTATCCTTACAAAATTCCAGGAACTGCCTCCAATGATCGTAACACTGGCAACACAGATCATCTTCCGTGGTATCTCCGAGATCGTTCTTGGAAGCGGCGGTAGTATTTCTGCAAGCAACACCGATGGTTTCCGTGCAATCGGCGGAAAGATCGGAAATGTTCCATACATTCTGTTTCTCGTAGTAATCCTTTCTGTGATCTTTGCTGTTATCTTAGGCAAGAGCACATTCGGACGTCGTGTATATGCAATCGGTACAAACCGTCTGACAGCATATTACTCAGGTGTTCATGTACAGAAGATCCGTTTCATCATTTACACCATCATGGGTACAGTTTCCGGACTGTGTGCACTGTTCTTAGTTTCTTCTTCATACGGTGCAAATACAACAACCGGTAACGGATTTGAAATGGATGCCATCGCAATGGCAGTATTCGGAGGTATTTCCTCTACAGGTGGTAAAGGTAATATCGCAGGTGGATTTATTTCCGCATTCATCATCGTTTGCCTCCGTGTAGGTCTTGGTCAGAGAAACGTTAATGCACAGGTTATCCTGCTGATCATCGGTGTACTTCTGATCGCTGCAGTAGCTCTTCCGAACATCATCGGAAATGTTAAAAAAGCAGTAAGCATGAAGAAAAACTAAATATTTATTTAATAACGTAAGTGGCTGGCTCTCTTGTTAGCAAGGGGAGCAGTTTGCAAATAAAAACTATAATTTCCAAGGGAGGAAAACAAAATGAACAAAAAAATTATCAGCGCACTTCTTTGCGGAGCAATGGTACTTAGCTGTGCAGCACCTGTAATGGCAGCTGACAAAGCCGGAGACGGACAGAAAATCGCACTGGTTGGAAAATCAGCAGGTAACGCATTCTTCGAAATCGCTGCAAAAGCATTCAAAGAAACAGCAGAAGCTGAAGGTGCAACTGTAGATGTTGTTTATCCGGAAGCTGCAACAGCAGATGCTCAGATCAAAGTTCTTGACAACCTGATCTCTCAGCAGCCAGATGCAATCTGCATCTCCGCAAATGACGTTAACGCTCTTCAGGCTAAACTGGAAGAAGCTATGGACGCTGGAATCAAAGTATCTTCTTTCGACTCCGCTCCGAATAAAGACAGCCGTCAGGTATTCGTAAACCAGGCTGGTACACAGGCAGTTGGACAGGCTCTTATGGATGCAGTTCTTGATATCTCCGGTGGAGAAGGACAGTTCGCTATCCTTTCTGCAACATCTCAGTCTGCAAACCAGAACGCTTGGATCGACGCTATGAAATCCATCATGGAAGGCGATGAGAAATACAGCAAACTGGAACTTGTAGAAGTAGCTTATGGTGATGACGAACCTCAGAAATCTACAGACCAGACAGCAGCTCTTCTTCAGAACTACCCAGATCTGAAAGTTATCTGCGCACCTACAACAGTTGGTATTGCTGCAGCTGCTAAATACCTTCAGGACAACGAATCTGCTTGCAAACTGACAGGTCTTGGACTTCCTTCTGAAATGCAGGAGTACACAGGTGATGACGATGCACATTCCTGCCCATACTTCTATCTGTGGGATATGGAAGGCCTTGGAAAACTTCCGCATATGCAACAATGGCACTTGTAAAAGGTGACATCACTGGTGCAGAAGATGAAACATTCACAGCTGGCGATATGGTGAATTCACAATCACAAAAGCTGATGATGAAGGAACAGAAATCGTTCTTGGTGAGCCACTTCAGTTCACACCAGACAACGTAGCTGACTACGCTAAACTGTACTAATCAGCACGCTTGGAGAAGCAAAAGTTTTTCTGAATATGATAAATCCTTAAAAGACAGGGCGGAGCGAAAGGCTTCGCTCTGTTTTTGTGTACTTTTTTGTCATATTGCTTTATACTGTCTGAGCATGGTAGAATAAAAGAAATAAGTTACCGGAGCAAAATTATAGCAGTGAAGAAAGCGGGAGTAACAGATGCAGCAGGCTTTATTGGATCATTTAAGAGTTGTAACAGAAGAAGAACAGAGAATCCTGGATGGGGTTGCAGAGGTAGATAAGGACCTTTATACATCTGGGAAGGATTTCACGGTGGACAGTGCGAAAATGCTCAGTGAGGGCAAACTGATCGCTGTACGTACCCATACACGATTTGTGCATTTTCCATCGCACAGGCATAATTATATTGAGGTGCTTTATGTCTGCCAGGGACAGCTTACAAATATTATAGGTGGCAAAGAAGTCGTGATCCATGCAGGCGAACTGTTGTTTTTGAACCAGTATACGAGACATGAGATTCTGCCGGCGGGGGAAGAAGATATTGCAATCAACTTATGATCCTTCCAGAGTTTTTTGATGTGCCTATACGATGGCGGGGAATAATAATGTCCTTGCGGATTTTCTGGTCAATGTACTCAGACAGGATGAAGAGCGGGGAGAGTACCTGCATTTTAAGGTCGCAGAGGTGCTGCAGATCCAGAATCTCCTGGAGAATATGATCTATTCGCTTGTGACAGGGAAAGGAGATCAGAATCGGATTAACCAGACAACAATGGGACTGATCTTTCTTTATCTTCTGGAATCTGTGCAGTATGCAGAAATGCGCCTGCCAAATCAATATGAGAACATGATCATAATGACAACGTTGGATTATATTGAACAGCAGTACAAAACGGCAACACTTACAGAACTCTGCGAAAAATTGCATTTGCCGATGCATATGCTGAGTAAGATGATCCGGAAAAATACGGGATTTAATTTCAAAGAACTGCTTCAGCGCAAACGTCTGAACAAAGCTGTGGAACTGATGTGCGAGACAGATCTTCCGATCAGTGACATCATTGCAGCGGTTGGTTATGAGAATGGCAGTTATTTTCACCGGGTATTTAAAGAACGCTACCATACGACACCGAGAGCGTTCCGTGTGGCAAATGGAAAAGAAGAACGGGTGAGATTATAAAAAAGGGGCATTGCAGATGTAATAATAACATACATTTGTAATGTCCCTTTAGATTTTATTTTATCATTTGTGTCAGACAAGAACTGTCCACAGATTATGTAGAACATGAATGCAGAGAAGATGCTGTTCTGAACAGTTACCGGAGAAGTCCTCTTTTGTGTCCTGTTCTTTTGTACATATTCTAAAATCTGTGGTCAGTATATCACATGGTCAGGTTTTTGAAAAGCTCGATATCTGACGCTTTTACTTTGAGATTTGTCTCAATCACTTTTCCTTCAGCTGTTGTGATTTTGATCTCAATCAGTGTATCTTCTTTGACAGCTGTGCTGGCTGCCTGAAGAAACTTCGGGAATTTCGGATGATTCTGGGTAAAGGTTGCCCAGGAATTTTTTAACTGCATTAAATTTCCAAGATTCATGTGTTGTGCCTCCTAATTCTGAAAATGAATCTGCTCACCCTGAATGACCGGATAACAGATTAAAGTAGTTCCATCCAGATTTTCTCTGTGCATATCAACAGCACTGATCTGGTGGTTTTCGTAAGTTGTATAATAGTAAATTCCTTTTGTTGCGTTACAGCAGGATGTATAGAGTGTGATTTCATATTTTCCCTCAGTAACCTCGCAACAGCCCCTCTGCTGGTCAACGGAGCCAAGAATATGGAAAAACTGGCTGATGCTTTCTGTTTCAGAATCTCCGGAGATGGAATTCATCTTTGTGAAAGCAATACGTGCAAAACGGGAAGCTGAAGACAGATCCCCCGGAAGTCCGAGGGCACCCATTCCGCGGCTGTAGGCAGTAAGAGTCAGATCATCTGCAAAAGTATTTACGGGCTGTTTTGAAGAAATGTGCATATAATTATTCAACTGGAACATCTGCTGTGGAAAAGGTGGGTTATTTGTGAGTACACCGACCGGATTATCGTAGATATGCAGACCGTCTGCGATGGATTCTACTGTAATAGATGCAGTTTCATCAGAGATGATCCAGTGAAGCTGCGCCAGAGGAAACTGTTCGCTGAATGGAGTATTGACCAGATTCATGTGGGAAAGAAGTGTGCGAACTTCCGCGACAGAAGCACACTGGCTTAAGATCCACGGGATGAATTCGAATTGGGCAACATTGGTTACATCCGGTTTTACATTGGCATAAGCAGCATTTCCAACGAAATTCAGTCCTGCCATGCCAACACCTTTTCATTGATGGCATCATAATATAATGGATAACCTCCGGCTACATGAGCCATGCCGATGATCGCATAGTGCGTTTGTTTTGTACCG
>ENA-OQDF01000497-OQDF01000497.1-human-gut-metagenome-genome-assembly--contig:-NODE-497-length-16174-cov-4.864523_pt1 | contig 16174 bp, 18 predicted proteins | sample MGYA00242769_ERZ504597 | MGnify/ENA primary metagenome ERZ504597 (study PRJEB26092, sample SAMD00036305) | human gut metagenome | host: Homo sapiens | study: EMG produced TPA metagenomics assembly of...
GCCATTAAGCTCCTCACAGATAATCCCTGAACACAGGGTATAGCCATTGAGTCCTACCATCAGATTCAGCATAGTCGCCCGATCCGAAGCCTTGACTGTTCTGGAATATTCATTGGTAGACAGAATCTCCTCTGACAAATAAAAACTGCTCTTATCTCCCTGTTCGAAGGACAAGCAGGGATATTTTGCCAACTGGCTGTAGCTGATGGATTTCTCATTTGCCAGTGGATGATTTTTCCACAAATATACATATGCCTGACAGTCAATCAAATGATGAAACTCCAGATTCGCAGAGTGGAGAAGCTTTAACAGCGCCTTTCTGTTGAAATCACTGAGATAAAGTACTCCCACCTCGCTTTTCATAGTACTGACGTCACTGATCACATCTGCAGTCTTTGTCTCCCTGATGGCAAATTCATATTCCGACACATCAAACTTCTGCACCATATCCACAAATGCTTTCACTGCAAAAGAATAATGCTGGGTGGAAACGCCGAATTTCTTCTTATAGGAACCACCCTCACTGTATTTCTCAACCACACTCTCGTACTGTCCATATATCTGACGGGCATACATCAGAAATTCTGTCCCGTCATTGGTCAGTGTCACACCACGGCCGCTACGGTTGAATATAATGATTCCAAGCTCCTTCTCCAGCTCCTTCACTGCATTGGTCAGAGAAGGCTGGGAAATATACAACGCCTCCGCAGCTTTATTTAATGAACCGGTTTCGGAAATTGTGATGATATAATTCATCTGTGTTAATGTCATATGGTTTCTCCCTTATATCATTATTTTTTCTATAGCAGTCTGAACACCTGCTCTGCAGCTGCAGCCATATTTGCTTTTGCAGTGTCCGGATCCATTGCTTCTTCCAGAGTGGAAATTCCGCGTACAATTGGAAAGAAAGCATCTATTCCTGCTTCATTGCAGCAACCGCCTCTTTCGTAACACTTCCTGCAAATGCAATAGTTTTTGCGCCATATTTCTTACCAATCTTTGCAACACCAACCGGGGCTTTCCCCATGGCAGTCTGATGATCCAGACAGCTTCCCCCTGTTACAACCACATCTGCATCCTTCATCTCATCCTCTATATGGACAGCATCCAGAATAAGCTGTATTCCTGGCGTCAGCTCTCCATCCAGATAATTCAGAAATGCAAATCCAAGTCCGCCTGCCGCACCTGCACCTGCGCATTCTGATTGTCTTTGCCAGTCACTTTGGCAGTAACCTCTGCATAGTTTTTCATGCCTGCATCCAGAACCGGAAGCATATCGGGGGTAACTCCTTTCTGCGGTCCATAGATATAGGTAGCTCCCTGAAAACCGCAAAGAGGATTAGTCACATCACAGGCAATCCTGAAATTACACTGGGAAAGAAGTTCCTTTTTGTCTGAAATTTCTACAGATGCAATCCTTGCAAGTGCCTGTCCACCTTCCCCGGCGTCCTCTCCCTTTTCATCCAGAAATTTATATCCAAAGGCTCTCAGCATTCCCACTCCACCGTCATTAGTGGCGCTTCCGCCAATACCAATAATGAAGTTGCGGATACCTCTGCCGATTGCATGAAGGATCAGTTCTCCCACTCCATAGGTGGTAGCGGTCATAGGCTCCTTCTTATCTGAAAGTGTGATACCTGCTGCTGTTGCCATTTCCATGACTGCGGTATTACTTTCCCTGAGATATCCATAATATGCCTGAACCGGCTCATGATAAGGACCTGTAACTGTCACATCCACACGTTCTCCCTTCAGACCTTCGATCAGCGCATCCGTAGTTCCCTCTCCACCGTCAGCCAGAGGTTTTACGATCACTTCTGCGTCCTTTTTTGCTGCAAGAATACCTGCTTTGACAGCCATTCCTGCTTCCATGGAAGTCATACTTCCCTTAAATGAATCAACTGCAACTACAACCTTCATAGCCAAAACCTCCAACTATTTCTATTATTTAAGACGGGTGATACATATTATGTTCTTTCTCCAGTTCTTTATAAAGCTGCATACAGTTCCAGTTCTGATTATGCTCCGTCAGAACCGCCTTGTAATCCACAGGTGTACCTGCTTTCCGCAAGGTATAGAGCACCTGGTCAAACAGATTCCCCGTGATTCCTGCAAGAATCAGCATTTCCTTCTCCATCTGCTCCTGAGGGATCAGCGCTGATGGAATCTGTACCTGAGAAATCTCTTTCACTCCTGCCAGATATCCGATTGGCTTACTATAGTTCTGGGGTTCTATGGTTTTAATCCGAAGCTTAAAAGGCAGCAACGCCATCTTTAACTTGCGAAGCTTCTGCTGATCCTGAAAATTATTAATAAAATAGTTTGGTTTCATATAAACACTCCTTCTGATACAAGTAAATCCCCACCCACTACTTATTGCTCTTTACAATTGAAGCAGGGACTTCCTTGATTTGGTTAAATAATTACAACTATTATACCCTCTTCACCCGCACCTGACAATCATAATAGCCTGCATAGGACTTTTTATGTCACAGGAATATTATAAAATAATTTCCTGCAACGCAGAAAAACAGGCTTCGATATCTGTATCATCGATGCCTGTTTTTCTGTGTTACAATTTGGAGCGGCATGGCTTTACCAATTACAAACTATTTCGCAGGATGTTCCTTGAGCACTTCGGAAACACTCCCACTCAAATAAGAAAACAGCGGGAAATATTGTAATTCACGCATTATTGTGGTAAGTATTGTCGTGTTATTTTTCTGAACCCAGTATCTTATCAAAGCTATAGACCGCAGAATTTTACCAGATCTGCGCATCACTCAATCCGTCTGCCAATATAGTCCTCGGGTATCAGGAAACGAAAAACAAAGAGGAGGGAACAAATGAAAAAATTTTATTCGTGGTATAAAAAACATATTACCGCAGCAATCTTTACCGGACTGATCCTGGGTATCATTACCGGTCTGTTTCTGGCAAACCGGTTCGAACCGGTTCTTACTGTCACAAGTCTTATCGGAAGCATTTACATGAATGCCCTGAACATGATGATCTTTCCACTGGTCTTCTGTTCCATTATCATGGGTATTTCCAGCATCGGTAATGCCCGCACAACCGGCAAGATCACAGCCGGCGCCATGATCTTTTTCCTGTGCACCACAGCACTTGCCAGCCTGGCAGGACTGATCATCCGCGGCTGATTCATCTCGGTGAGGGTGTTAAATTCGAAATGGCAACTTCCGACATCCAGGCAACTGAGATGACCAGCATTCTGGACACCATCAAAAACCTGATCCCATCCAACCCGGTTGCAGCTTTCGCAAACGGAAATATGCTTCAGGTACTTGTATTCGCAGTCATCGTAGGCTTCACACTTATCGCCATCGGCGAAAAGGGTACTGCACTTCTGAAAGTCATCGATTCCTGTAACGAAGTCTGTCTGAAAGTCATCAGCACAGTTATGTACTTCACACCTATCGGTGTATTCTGTACTATCGTTCCTGTTGTAGAAGCCAACGGTACAGAAACCATCATTCACTGGCAACTCAGCTGATCATCCTGTATGTGGCATTCTTCGGATTTGCCCTGGTCATTTACGGCGGCTCCGTGAAATTCATCGGCAAAGAAAGCCCTGTGAAATTCTTCAAAGCAATGCTTCCTGCAGCTCTGAACGCATTCGGAACCTGTTCCAGTTCAGCGACCATTCCGATCAGTAAACAGCGTATGGAAGACGAAATGGGCGTATCCAACAAGATCACAAGTATTGCCATTCCTCTTGGCGCTACTGTAAACATGGATGCCGTATCCATCCTGATGTCATTCATGATCATGTTCTTCGCCAATGCATGCGGAATTAACATAAGCATTTCCATGATGATCATAATCCTTCTGGCAAACGTACTCCTGTCAGTAGGAACCCCGGGAATCCCAGGCGGCGCTATCGCATCCTTCGCAGCCTGGCAACCATGGCAGGACTTCCCGCAGGAGTTATGGGCGTTTACATCAGCATCAACACTCTCTGCGATATGGGCGCAACCTGCGTCAACGTTATCGGTGATATGGCCGGATGTGTGGTTCTGAAGGAAAAAATTAAATTGGAAGATTAAACGCAAAAAGAAAAGCTATTGTTTCTAATCGATTTAATGCCAAAAAGTTGCTGTGCATTTCTATAACTGAAACGCACAGCAACTTTTATTTACAGCAATCTTTTTCGTCACGTTAATCTACACCGAATAACTGCTCCTAGTTTATTGGTTAGACTGCTATCTGGCTCTATTTCTTTAATCCGGTTGTAACCTTGCAGTTAGTTACCTTAAGGCTTCCTTCAGAAGCAAAGAGTGACAGGCTTTCTCCCGGACGTTTATATGCTCTTGCATTTAATGCAACACCGTCTACATAGATTGTAGCAATTGTATCATCTACGATCATTTTGATATTATACTTCTTACCGGGTACCAGCTCAAGCGGTCTTTCAAGTCCAATATTCTGATTTGCAGGCCATGGCCAGTTTGGTTTTTTCTCAAATACATATCTGTCTTCTGTTACATTAAATACGAACTGATAAGATTCAGCTTTATCCTCATCTTCATAGAATCTCACACCGAAAGTTCTGGTTCCTTCTGTGAATTCCACATCTGCTTCGAATTTGAAGATATCTCCTGTGTCTTTTGCAACTACTTTTTCTGTACTCTTAGTTGGAGTATCAATTACAAAATCTTCTGTCTTTTCTTCTTTATCAAATGCATTCCATACAGTTTCCGGAATTCTTACACCAAGAGTTCCATCTTCTCTCTGGTAAACCTCATGTGCCATAAATGTTCCTGCCCAGATGAAGTTATTGTCATCATCATCCTGATCCTTGGTAGCAACCCAGCCAAAGAGGATTCTCTGTCCGTTCAGTTCAAAAGTACGTCCTGCATAATAAGATCTGCCGTCAAATGCATCATCTTTCGGTGCGATCCATGGACCTTCCAGACTCTTGCTCATACGGTATACCATTTTACTTCTGTCACTGTATTCTGTCACAATATGATACCACCAGTCACCAATCTTAAATAAGTCTGGCATCTCATGCATAGTATAGAGATCCGGTGCCCAGAAATCTCCTTCAAACTTCCAGTTTTTCAGGTCTTTAGATGTGAATTTAACAGTTCTTCCTGTCTGTCTTGTCTTTGGTCCCTGTAATCTTGCACCAAGGATCAGCAGATACTGATCATTTTCCTCATCGCGGATCACCCATGGATCTCTCCAGTCATCCGGGTCATAGCCTTCCTGTGGAGTGAAGGTAAGTGCATCCTGAGTTTTGTGCCATGTTACAAGATCATCGCTGTATGCATGCATCAGAACCTGAGATGGTTTTCCAAGTGCCGGATAATCACGGTTATAACCTGTATAGAAAATATGATACTGTCCTTCTGCCTCGAAAACACTTCCTGCAAAGATAAACTGATCCTGCTCTTCATCTGTTCCTCTCGGAATTGCCACACCTTTATCTTCGTAATGTACAAAATCAGAAGTTGTTGCCAGATCCCAGCCAAATGGTTCTCCAAATGGTCCCGGTTTTCTGGTATCTCTCTGATGATATAAATAGAATTTATCTCCATGTCCAAATGGCATGCAATCGCCAAACCATGTTCCCGGGACTGATAGTATAATTTCTGCATAGTCTTAATCTCCTTTTTTATACTTTATTTCACTTTACAGGCCTGCTTGTACTTTTCCGGCAAGCCTGTTATTTACTCATAAATCAAACTACTGTTATCAGGTAATTCTTGCATATTATCAACCTTTTACTGCACCTGCTGTCATACCTGCCAGCATCTTCTTGCTGCTGAAGAAGTAGAAAATAAATACCGGAAGTACTGTTACAGTGATGGCTGCAAATGTACCACCCCAGTCTGTCAGTCCCATGCTTCCTACGAAGTCATTTAAACCAAGTGTAATGGTTTTCATATCTGTAGATCTGGTAAATGTATAAGCATTAATATACTCATTCCAGCAGAATACTGCCTGCATGGTTGCTACTGTAATAATAGAGTTCAGTGACATCGGAACCACCATCTTAAAGAAACATCCTATCGGTGAACATCCATCAATGATCGCTGCTTCCAGCATTTCTTCAGGGAAGAATTTGCTGAATGAATAAAACAGCTGAATGGAATAAGACAGTGAAAAAGCAATCTGTGGCAAAATAATTGCCGGGTATGTATTGATCAGTCCCATCTTATTAAAAATAGTAAACAATGGAATCAGTGCAACCTGCATAGGAAGCATCAATCCAAGAAGGAAATAATTAAGGACAAATTTTCTGCCTTTGAATTTGATTTTGCTTAATGCAAATCCAGCCATCAGTGCAAATAAAAGCAGAGGAATCAGTACACCGATCAAAACAATGATACTGTTTTTAAAATAAGTCAGCATATGGCTTTTTGTAAAAACATTGATAAAGTTTGTCAGCACCCATTTTGACGGGAGTGCATATGCCGGTAACTGTCTGAAATCATCCAGTGACTTAAAGCTTGAAGTAAATACATAGAAGAAAGGATAAACCTGCATCACAACAAGGATTAATGCGATAACCCATTTAATGATGCTCGGAATGGTTGTTTTTTTCTTTTTCATTCGTCATCCCCTCCTCCTGTAAATTTACGGAATAACATTCCAACTACCATACAGATGATTACGATCATGATCGCTACAGAACTTCCGTAACCATATTTCATACTGCTGAACGCCTGTTTATACATATAAGTTGTCATAAGTTCAGAAGCATTTCCCGGTCCTCCATGTGTTAACAGATAAGAGAACTCGAAAGATCTCAGGGAACCATTCAGTACCAGCAGACAGTTTGCAATGATAACCGGTTTAATATAAGGAATTCTTACATAAAGATATTCCTGCCATGTTGATGCTCCATCGATCAGTGCTGCTTCTCCCAGTTCATCCGGAACACCGATCAGTGCTGCATAAAAGATAACCATATACAGTCCCAGGTATTTATATGCTTCTACAAAAGCTGTTACATACAGTGAAATCTGAGGATTGGAAATCCACTCCATCAGTTTCAGAGATGGATCGATGAATGATAATACCTGATTCACAATACCGGTTGGAGTTACTGATAATAACTTTGTAAAAATCTGGCAAATCGCTACAGAAGAGATAACTACCGGAATATAATACAGAGTCTGTAAAGCAACTCTTCCTTTTTTAATACGACTGAGGAGAATCGCAAATAATAAACCTCCAAATACCTGAATTGCCACATTAATTACAGTATAAACAAGAGTATGCCCTATTGTAGCTCTGAAAACTTCATCCTGCGTAACAAGTTCTATATAGTTTTTTAATCCTACAAATACTTTCTCTCCAACACCACCCCAGTCAAAAAAGCTATAATAACCAGCCCATATGATGGAAACAATTACAAATGCTGTATAAATAAGAAATGCTGGAAAGATGAATAAAAGGATGACTGACTTTTTTCCAAATGCTTTCTGCACAGTTCTTCCTCCTCTCTTTCTCTGAAAGAGACTGACAAGGCAGCTGTCAGTCTCTGTTTATTATTATTGAAAAATCACTTACTTTTTACAAAAGAATCACAGGTTTCGATAAATTCATCCGGAGTGGTAATTCCCTGAGCCAGTTTCTGCTGTTCATCTGCAATTTGGGTCAGATTTTCTGAATCAAGCTTATCATCCCATGAGGTCCATGCTGTTTCAGCATTTTCAAATAACGGCTGAAGATCATAGAAAAGCTGTGGAAGTCCTTCTGGAATATCATCGTTAAACGGTGAGAAAATATTTCCTTTGTTGTAACAAGCCTCTGAATAATGTTCACATGCATAATCAAAGAATTCCTGCATAGTGTCGTCATATGTAGCCTTATTATATCCAATACCAAATCCTGCGTGAATTGGAATATTTGTCTCCATATTATCCATTTCTTCTGTGTCAGGCACAGGGAAAAATCCTATCTGACCTGCATCATACATATCCTCAGCAAGATTGATCTGACCTGAACCACTGTAGAAAATTCCACCAGTGCCACCATAGAATAAGTTTGTGGCTGAAGTGTAATCTACACTTGCAAATCCTGGTTCAAAATATCCTTTTGTTCCAAGATCATAAACCAGATTTACACCATATTTGGCAGCTTCATTTTTGGCAAAAGAGTCTGTTCCAGCCTGATATCCAGTGATAAATTCCGGACCTGTTACTCTCCATGGAGAGAATGAAAGATATCTCATAATCTGCCATACATCTGAACCACCGATAATAACCGGAATTTCTCCTATATCCGCAAGTTTCTGACAGTCTTCTTCAAATTCTTTCCATGTTGTCGGAGTTTCTTTAATACCGGCTTTTTCAAAGAGATCCTTCCTATACATAAAGAATTCACAATATAATCCCTGTGGGAAAAGATACAAATTACCATCATCTGCATCTGTAAGGAAATCTCGTACCGCACCATTCATCTTATCCGCATATCCATTTCGATCTAACTCAGCACCTAAATCCACTAATGCATCAATGTCTTTACATGCTTTAGAAAGTGTTCCATTGGGGCATCCGAAGATATCTGGTAATGTATCACTATTGATATACATCTGTAATTTCGTAAAATAATCTTGTTTATCATTAACCATTTCTATTTCATAGTCAATGCCTTTCTCATCACAGAAATTTTTCAACAAATAGTCATAAACCTGATACTGTTCTGTCGATTCTGTTGAGTTTAATAAAGCAGTAATCTTCGTTCTTTTTCCATCATCCGATTTCTTCGCAGAAGCTGTAACTGCTCCCATGCCTGTCAGAAGACTGGCTGTCATAGCTGCCGTCATGGCAAGTGATAACACTTTTTTCATTTTCCTCATTTACTTGTTTCCTCCTTTTAATTTGTGTTTCCTCGTTCTTGATGATTTTATTTTAGTCTTTTTGCCTTTTATAAACAATTGGAAATAAAAGTAAAATAGGAGATTGTGCACAAATTTTATACTGTGCACAAATCTCCTGTTCTATCGTCAGGCAGATAAAATCATCCGCCTCGCTGCTTGCCTGATTCGGTTAAATGACTTACCTGATACAGTTAACCTCGTTGTTTATATATGTTTCCTGAATTCATTGGGCGTAATGCCGTAACGCTTTTTGAATACTTTTATGTAGTATCCAAAGTCTTTGTATCCTACCATTCTGCGATTTCATATTGTTTATATTTATTATCTGCAATCAGTTTCTCCACCTGTTGGAACCGGACATCTGTCAGATATTCCAGAAAACTCTTTCCGGCATATTTCTTAAGAAGGCGGCTGATATAGGTTCCGCTTACATGGAATTTCTCAGTCAGATCATCCATAGATAAATCTCCTGAATAATTCTTCTCAATGTAAGAAAGAACACTCTGAACCAGTTTCCGGTTCCGTTCATCAGTTCCTTCTGTATTCTGTTTAATCAGCGTTCCAAACAGATTCAGCAGACAATTCAACACCTCTTCTGTGTTCTCGCACTGACAGATTCTTTTTATTCCATCCTGAAGCACAGAAAGATTCCAGTTTTTATTATGAATTTCACTGTCAACTGCACAGATATATGGAAATTTCATACATCCCAAAAGTAAATCCATTGCTGCAAATTTCACCGGAGATACATCTTCCGGTGCGTTTCGAAACATCTGATGAAGTTCATCCTCCGCTTTCTCAAAACTGTCCTGAAACAAAGTCATCATAAAATGTGTTTTTTCACCGGAAGTAATCACAAGTCTGTCTGTTTTTCATATTGCAGATCTTCGTATCTGAGTATGATATTCGTACCCAGATAAACACATTGCCTGCATGCTGTCTGTGCCTTACGGTACTGTGCATTTGCCTGATATTCGTCCACTTCTACATCGCTCAATCCAAAATTCATATGTGCTTTCAGATACCGTTCTACTTCTACCTGTATCTTACTGCATGCCTGCAATGCTTTTTCCATACATACTGCGTTTTCTTCTTCCTTTTCAAACAAAAGAATAAAATTATATTCTGCAGTTGCTGTATTATAATCGCTCAAAACATGAATTCCAAAATCATTAAAAATTTCCTCAAAAATATTGATGCATGCAAATTCCTCTATCCATTTATCTCCTGTATGGATTTTATTTTCTCCAACAACTTTTCGCCCTACACACACAATATATTTCTCTATTGTCAGATTCAGAGATTCTGCCTGCTCTTTTACAACTCCTTTTCCCTGGATTCTTCCATACAGAAGATTTCCCGCAAATTTGGATCTCAGCTGCGGAACTGACCTGTTGAAATATTTCTTCAGATCCCGGATTTCCTGCTGTTTTTCCTTCCTTGCATGAATTTCCCCTGCAATCCGGGCAGCCATTGCCTTTAACTCATCATAGTCCACCGGTTTGAGAAGATATTCTTCCACACCAATGCTGATTGCTTTCTGAGCGTAGGCAAAACTGTCATATCCTGTCAGTATCACTATAACCGCATTGGGATAAATCTCATGTGCTTTTTCTGCAAAATCCAGTCCATCCATTCCCGGCATCTTCACATCTGTAAGGATCAGATCCGGTTTCGCCTGCTCCAGTTTCTCCAGCCCTTCCAATCCGTTCCTTGCAGTTGCGGATATACGGTATCCATAATCGCTCCATGGAAACGAACATAAACCATCCAGAATAATATATTCATCATCTAATATCATTACCTGCAATTCCATTATCTCTCGTCTCCCCTTTTTTGTTATTTTCATTTACAGTTTCATCGTATTTCCTGTAAGTAACTCCGACATTACCGTTCATCGGAATTTCCAGTATTACCTGTGTTCCCTTCCCCGGTTCTGATGTAATGCTCATCCTTGCTTTGTTCTGATATACATAATCCAGTCTCTTTCTCACCGCATATACTCCCAGATGGGTATGTGTCCGCTCTGCTTCATGATCTGGCTCTTCCTCTGTCCCCATCAATTTCTCCAACTGCTCCTGTGACATTCCAACGCCATCATCCTTTACTGTAAATACTGCCATTCCATCTGTAATTTCTCCTGAAACATAAAGGAAACAGTCCCATGTCGCATTTTCCACACCATGAACCACCGCATTTTCCACCAGTGTCTGAATAGTCATCTTCGGAATCTCTAATTCATTTAATCTCTCATCCACTTCAATATAAGATGTAAATTTATCTCCATATCTGGTTTCCTGTATGTAAAGATAATCCTGTACATATTTTATTTCCTCACGAATATAAACCATACTTCTTTTATTGCTGATACTTGCACGCATCAGACTGCTGATAGAAGTAACCATACGACAAATATTATCCTCACCTTTTTTCGCGCCATCCAGTTGATTGTATCCAGTACATTATAAAGAAAATGCGGATTGATCTGTGCCTGTAAAGCCTGGAATTCAATATCTTTGTTAACTGTTTCCATCTCCACAACCTGTTTTATCAGCTGCTCTATTTTCTCTATCGTCTGGTTGAAAACAGAATTCATGGCTCCAATCTCATCCCTTCTTCCTTCCGGAAGACGGACAGAAAAGTCACCCTCCGCAAACTGCTGCATTGCTTTACTTGTACGCTTGATCGGACCAGCGATTCCCTTTGCCAGAATATTAGCAAGAAAAATACACAACATCAAACTTGCCAGAATAAGCATGATTGTCGTTTTCTGTAATCCTCTGGCTGTTTTCTGCAAGAAACTCATAGGAATCATTCCTACAACTGTAAGTCCTGTGTCAGAACTTCTCTGATATACACAGTCATAACCCTGTCCATCTGCAGTAAACAGAAATTCTCCTGTGTTGCCTGATATTTTTTCTATCCAGCTTCTGTCACTGATTGTCGCATCATTCTCTGCACTCTCTATCAGAACATTTTTGTCATTGTCCAGAAGAAAAATATGTGCAGCCAAAGAATCTCTGGCTGTGATCGTCATTTTTTTCAGATAGCTCAGCTTAATAGATGCTCTCAATATTCCCACTGGCTTCATAGTCAGAGAATCTTTGATCTGCTTTGCCATATACATCAGACCTTCCTCAGAAGCATTATAATAAATACAGCGTCCTTTTGCCTGCTCCGCCAGTTCACAGGATATCTGAGCGGTCTTTTCATGAATCTCATGATTATTTGCCAGCAGATGATTTGCTCCGTTATAACCATACAGCTGGATATCATTCATATAAATACTTGTATATCCCTGCAAAAGCAGCCTTCTGATCTGCCCCGATCTTGAATAATAGGAATACAGCTCTGTGCCATCCGATTTATATGGTTCATCAGACTCCAATTCCTCCTGAACCGTATTGTTATTTGCAATATACTCAAATGAATTCCTCACCATATCAAAATAATGATCCAAATTCACCGACAACTCGTTCACCACTCCCGCAGACTGCTTCCTTGTCTGTTCTGTCACAATTGAAGATGCAGACATATACTGCGAAACACTGGCAGCCAGCAAAACAACCAATGCTACCCCTAATGTACAATACAGAATTTTTCTCTGTATTGACAGATTAATATACCACTTCTTTAAATTTTTCATCTCTCTTTTCCCTTTAATGCCCCTTTATTTTTCCCGGTTTTTACTGCTACAGTCTATTTCGAACAGTGAAAAAGCCGACACACTGTTTCCAGTCAATGTATCGGCTTTACTGCTTCATTTTATTATGTTCGGAATTTTATTATGTAGGTATATTCCGTAACTTTTTCTGTTTTACAGATACTGACTGAATTCCACTTTCTCCTTATTCGGACCCTCAATGGTAAAGAATTTTACACCATTTTCCCAGAATGGCAGGAAATGAATGGTATCCTGTGTGGAGTTTAAACCAGCTTCATTAATATACTGGAAAATCTCCTCAATGTCTCTCACATCAAGCGCAACATGATCAATCGCCCCATGCTCCATCTTCGCCGCATGATTCTCATAAGTCTCCACTACCAGAGTTCCCAGTTTCAGAAACACAACCTTCTCATTCGCTTCCTCATTTACAGTCTCAAATGCAGTCTCAAAACCAAGTTTATGATAAAACTCCACAGTTTTATCAATGTCATTTGTCGGAATCCCGATATGCTGTACACCTGTTGAATAGTTCTTTAAGTCCATAATCATTTGCTCCCTTCTAGTCAATCGGATATTCGCAATCCGCTTCTGCTACATGGCTCATTTTTCTACAATATACTCAGAAAACAATTTAATTGTCAATAGCCGTTATAAATTCTTTTTATTTGCTTTTCTATTTTGTACAAAATTCCCATGACATAGAACTCTAATACCTGATAAAATAAATACGACATAAAATGTCGCTTACCCAATGTCAGACGAGTAGGCGGCATTTTTGCATTTATATGGAGTTTTTGTTACTACCCACTCCAGGTCCTGATTGTCGGACCACTCTGCCGCTTCATCTTCCGCCACCTATTCGCCACCACAGCCCAGGATTAGGAAAACTCACCTGTTTAAATAATATAAAAACCATCCTGTTTCTAATCATATCAATGATATCATACAGGATGTTTTTATATTTTTATTCATAAAACCAGACAGATACTCGCAATCCAATTTCGCTACTTACTTAATTCGGTTAAATTCTGTTTCTGAGAATCTCCGTTTTACATCTGTGTATTTTATCGATTTTACTATAACTAATTCCAACACCTAAAATCTCACCAGTATATTTCGGTAATTCACCTAATTTTCCCATAAACCGTAGCATATACTCCTTATCTCTAATCTGTTCAATGGCTTCTTCCGGTGTATTGTCCACTTTTAATTCTAAAATAATACATGTGTCCGATCTGTCTTCTGGATAAAAAATAAAATCAACAAACCCCTTCCCTGACTTATCCTCTCTCTCCACACGGTATCTATCTCTCGCTGCCAAATAAACAAGATTCACAACCACTGATAATTCTGTTTCATTATTGTAAGAAAGGATTGGGGTCTCTGTATTGTGAACATAAGCCAATATATTCTCCATAGTTTCTGTATCCCCATGAAGTGTGGCCTCCAGCATACGCTCAGATTCTTTCGCCAATCTGTATACATATCCCAATGAAGCTTCTTTCTGAACCATCTCATCAAATTTGTCCATCAATTCTTTATTAGGAATATACACCTTTCCATTATAGTAGCTTAAAAAACCATATACTACCATGGCAGATAAAATTTCTTCTCTGGTCAGCAGATTCAGAGAAGTGGCCGCATACTCCTGAATCTTCGCCTTGACACCCTCACCAGAAATCATAAGCGCAATATCTTTACGCACATCTGCAATATTATTCTCAACGTAATAGAATATTTCATCATATGGTCCTGAACTTGTCCAGTAACTGCCCAGATTATTATTCTCTAAGGCTGCCACAACCGATCTTGGATTATACATTCTCTCCCCATTTTTAGTAAAATATCCATCATACCATTCACTTAATCCTTCTCTGGTCACATTCAGCGTTTCTTCTTTTCCGGCATTGTTCTCGCAATATCTTTCATAAAGCATATCAACTTCTTTATCTGAAAATCCAAATACATTACCAAACTTAGACTCCGAAGCCATCGTATACTCCATGAACATGTTTAATTCAGATCCACTGGAATACTTGGCGATTGGCAATATTCCCGTCATATATGCCAATGCAACATACGGCTTATCCTTTAACAATCCTTTCAAAAATAGCAAATAAGACTTTTTATCATCCTCTGTCACAAACGGCATATGAAATACCGAATCCCATTCATCAAAGACAAAGACAAAACGTTCTTTTTTTCCGCAAAAATCCTCTGTAGGTCTTCTCTTACAGAACCATTCTCACGAAAATCAATATCCGGATATCCCCTCTTTAAATCCTCTTTTAAATTCCCCTTTATCTCATCTATATATTCCTTATAACTTATACATTCATCATCAACCACGCTAAAATCAATATAAATTGTATTATACTGGTTCAAATGCCTTCTGTAATCAGCAAATTCTGAGATTTTCAATGTCTCAAATACATCCTCCGACGCAACATCTTTCCCAAAAAAGCGCCAATCATATTTGCCATCACTGTTTTTCCAAATCTGCGGGGACGTGTCACACACACATGACGATTTCCAACCTCAGCCAATGGAATCAGTTCTCTTAGCATCTGCGATTTATCTACAAAATACGGACTACATACTTCGCTTTTATATAACGTATACGGAGATACGCTGTTTAAATAAATTCCCATGTGGACAGTCTCCTTTCTGGACAATTTCCCTTTTCTCTTACTCCAAAATATCATAAAACATACAAAACTGCAATTATTACCAATCTTATATCATTTTCTCCAAAACATCCCCCCAGCCAGAACCAGCATCACGATTCCCACCATTACCAACGGCAGAAATCCGTCTATATACCCCTTCCAAGTTTCCAGCTCATAATAAATCATATAACAATACAAACTCGCCACAACCACAACCAAGGTCAACACCACAAATGCAACAGAAACTCCAGCTGAAAACAATCCACTGGCATACAGCGTATCAACTGTGATTAGATTCAAAACCGCCCATCCGATAATCAGAAACAACTCCGTCGTCACCATACGATGAAAAATAATATTACTGATTACCAACAAAACAACATAACCAATCACACCACCAGCCAGAATCCACCCAACAGGAATTCCTGCACGCACTTTCTCTGCCTGAAAAATGCCCTGCGCCATCCAGTTTACCGCCATAATCCCACAAGCCGCCGTCGCCACCAGCAAAATCCCCGACAGCCACAACGGAACATGTCTCTCCGGATAAAAAGCCACACCCCACCAAACCAGATAACACCCCGAACAGGCTGCAAGCATCAAAATCCCTTTAAACAACGTCCCCATAGCCGTTCCATAATTTGAAAACATCCTATCACTCCTCTAGAATACCTATAAATCATCTTATATATTTATAATTGTAAATCTTTTCTCTAACAGAATCAACATCTTTACATCCAGCATTGCAGTCATTACTGTTCCCTCTTACACAGCCAATCCCCAGCGCGAAGCAGCATCTCTCTGCAGGTTCAGTTCCAGGGGCTAAGTAACTCTAAGGTGGGGAAAATCCGCTAAAAGCATGAAGAAAAATGCAAAACTCGCTCCGTTGCAGACTCCGCTCAGACAGGTTGCTATTTTTCTTCATAACGCCGGATTCCCCCACCTAAGAGTTACTAGCCCCCTCCAAATTCACCTGCAGAG
>ENA-OQDF01000498-OQDF01000498.1-human-gut-metagenome-genome-assembly--contig:-NODE-498-length-16170-cov-1.878140_pt1 | contig 16170 bp, 25 predicted proteins | sample MGYA00242769_ERZ504597 | MGnify/ENA primary metagenome ERZ504597 (study PRJEB26092, sample SAMD00036305) | human gut metagenome | host: Homo sapiens | study: EMG produced TPA metagenomics assembly of...
CTTTACCTTTGATTATGAGATCACATCCACAGCCGATTCCCCTGCCTTTACACCATCCTGCAAAAGACAGGCTCCACCAAGGGCACCGTCAACGGCCTGTATGCGCCGGACGCACTGCAGCTGAGCATCTCGCCCCGGATGCGTTATCCCGGCAGGCCCGCTCACCCGGGTGTATATCAGCAGCAGCGAGACCTTATACGATGTCGGGCAGCTGTACAAAAATATCCGCTCTTCCATCACCGGCAGCTACCCGCTGGCGAGCCTTCTGCTGCCGGACTGGAGCCTTGGCAGTTATATCTCGCAGGCCCAGCTGGCAAGCCTGCTGGGTGTGGACACCACAGCCACCAGCCTGCAGGACATGACCGAGTTTGAGCTGCCGCAGAAAAGCTGCAGCGCGTACAGCCGGAAAACGCAAAGGACGACTACCTTTATTTTCAGCTGGATACCGGTGATGCCAGCACCAATGCACCGGTACTTGTTATCGGGCTGGAAAAGAGCAGGTTCTTTGCGGATGCCATCCCGGTGCACATCCTGCTCACCATCCGGAACACGGGGTCAGCATCCAGCTCACTGGCACCGTGAGTGCCCAGACCGTGGTGCTCACTGCGCCCACATCCCGCATGAAGGACGAAGACATCCAGACGCTGGTGCAGATCCGCGATACCATCCAGAGCGTGCTGCAGTTCGTGCAGACCGCTGCCAACAGCGTACAGAACGCGGCTGATCTTTCCGCAAACATCAAAAGCCAGAAACGGCAGCAGTCGTTTCTGGCTTTTGTTCTGTCATTTTACCGGTCGAGGATTCGGCCATCGGTGGAGAAGGTGACTACATTCCACGGGATGAACTTGCCGCTGTTCTTCAGAGCAGTGATGGCAGCGTGCTCCAGCCCGCCGCAGCAGGGCACCTCCATGCGCAGCACGGTCACGCTCTTGATATCATTGCTGCGGATGATCTCGGTCAGCTTTTCGCTGTAATCCACAGCATCCAGCTTCGGGCAGCCGATGATGGTCACATGGCCCCTCATGAACTCCTCGTGGATATTGGCGTAGGCATAGGCGGTGCAGTCGGCGGCGATCAGCAGCTTGGCACCGTCAAAGTAGGGCGCGTTCACCGGCACCAGCTTGATCTGGCAAGGCCACTGTGCCAGCTGGGACTGCATGGGCACTGCGGCTGCGGCAGGTGCGGTCTGCTCACGGTGGAACTGTTTCATCATGCTGCCCGGGCAGCCATGGAACGCCGGTGCGGCGGGCTGTGCCTGCTGCTGGGCGGCAGCGGCCTTTTTCTGCTTGTTTTCCAGCACAGCCTGCTCGTCATAAGCGGCGGCTTCGCGCTCGGTAAAGGTGATGGCACCGGTGGGGCATCCGGGCAGCAGTCGCCAAAGCCGTCGCAGTAGTCGTCCCGCATCAGCTTGGCCTTGCCGTTCACAAGGCCGATGGCACCCTCGTGGCAGGCGGTGACGCAGGCACCGCAGCCGTTGCATTTTTCTTCGTCTATATGAATGATTTTGCGGATCATGGAAAAATCCTCCTTGCTTTGATGTTCTGAGTATACTATAATCAGGCCATGCTTTCGGTTGTTATAACCACAGAAAGAGGATTTTTATGAAAAAGATCGCGTCGCCCCTGTTTCAGGATCTTTCAGAAGCCGAGCTGGATACCCTTGCCGCTGCCGGGCACCTGCGCACCCGGCAGTTTGCAAAGCACGAGGTCATCTTCCACGCCGGAAGCTGCGTGCGGGAGATCGGCATTGTGCTGCGTGGTTCCGTGCACATTGAAAATCTGGATCTCTGGGGCACCAAAAGCATCCTGAGCAGCGTAGGTGCCGGGCAGGCCTTTGCCGAGACCTACGTGCTTTTGCGGCGAGGCTTGATGGTGGATGCTGTTGCGGCCGAACATTGCGAAATACTGTTCCTGCACACTGCCGCCCTTACCGATGCGCGGATCGAGCCAGCACTGCAGGACAAGCTGCTGCGCCGCCTGCTGGCGGTGTCCATGCGCAAGAACCTCAGCCTTTCGCAGCGCATCTTCTGCACAACGCCCAAGACTGTGCGCGGACGGCTGCTGACCTATTTTCCGCACAGGCAGCACGCTGCGGCAGGATGGCGTTCGAGGTGCCCTTCAACCGCCAGCAGATGGCCGACTACCTCAATCTGGACCGCAGCGCTCTCTCCAAAGAGCTGTGCAAAATGCGGGACGAAGGTTTGCTGGAATTTGATAAAAACCGCTTTGTTTTAAAGCAGCTTCCAGAATAACCAAAAGCGCCCGCCGGGCAGGGCTGGACCTCCGGCGGGCGCTTTCATTTTAACAAATCAACAGAACGAGATCAGACCGTCTCCTTCTTCTTGCGGGGTGCGCACTTGCGCTTGGGCTTCTCCGCAGCAGGCTTTTCCTCTGTAGGTACTTCTGCCTTTGCAGGCTCTGCTTTTTCGGCAGCCTTGGCGGCGGTCTTTTTGCGGCGGTCTTACGGGCAAGCTTTGCGGGCTTTTCTGCCGGTGCTGCGGTCTCTGCCTTCCCCTCTTCTGCAGCTTCTGCCTTGGCGGCAGCCGCCTTTTGGTGGTGCGGGGCTTGCGGGCCGCAGTCTTTCTTGGCCGGTGCCTTTTCTGCAGCGGGCGCAGCTTCAGCGGCAGCCTCCACAGCAGGTGCCTCGGCCTTCTTTGCGGCACGCTTTGCGCGCTCCTTCACCTCGGCAATGGTCCACAGCTGGTCATCTGCGCCGGACACCTCCTGCCAGATCTGCAGCACGGTGCCAACCGCAGCGCCCATGCCAACGGTGTCCACGCACTTGCCGCCGGCCCAGGAAGAGCGCAGGCGCACAGTTCCTTCCGGGGTGGGCTGAACGGTCCACATCTGAGAGGTGCCGCCCACATCCTCCCACAGGTGCAGCCAGGTGCCGTTGGCGGTGCCGGTCATGGTCAGGTCCAGCAGCTTGCCGGATGCGCGGTTGCGGATGCGGTAAACGCCGTCACCCACACGGATAAAGCTCCACTCCTGCTCAGGCTTATGCTCGTACTTGCCCAGACGGACGGTACCGGCTTCCTTGGTGCCCTCCACGGCTGAATGACGTTGCCGGTGTGCGCGGCAATGGTGTAAAAGTGATCGGCTTCGATCACGGTCTGTGCAACGGTTTTCATGGTTTGTTCCTCCTATGGATCGCAGCCGCCCGGCTCTGCCCGCGGCTGCCACTTGTATTTTGTATGCAGCCTGTACAGATGCACAGGCTCTTTTGTTTCCCTTATGGTAAATGATACCACATATCGTGATTTTCTACAAGCAATTCGACCAGCCTTTAGCAAAACAGACAAAAACAGTCAAGCTTTCCATCCGTTTTTCTCCCGCTCCATGGGCATTTCAGGCACCATTCTGTACCGGTTCGGCTCTCGACTTTTTGCCGCAGCTGCGTTATACTATGGAACGTGCACCCCGTGCACACATTCAAATTATCCGCCGCTCTGCTGCTGGGCGGCTTTTCTTGACCTATTCCTTATGATAAAAGGAGGTTCTTTCATGTCAGCAGACGAGCTCAACATTCAGCAATACCAAAAAATGACCGAGACACCCATTCCAAAGCTGATCCTCGGTCTTGCCGCCCCTACCATTTTAAGTATGCTCATCACCAGCATCTACAACTTGGCCGATACCTTTTTTGTGGGCCAGATCTCCACCAGCGCTTCCGGTGCGGTGGGCATTGTTTCCAGCCTGATGGCCATTATTCAGGCGCTTGGCTTTACACTGGGCCACGGCTCCGGCACCATCATCAGCCGCAGCCTCGGCAGCCGGAACACCGATGCCGCCACCCGCTTTGCTTCCACCAGCTTTTTTACTGCTCTGGCCGCTGGCGTGGTGCTGGCCGTTGTGGGCCTTGCCACTCTGCCCAGCTTCATGATGCTGCTGGGCAGCACCGAGACCATTCTGCCCCACGCCTGCGCTTATGCACGGCCCATCCTCATTGCAGCCCCGCTTATGATCTCCAGCCTTGTGATGAACAACATCCTGCGCTATGAGGCAAGGCGAACTTTGCCATGATCGGCCTTGTGACCGGCGGCGTGCTGAACATTGTGCTGGACCCCATCTTTATGTTCGGCTTGGGCCTTGGCACCGCCGGTGCAGGCTATTGCTTACGGCTTCTCAGCCAAAGCATCAGCTTCTGCATCCTGCTGTCCATGTTCCTGCGGGGCAAAACCGTCAGTCAGTTCCGTATTGCTGCCGTCACCCGTGAAGCGCGGGAGTTCGGCATGATCCTGGTGGGCGGTGCTCCCAGCTTTGGCCGTCAGGGCCTGCAGAGCATCGGCGGCATGCTGCTGAATATCGCCGCCCGCAGCTATGGCGACGCAGCCGTTGCCGGTATGAGCATCATTTCCCGCATTTTCATGTTCATCATCTCGGTAGCCATTGGCGTTGGGCAGGGTCTGCAGCCGGTGGCCGCGTTCAACTACGGTGCGCGCAAATTCCGCCGGGTGCAAAAAGCCGCAGTTTTTACCATAGGTGCAGCCTTTTGTATGCTGGTGGTGCTGGTGAGCCTGTGCTGGGTCAACAGCGATGCCTCATCCGCCTGTTCCGCGACGACCCGGAAGTTACCGCCGTGGCGCTGCCCGCCTTCCACTATCAGTGCCTTGCCATTCTGCTGCAGCCGGTCATTGTGGTGGCAAACATGACCTTCCAGAGCGTGGGCAAAGCCGGGCGCGCCACCTTTCTGGCCTGCTGCCGTCAGGGCGTGTTCTTTATCCCGCTCATCCTCATTCTGCCCCGCACACTGGGACTTGTGGGCGTAGAGACCTGCCAGCCCATTGCGGATGCGCTCACCTTTATTGTTTCCCTGCCGTTCCTGCTGGCCTTTCTCAAGCAGCTGGACCGGATGGACGATGCTGAAAAAGCCAAAGCACAGTCCTGAAAGTCTGTCATAAAACTGTAATCAACAGCCGCGTTTTCCTGCAATGGAATGCGCGGCTGTTTCGTATTATAATTGAACTGGAAAACCTTTCCGGCTTTCTTTTAAACTTTGTTCCTTTCCATACTGTAAGGAGTGATCTTTATGAAGCGTAACGTTTGCCGCATAGGCAGCGCTGCTGTATGCGCTGCCCTGTGCCTTGCCCTTGGCTGCAGCTGCAGCGTGCTGCCGCCCGCTTCCGGCAAGCCTGCTGCTCCTGCTTCCTCAGTGCCCACCGATGCACACGGGGATCCGCTTTACGACAGCTCCCGGCTGGACGACGGAAAGCTGCGGATACTTTACGGTTACGACAATTCCGGCGGTGCCTGCACCGTTCTGTGCGGCAGCAAGGTGCTGTACCAGTCCTTCCGCAGCGAGAACGTGAACCTTCTGCAGGACACCGTGACCGGTGAGACCAACTACTGGTTCCGCACCTGGGCCGACCCGGACGCTTATTGCGGACGGCGCAGCGCCTGTTTGACAAAGACGGCAATGAAGTCATGACCTTTGAGGGGGAGCAGAACGCCTCCATGCAGAACGGTCTGCTGGTGCTGCAGGAAGCCCACGCCGTGAACGGCAGCTACGAAAACGGCTACGACGATTACGGCACCTGTCAGGTGATCGACCTTTCCACCGGCGAACGTCTGCCCGTGCCGGATGGCGCATACCGCTGCATCGTGTGCGGGGACAGGCTGGTGTTCACCTGCTATGCCCGCCCAGCAGACCTTGCCGAGGACGCATGGGACGATGAACCGCTGCACAGCTGGGTCATTATACAGACGAAGGACGGTACACAGACTTACGGCGCAGATGCCACTACTGCCCTGAGCCTTTCCTATGCACCGGACGTTCTGAACGACTGGGTGGAGCTGGACACCTGCCACGCCAGCGGCGAGCCAACGGACGAAACGCTCTATAACCCCGCCACCGGCGAAGGCTTCACCGGCTTCCGACAGGTATGCGGCAGCGGCACCGCCTGCTTCGAGACCAGCGATGGCCGCTACGAGCTGCGGGATCTCGCCACCGTGGACCGCACCCTCATTGGCACCTTCGACGACCAGCCCAGCAGCTATTTCCCGGGCTATGTGGTCACATGGCGCACGAGCGGCGACTTCGGCTATGATCTGCACGACCTTGTTACCGGTGAGGTGACACCGCTGTACGCTTCCAGCGTCATGAGCGACACCATCGCCCTTTACTATGAGGACGGACGGTTGAAGGTGTTCAACACCGAAACCGGCGATTTGATCACTGATACCACCGTGGAGCCAGTGGAGGGCCAGCAAAGCGTGATGATGGATAACAAGGGTGACGGCTACGTCTGGCTGGAGCTGCGGGATAACGATAACTTTGAGACCACCGCCACCCGCGTGTACGGCCCCGAGGGCCTTGTCTCCGACCTGACCCATCTGCAGGACAAGTATTATGCCCTGAACTATCTCATCACCACACCGGAGGGCAGGCCGCTGTACTGTGGCAACGCCAATGCGCCCAGCAGCAACGGCTCAATGTGTGACGTGCTGGATGAAAACGGCAACATTGTGTTCTATGGCCTTGGCAGCTGCTACAGCTACTACGACAACAGCCTGAACCAGCTGCCAGAACACGTGTTCGTTGCAAAACGCGGCTTTTACTACGCTGGATGGATACGAACGGCAAATGGCTTTACTGCCAAAGCATCTTCTCTTCCATCAACGCCGACGATGAAATGGCTACTGACCAATAGGAGGAACGCCTTATGAAAAATGCTAAAATTTCCCGCCGCAGCTTTCTGCTTGGCCTTGCCGCCTGCTCTGCCGCAGGCATTCTCACTGCCTGCAAGGGGGATGACACCCCCGCCAGCAGCGCTTCCACCTCGCCGGAAGCACCCGCTTCTTCCGTGAGCGAGCTTGAACCCATCGGGCTGTTTACCGTGGAAGATTTTCCCAAGCTGGATGGCAGCACTGCCTGCATCCCGCTGATGGCCCAGATGATGGCCGATACCACCGGCATCGATCTGGAAGTAGCCCAGAGCGGCATTTCGGTCAGCACCACGGCCTATGCGTGGGAAAACTTCGGCCTGTACCCGGATGAGGAGTACACTGCAGGATGCTGGTGGTCTACGAAGCGCCGGACTACGTAAAGGAAGAGCTGAAAGAAGCAAACGCCCAGCTGGAACAAAAACCCATTGGGCGGGACGCACTGGTGTTCATCGTGAACGAGAACAATCCGGTCAAGAGCCTGACCCGGCAGCAGCTGAAGGATATCTATGCCGGTAAGATCACCAACTGGAAAGAAGTGGCGGCGAGGATCTTGCCATCGTGCCCTTCCAGCGGGGCGAAGACTCCGGCAGCCAGACCCTGTTCCGCAAGCTGCTCATTCAGGGCGGCGAACTGATGGACCCGCCCACCGAGCTGGCTCCCGCTGCCATGGGTGAGCTGGTGGACAGCATCGCCGCCTACAATAACAGCGCCAATGCCATCGGCTTCTCGGTCTACTACTACATCGACCAGATGTACTCCCAACCCGGCCTGCGTCTGCTGGCCGTGGACGGCGTGACCCCTTCCAACGACACCATCGCCAGCGAAAGCTACCCGCTGTGCAACGAGTTCTATGCCGTTCTCCATGCGGACGCTGCCGCCGACAGCCCGGAACGCAGCTTACGACTGGCTGGATACCGCCGCCGGACAGGACTGCATCAAAAAATCCGGCTATGTAGCGGTGGCCCCCACCACTGCAGCGAACAGTGCCGTCTGATCTTCCAGCAATTGACAGCTTTCTGCATTTCTGTTACAATATTACACATGAATGTTGAAACTTTTTTGCAAAGGAAGGCTCAATATGGACAATTCCTCCTCCCATGTGGAAAGCTGCTGGCGCACCCAGCTGCGCAACCGCATCATTCAGGCGTCCAGTCTGCTGGAAATTTTGCTCTCCGGCCTTGTGCTCATCGGCCTGCTGCTCAGCGCTGTGCCGCTCATCAAGTGGATGCCCGGCCTGCTGTTTGACGGCAACGAAGTGGAGATCCGCATTTTTCTGGAGCGGAGCCTTGACATCGTGATCGGCATCGAGTTCATCAAAATGCTGGCCAAGCACAGCCCCGGCAGCAGTCTGGAAGTGCTGCTCTACGCCATTGCCCGTCATCTGGTAGTGGGCCATGACTCGGCAGTAGAAAACCTGCTCAGCGTGGGAGCCATCGCCTGATCTTTATTGTGCGCAAGTTCTTCTTTGTGCCGGCCTTTGGTGCCCACCTGCCGGACGGCCATCCGGCACCGGATCTTTCACCTCGCCAGAGCGGCATCCCCGCCGATGCGTTTCTCTCCCGCCTGAAGGAGCGCGCCAAGGCCGAGGTGGCCGAGGCCATTCCTTCCGAAGAAGAGACTTTTGACGAGTACGATTTTGAGCAGGCCGCCCCGGAACCAAAATAACATAAACAAAATGCCCCGCAGCACTGCCGGAAAACCAGCAGGCTGCGGGGCATTTTATAATGCTTTTATTTTTTATTGTGCTTTCCGAAGCGGTACTCTTTGCCCTCACGGATGCGCTGGATATTGGCGCGGTGCATATAGATCACCATGCCGGACATAAAGCCGGAGCCAATGGCGCACACCAGCATATCACCGGCGGCATAGCCTGCAGGGAACCGTAAATGATTGTCAGCACGTAGAGTGCTGCCATGGCCACGCTGCCCAGCGACACCATGCCGGTGGGAATCAGGCACACCAGAAAGATAATGGCCAGAAACGGCAGCAGCACCGGCTGGATGGCCAGAATGGCACCAGCTGCCACCAGCACGCCCTTGCCGCCTTTGAACCCGAAGTACAGCGGGTACAGATGGCCCAGCACTGCAAAGATAGCGGCCAGATAGACACCCAGATACGGCGAAACGCCGGCATCGGCGGGCAGCATGTGGAACAGCCACCGGCCGATGCACACGGCCAGCACGCCCTTGAGCACATCGCCTGTCGCGGTCATGGCGGCAGCTTTCTTGCCAAAGGTGCGCAGCATGTTGGTCATGCCGGCCGCACCGCTGCCATGATTGCGCACATCGTCATGATATACGAATTTGCTGACGAGGATGCCGGTATCCACACTGCCCAGCAGGTACGCCTGCAGGATGGTAGCTGCGGCGATCAGGATCGCTTTCATCATAGAAACGGATGCCTCCTTTGCGGGCGCTTACACGTCCTTTGCGCCCACTTCGCCGGAGCCGCGCTCGCGGATCACCAGACGGATGGGAGTGTGTTCCAGACCAAGTTCTCGCGGATCTGGTTGATCAGATACCGCTGATAGCTGAAATGGAACAGCTGCTTCGAATTCACAAAGGCCACGAACGTGGGCGGGCGGTGGATGCCTGAGTCAGATAGAAGATCTTCAGGCGGCGGCCCTTGTCGCTGGGCGGCTGCATCCGGGCTGTGGCGCGGGCCAGCATCTCGTTCAGCACGCCGGTGGGCACGCGGGCACCGTTCTGGCTGTCCACATCGCGGATCAGCTGCATGAGCTTGTTCACGTTGTAGCCGGTCTGAGCCGAGATGAAGATGATAGGAGCATAGCCCATAAAGCTGAAGCACTCGGCATAATCGCGGCGCTGCAGCTCCATGGTGTTGGTCTCCTTGCCTTCCACCGCGTCCCACTTGTTGACGACGATGATGCACGCCTTGCCCTGATCGTGGGCATAACCGGCCACCTTGCTGTCCTGCTCGGTAAAGCCGACGGTGGCATCCACAAGGATCAGCGCCACGCGGCTGCGCTCCACGGCGGCCAGTGCGCGCACTACCATATAACGCTCCAGACCGTCGGTGATGTTGCTGCGCTTGCGCAGACCGGCGGTATCGGTAAAGATGAACTTGCCGTAAGCGTTGTCCACCGGGGTGTCAATGGCATCACGGGTGGTGCCCGCCTCGTTTGCCACGATCATGCGGTTCTCGCCCAGAATGCGGTTGGTCAGGCTGGACTTGCCACATTCGGGCGGCCGATGATGGCAACCGGGATGCGGTCCTCTTCCACCACCGTCTCGCTGAAGTCCAGATGGGCGCACACAGCGTCCAGCAGGTCGCCGGTGCCGTGGCCGTGCACGGACGAAATGGGCATCACCTCGTCAAATCCGAGGTTGTAGAACTCGTACATTTCCATGGGGGCATCGCCCACCTTGTCGCACTTGTTCACGGCCAGAATGATGGGCTTGTGGCTGCGGCGCAGCATGTGGGCCACATCCTCGTCTGCGGCGGTCAGGCCGTCGCGCACGTCCACCACCATGATGATGCAGTCTGCAGTGTCAATGGCGATCTGGGCCTGCTCCCGCATGTGGGCCAGAATGCCTCGGTAGCCTTAGGCTCAATACCGCCGGTGTCCACCAGCAGGAAGTCATGGCCGTTCCACTCGCAGTTGGCAAAAATGCGGTCACGGGTAATGCCCGGCGTGTCCTCCACAATGGCAAGGCGCTGACCGCACAGCTTGTTGAACAGGTGGATTTGCCACGTTAGGGCGGCCCACCACTGCTACGATCGGTTTGCTCATAGGGGTTCCTCCTTTCTATAACAAAAGGTTTTATGCTCTTCTTCTCCTTGCAATGTGCAGGCCGCTGCGCAGCAGGGCGCGGGCTTCGTCGCCGCCAGAGGTCGCAGCACCTCCACCTTCACGCCAAGGCGCTGGGCCAGCTGGTCGGTGGTGATGTCGTCCAGAAAGGTGTCTTTTTCCTCCCGCAGCATCACGGCGGGCACGCCCAGCGTGCCGCTGGTCAGCCTGCCCTCGCACTGAGCAATGATATCGGTCGCCGTTACAAGCCCGGCCACACCCACATTGCCGCCGAAGAATTTGTTCTTGATGGTGTGCACCGTCACCTCGACCATGGGGTACTGGCGGTGCAGCTCAGCCATCATCTGGCGGATGAGCGGCGAAGCCATTTCGCCCGTGACCACGTCCATCTTTTTGGTGCCGTAGATGCGGTGGGGCTTTTCCAGCTCCGCCAGAAATTCCGAGGCATACAGGCGCATCATGCCCACGCCATTTTCCAGCTGGTCGAAGTCCTCGTAGAACTCTTCCGGCGGGATGGGCCTGCCTGCCTTGAGGTACCATTCATCACTGGGATAAATGATGCGCTTGCCGTGGCGGCGCTTGCACTCATCGCCGAATTCTTCCATGATGTCGATGACCTCGGCACTTGTTTTTGCGTCGTAAGGGGTCTGCTTAAAAAGCTTCTCGCGGTAGTCCGTCACACCGCAGGGCACCGCAGCGATGCTCTGCACCATAGGGGTAAGCTCCAACAGGTCGGAGAGGGTACGGCGCAGCTCGTCGCCGTCGTTGATGCCGCGGCACAGCACCAGCTGACAGTTGACGGCGATGCCGCCCTCCACCAGACGGGGCAGATACTTGAGCACCTCGCCGCCGCGCTTGTTGGCCAGCATCCGCACACGGAGCTGCGGGTTCGTGGTGTGTACTGAAATGTTGATGGGCGAGATGTGCATCTTGATGATGCGGTCGATCTCGTGGTCCTGCATGTTCGTCATGGTGATATAGTTGCCGAACAAAAAGGAAAGCCGCTCGTCATCGTCCTTGAAGTAAAGACTCTCGCGCATACCGGGGGGCAGCTGGTCGATGAAGCAGAACATGCAGTGGTTGGAGCAGGAGTGCTTCTGATCGCCCAGATAGGTCTGGAAATCGCAGCCAAAGGGGCCGCGCTCCGTGCGCTGCACATCCCACTCGCGGATGCCGTCTGCCACCCTTGCTTTCAGGTGGAAGCTTTTGCTGTCGGTGTAGAAATCGTAGTCCAGACTGTCGTTCAGCTCGTTTTCGTCCACGCTCAGAAGCTCGTCACCCGGGCCAAGGCCCAGCACTTCCGCTTCGCTGCCGGGTTCCACCCGTGCGATCTTCATTGCCACCGCATCCACCTCCTTTCAGACAGAACAAGAAGGGGAAGGCATGCGCCCTCCCCTTCTGTACATAACACCATTATGCCACCAATTACGCGCAAATTAGGCCTTCTTGATGACTTCCTCGCCCTTGTAGTAACCGCAGTTGCCACATGCCTGGTGGGGGAGCTTCAGAGAGCCGCAGTTGCTGCACTTGACCAGTGCGGGGGCCTCCAGCTTCCAAACATTGCTGCGACGCTTGTCGCGGCGGGCCTTGGAAAGATGTCTCTTAGGTACTGCCATATTTTTGCACCTCCTTGATGGGTTTATCAGTTCAGCAGTGATTTGAGGATCGCGAGCCTTGCGTCAACAGGAGCGGCTTTGTCTTCCTCCGGCGGCAGGTACAATCTGCCTCTTCTTGCCGCACCGGGGCATGAACCCCGGCCAGGTCGGCGCTGCAAAGCAACACCGTGGGGATCTGGAACATAAACTCCTGGGCAAGCCATTCATCCACATCCAGATGTCCTTTTTCGTCCAGCGGAAGCTCGAAATCCGGGTCATCCAGATCCCGCTCCTTTGCTGTCCACTCCGCTTCAACTGTCTCTTCCCGCTCAACCGGTCCAGACAGCGGGCGCACTCTCCGTGCACCAATGCTTTTGCCCGCAGTGTCATCCGGACCTCGTCGCCGTCCGGCTCAGCGGTAAAGCTGGCGGTCACAGGCTGTTCGATCCTTGCACCGGCAAAGTCCCCGTGCAGACAAATCACAGGGAAACTCTGCATGGTAAGGCTGTGTGCCGGTTGCGATAAACTTTCTCAGGTCAAATTGCATAGTACACCTCATAAAAGGCTGCTTTGTTAGTATAGCGCCAAAGCCAACCTTTGTCAACACCAAAACAGGCAGAAAACCGAAAAAATTTTGATTTTCCGGTTTCCTGCCCGTTGGAATGCGCTCAGTTCAGAAAATTACAGGTACTTTTTCACGTCGTGGGGCAGAGCAGCCTCGTCAGCACTGACAGTAACAGTGACCTTGACGGAATCGCCTGCAATGGCGGCCATCTCGTCCAGCACAGCGCCCAGACGGTTGATATCGTGATCCAGCACCTTCAGGATGCCGTCAATGTACAGGTCGGTGATATCGTAGTTGCTTGCCATCAGGCCGGCAACAAAGCCGTACAGCATTTCGCCGCCGGAGATCTTGTACTCGTCCAGGTCGATCAGACGTGCAGCAGGAGCGATGTCGTAGGTGAGCTTCATGCCCTTTTCAACGACGACCACGTTGCCCTTGGAGGTCTTGACCGCATCATTGATCTGGTCGATCATAGCCTTGGTCTTGCCGGAGCCCTTGGTACCAACAATCAGTTTAATCATAGTTCAGTCCTCCTGTATTTTCCACGCCTTGCGGCGGGAGATCATTTTTATTTACTTCAGCTTTGCTTCCAGCTCGGCGGTCAGGCTTCGTAGCCCGGCTTGCCCAGCAGAGCAAACATATTCTTTTTATAGCTCTCAACGCCCGGCTGATTGAAGGGATTAACGCTGAGCAGATAACCGCTGCAGGCACATGCACGCCAGAAGAAGTAGATCAGGTAGCCCACATTGTAAGCGGTCAGGTCGTCCACCTCGATCAGCACCTCGGGCACGCCGCCGTCGGTGTGTGCCAAAATGGTACCCTCCATGGCCTTGCGGTTGACAATGCTCATGTTCTGGTTTGCCAGGAAGTTCAGGCCGTCAAAGTTGCCTTCCAGCGGGTCGATGAACAGATCCTGTGCAGGCTTCTTCACGTCCACGATGGTCTCGAACATGGTGCGGGAGCCTTCCTGAATGAACTGACCCATAGAGTGCAGATCGGTGGAGAAGATGCAGCTTGCGGGGAACAGGCCCTTGTTGTCCTTGCCCTCGCTCTCGCCGAACAGCTGCTTGTACCACTCGTTCATCAGGCGAAGTCCGGCTCGTAGCACTCCAGAATTTCAACGCTCTTGCCCTTGCGGTACAGGATGTTGCGGATGGCAGCATACTTGTAAGCGTCGTTGTCCTTGCTCAGAACGGAGAAGCGCTCCATGGAATCGGCAGCGCCCTTCATCAGGTCGTCAATGCTGATACCGGCAGCAGCAATGGGCAGCAGGCCCACAGCGCTCAGCACGGAGTAGCGACCGCCCACGTCGTCGGGGACCACGAAGGTGGGCCAGCCCTGTGCGTCGGCCAGCTGCTTCAGGGTGCCCTTGGCACGGTCGGTGGTGGCGTAGATGCGCTTGTTGGCTTCTTCCACGCCCATCTCCTTTTCCAGCAGTTCACGCAGCACGCGGAATGCCAGAGAAGTCTCGGTGGTAGTGCCGGACTTGGAAATGACGTTGATGGAGAAGCGCTTGCCCTTGCACAGGCTGATGATGTTGTTCAGGTAGGTGGGGCTGATGCTGTTGCCGCAGAAGTAGATCTTGGGGCCATTTTCCAGCTCGTTGTGGAACTGGCCCTTGACGGCCTCGATGACAGCGCGTGCGCCCAGATAGCTGCCGCCAATGCCGGCCACCACCAGCACATCGGAATCCTCGCGGATCTTGCGGCGGCTTCCTTGATGCGGGCGAACTCTTCCTTATCATAATCACGGGGCAGATACATCCAGCCGAGGAAATCATTGCCCGGGCCGGACTTTGCTTCCAGCTGGTTATGGGCAGCTTCCACCTGCGGATAGATGGCTGCATATTCCTCTTCGCTGATAAAGCTGGAGAGGTGTTTTGTGTTCAGTGCGACACTCATTTTATTATAACCTCCAAACGATTTGCCGGGCCTTTGCCCTGCGAGGAAATATCTTGGTATAAGTGTACCGTTCCCTCCGGGCAAAGTCAAGGTCAAAATCCTTGGATTTCATACAATTTTAATAGTGTTTTTTTGTTTCTTCATCCAGAATTGTTCACACAGACAGTTCCACACAGCTTACCGCAGCGCGCTTTTGTACGCTGAAGCGTGCATTCAGCTTTCGCAGCCGGTCAAAGCGTCCCACAACAGGCCGAATGCGGTGCCAAAGTCCATTTTTCAGCATCGGCAGCGGCGCGCACCTCGTACTCGCCCAGTTGGGTCTCCCCGCTCAGGATGTGCACCGTGCCAACGGTCTGGCCCAGTTGCACCGGTGCTTCCAGCTCCTGCGGCAGATCCAGCTGCGCGGTGAGAGCGGCGGCGCTTTCCTTGGGCATCAGCAGCGTTTCGGGAAGAGCGGTGTAGTCCAGCGGTACGCTTTCCTCTGCACTGCCCTTTACTTTTATAAGGAGAGGCCGGTCCTCCATGGCGGGCAGCGGCACGGCGGCGTAGGCCGCAAAGCCGTAGTCCAGCAGGGTGGTGGCCGCTGTGAACCGCTCCGAGCTGGAGAGCGACCCCAGCACCACGGCGATGAGGTCCAGCCCGTCGCGGGTGGCGCTGGCGCTGATGCACACGCCCGCGCCGCTGGTGGTGCCGGTTTTCAGGCCGGTGATGCCGTTGTAGCGCTTGAGCAGCTTGTTGGTGTTCACCAGCTGGGTGGCACCGCCGCGCAGGGTGTCCGTCCAGATGCCGGTATAGTGCAGCACCTCCGGGCAGGTGTTCAAAATCTCGCGGCTCATGATGGCAACATCGTGGGCGGTGGAAAGATGCCCTTCGGTGTCCAGCCCGCAGGCATTGTGGAAGGTGGTGTTCACCATGCCCAGTTCTGCGGCGCGGGCGTCATCATCTGCACAAAGCCCGGCTCGCTGCCGCCCACCAGCTCTGCCACAGCCACAGCGGCATCATTGGCGGAGGACACACAAATGGCTTTGATCATCTCGTCCAGCGTGAACTGCTCCCCCGGCTCCAGCCAGATCTGACTGCCGCCCATGTGGTAGGCGTGTTCACTTACCGGCACCAGCGTGTCCATGGCAATGCGGCCGTCGTGCACGGCTTCAAAGGTGAGCAGCAGGGTCATTACCTTGGTAATGGATGCAATGGGCATCTGCTGGTCGGCGTTCTTTTCATATAAGACTGTGCCGGAATCTTCATCAATCAGGATAGCCGCCTGGCAGGGAACATCAAAATCCCGATCGGTGGCCGGGTTAATATCCAGCGCTGCACAGGGCAGCGCATTCAAGATAAAAAATAATCCCAAAATCAGGGCTGCAACCCGCTTTTTCATGACCAAAGCCTCCCCTGCCATCGTCTTTGGCCGGGCGCTGCCCGGCAAGAATGTTTTTTGCTTTGGTGATATTGTATGCGGTATAAGGGATGTTTATTGCAGCCGCATGGTATTACCACTCATCTTTTTCTGTGTTGGCGGTGGAGCCTTGTCAGAATGGACAGATTCTATTATAATACTGATAGAGCGTTAACCAATAGAAGGACGGAATACGATGGAGAGTTTGTTTTTAATTACCCTCGGCTGTAAAAGTCAACCAGAACGAAACGGGTGCGTTGGCCCAAGCTTGTT
>ENA-OQDF01000499-OQDF01000499.1-human-gut-metagenome-genome-assembly--contig:-NODE-499-length-16166-cov-3.368539_pt1 | contig 16166 bp, 19 predicted proteins | sample MGYA00242769_ERZ504597 | MGnify/ENA primary metagenome ERZ504597 (study PRJEB26092, sample SAMD00036305) | human gut metagenome | host: Homo sapiens | study: EMG produced TPA metagenomics assembly of...
GCTGGATTTTTCCACCTGTAATCTATTTTCTTTTTTGATTATACGCTTAATTTTCTGTGATGCAATAGAATAAAATGTATTTTTTAACGTTTTCAGGGTTACTGTTCACCCGCCACTATTCCGCGAGGTGTTTTGGCATGAATATACCAAATCCCGAGACATACAAGCCAAATTCCATTGCCGCAAGCAATCTGGAATGAATTTTGGCTACATTACTGTGAACAGAGTGAACAGTAATTTTTCAGGAAATCTGATAATTGTTCTTGTTATGTTCTTCAAAATCTGATACAGTAAATCTGTTAAAAATAAGGCAGGGCATATCAGCCCGCAATTCTTAAATCTTATACAAATCAAGAAAGCAGACAGATCATATGCAAAGAATCCTTAAATATATTATCTCTGAAAATACAACTCCGGTCACGATTCTGGACTTTCTAAAAAAAGAGAGGTTTTCCCGCCACATATTAAGCTCAATGAAGAACACTCCCAACACCATCATTCTCAATGGTGAACGTGGTTTCGGACGATCAGTGCTTAAACCGCAGGATCATCTGATCGTCACTGTTCCTGAAACCGAATCAGGAGAAAACATTATCCGTACAAAGATGGATTTGAATATCATTTATGAAGATGAGGATATCCTTGTGATAAACAAGCCTGCAGATATGCCTGTGCACCTTCTGCGGGAAATTATGAAAATACTCTGGCAAATGGAATCGCCTGGTATTTTGCAGAAAAAGGAGAGGATTTTGTTTACCGCTGTATCAACCGGCTGGACCGGGATACCACCGGTGCTCTGATCCTTGCCAAAAATCCCCTCAGCGCAGCGATTCTGTCAGTTCAGATGAAAAAACGTCAGATTCTCAGGACTTATCTCGCACTTGTAGACGGGCTTCTTCCTGACTTCGGAACGATCAACGCTCCTATCGCACGAATGGAAGGCTCCGTGATCACCAGGGAAGTAAATTTCGGAACCGGGGAGTCTGCAATAACTCATTATGAACGGCTGGCGGCAGGAAAAGAATATTCTCTGGCCGAACTTCATCTGGAAACAGGCCGCACACACCAGATACGTGTGCATATGAAATATATCGGGCATCCTCTGCCCGGAGATTATTTATATAATCCTGATTACCGTCGGATAAACCGTCAGCCCCTTCATTCTTATCAGTTGGAGTTTACTCATCCTATAACCGGAAAGGTCATGCTTTTTACTGCTCCGCTTCCTATTGATTTTATTTCTGCCTTTTATAGCAATTCTCTAAAATAATGCATTTATAGCAATCCCATAAATTACTGCAAACAAAACAGTTCATCAGTTTTATGTCTGATGAACTGTTTTGATATGAATGCATATACATTCTTATTTATTTTTCTCATAAATGATCAAAAGACCTCTCAGAAGAAGTTCCTCGTCCAGAATGATTTCTCTCTTACAATGAGGAACGATTTTCTTTGCCAGACCACCGGTTGCCACTACAGTTGCCTTCTCCCCCAGTTCCTCTTCGATCCTGTCAATGATTCCATCCAGAGCTGCTGCATTACTGTAAAGAACCCCACTCTTCATACATTCGATCGTGTTTTTCCCGATCACATGTCTTGGCGCATCAATACTGATTCCGCTGAGCTGGGAAGCCCTCGCAGTAAGTGCATCCAGGGAAACCCCAACACCCGGAAGGATCATTCCGCCTACATACTGCTTCTTACTGTTGACAACAGACGCTGTGGTTGCAGTTCCCATATCAATAAGGATTAGCGGCACCGGATAACCGGCAATTCCTGCCACTGCATCAGCAACCTGATCTGCGCCAAGCTGTCCCGGATTATCCATCATAATATTCAGCCCTGTCTTTACACCAGGTCCAAGAACAATTGCATTTTTCTTGAGAATTTTCTCTGCGGCAAGTTTCACAATATTTGTGATCTGCGGCACTACAGAAGAAATAATACAGCCCTCAATCTCTGTTTTTTTGATATGGTAGATATCAAGAACATTCTTTAAATCCACGCATATTCCAGTTCCGTCTTTGTACGGTTAGTAGAAAGGCGTTCTATAAAATATGTTTTCCGGTCATCAATACATCCAACTACAATGTTGGTGTTTCCAACGTCAATTGCTAAAATCATAATTATTTATCTCCAATTTCTTAATCGTCCTGTTCCTTTAACAGACAGAATCCTGCATCAGCGAAAGGATTTTATCCAGGATCCTAAAAGCTGCGTCTTCTTTACTCATAAGCGGAAGAGAGATTTCTTCATCCTGTGTGATCAATGTCAGCACATTGGTATCTCCCTGAAATCCGGCACCCTCCACTTTCACATTGTTGGCAGCCACCATATCCAGATTTTTCTTTGCCAGCTTGGCTCTGGAATTGTCGATCACATTCTGTGTCTCCATGGAAAATCCGCAGAGAAACTGTCCGACCCGTTTGTGTTCTCCCAGAAACTTCAAGATATCATCTGTTCGTTCCAGTTCTATGGACATCTGTCCGTCACTTTTCTTAACTTTTTCTTCACTGATCCTGGAAGGGCGGTAATCTGCCACAGCAGCAGCTTTAATAATGATGTCCTGTTCGTTGCTGACAGAAGTTACAGCTTCATACATATCCCTTGCAGTCACAACAGGTATCAGATTTACAAACATGGGAGGTTCAATTGAAGTACGTCCGCTGACCAGCGTGACATCTGCACCTCGGAGCATGGCAGCTTTCGCAATAGCATAGCCCATTTTTCCTGAAGAATGATTGGTAAGATAACGAACAGGATCAACAGATTCCTGTGTAGGACCTGCAGTTACAAGGATTTTCTTTCCTTTCAGATCTTTCTCACAGGCAGTTTCACGTTCAATATAGGCAAGTAATGTCTCCGGTTCCGGCATTTTTCCTGTTCCTGTGTCGCCACATGCCAGATATCCGCATACCGGAGCGATCACTTCATATCCGTAATGCTCCAGAATCTTTAAATTATCCTGCACTACAGGATTCTCAAACATATTGATATTCATGGCCGGGGAAATGAATTTCTTACATTTGCATGCCATGATCGTAGTAGTAAGCATATCATCTGCGATCCCATGTGCCAGTTTTCCGATCACATTAGCACTTGCCGGTGCGATCATCACTACATCTGCTTTCTTTGCAATCGATACATGCTCTACCTGAAACTGAAAATTCCGGTCAAAGGTATCCACCAGACATTTATTTCCTGTGAGAGTTTCAAAAGTGATCGGATTGATAAAATTCGTGGCATTCTCTGTCATCAGCACATGGACATCTGCATGGCGTTTCTTCAGCGCGCTTGCCAGATATGCAATCTTATACGCCGCAATGCTGCCTGTCACTCCCAGTAATACTGTTTTTCCTTCCAGTGTCATTTTCCTTTACCTCTTTCTCCGAACCATATTATTTCTGGCTGTTTCTACGTCTTTATACTTATATGTCAAAATCTATCATAATTCATCTTTGATAACAGGATTCTGACTTTTACAATTCTATTTATTATAGACTAATTATTATCAAAAATGCAATAAGTGATTTGTTTTATTTGCGAAACAATCTTGGATGGAATTTTGGCTCGTATGTCTCGGAATTTTGGCGTATTCATGCCAAAACACCTCGCGGGATAGTGGTGTGTGAACAGTAACGGTGAACCTCAGCAAGATTACACTTAACCGTTGTTTATAAAGATTTCCTGCATTATAATAATAATCAGTCAGATATCCATAATTTGCACTGGACTCTACCTGACTTAACTGACAGACCGGATTACTATAATATACTGATATCAACATATAAATCCGGTGTATGACTTTGTGGAGGAATATAGGAATATATGAAAAATTATCAGATCACGCAATGGTGCGCAGCTTTATCAGACAGCAGGTACAGGAAGGAGACTTCTGTATTGATGCTACAATGGGAAACGGAAATGATACGCTTCTGCTTTCGCAGCTATGCGGAGAATCAGGAAAGGTTCTTGCCTTTGATATTCAGGAGCAGGCACTGACTGCAACCCAAAAGAGACTGAACGCCGGACATGTTCCGGAAAATTACAGACTGCTTCTGGAATCTCACGCAAATATGGCAGAATATGCCACACCAGACAGTGTAAGCTGCATTGTATTTAATTTTGGTTATCTTCCCGGTGGAGATCATTCACTTGCAACCAGAGGTGAAACCAGCATTCAGGCATTGACCCAGGCTTTAACCCTTCTGAAAAAAGGCGGAATGATTTCTCTTTGCATCTACAGTGGCGGCGATTCCGGATTTGAAGAGCGGGATCAGATCCTTGACTGGCTGAAAAACCTTGATCCCCATCAATATCTGGTAATCAAAAGCGAATATTATAATCGCCCCAACAACCCACCGATACCAGTGCTGATAATTAAAAATTAACTGTATCTGTTCCAAAAAGCAGCAGAAAAGATTTTTCATATCTCTCCTGCTGCTTCTTGTTATGCCTTTTCTTCAATTTTTGTTTGTTCTCCGAGCACTTATACTTCGATTTCTGTTTTACTTAATCTGTAATGGTAATCTTCTCAATAACCGGCTGCTGATCTGACGGGATTGTTCCATTGTCGTCTGTCGGTTTTGCATCCTCGCAGATCTTATCAACAATATCCATACCTTCTGTTACATGGCCAAATCCTGCATAATCTCCGTCCAGGAATGTACTGTCTGCCTGAACAATAAAGAACTGCGAGCTTGCGCTGTCCGGATCACTGGCTCTTGCCATGGAAATAGTCCCTCTTGTGTGGGAAATATCATTGTCTACTCCATTGTTGCTGAACTCACCCTTAATATTCTCTTCAGATCCACCTGTTCCGTCTCCATTGGGATCACCACCCTGGATCATGAATCCATCCATGATACGGTGGAATGTCAGTCCGTCATAAAAACCTTCCTGTGCGAGTTTCACGAAATTTGTCACTGTGATCGGTGCTGTATCTGCATCCAGTTCCACATCAATCGTACCGTAATCCTTTACTTCAATCTCTGCGTGATGAATTCCTGTCAGTTCTTTGGAAGTATCCAGAAGCACACTGGTTGTACTGCTGTCTGAAGAATCTTTATTTTCAGAATCTGTATCAGCAGAATCACTCTTTTCATCAGAACCATCAGAAAATCCGGCTTTTTCTGCCTCTTCTTCACTTGCTACATTATCACTGTCAGAAGAAGCTGCTTTTGTCTCTTCCTGAGAAGAAGTCTCTTCTTTCGCTGTTTCCTCTGTTTTTGTACTCTCTTCTGTTTTATCACTGCTGCCACATCCTGCCAGTAAACCCGCGGACATAGCTGTAATACAAAGTGCTGCCAGTAATTTTCTTTTCATTTTCCTTTACCTCCGAAATCATTTACAACAATCTGATTATAACCTATCTCAGAAAAAAAACAACTCTTTTCACAAAATGTTCAGATTGTGAATGTTTCCTGTGTTTACTTCTTTCTGATTGCCTGTTAAAATGTATATGCTGTTCAGTTCTGTACCTTCACTTTGCAGTGAAACCGGAACAACAGACTGATGAACAGCCAGAATATATCTGCAAAAGAAAGCGAGGAATCCAAAATGGAAAAATAAACAAGTTTTACCATTGACCATATCAAATTACAGCCCGGAATTTATGTTTCACGTAAGGATCCGGTTGGCGGCAGTGTAATCACTACCTTCGATATCCGTATGACTTCTCCTAACGAAGAACCTGTGATGAATACCGCTGAGCTTCACACAATCGAGCATCTGGCAGCAACATTCCTGAGAAATCATAAAGAGTTCGGCTCTAAAATGATCTACTGGGGACCGATGGGATGCCGTACAGGCAATTATCTTCTTTTAAATGGAGATTATGAGTCCAAGGATATCGTTCCGCTTATGATCGAGACTTTTGAATTTATACGTGATTTTGAAGGTGAAGTTCCGGGAGCATCTGCAAAAGACTGCGGGAATTATCTGGATATGAATCTGCCTATGGCAAAATATCTGGCAGGAAAATTTCTGGATGAAGTTCTTTATGATATCAAGCCGGACAGACTTATTTATCCACAGTAACATTCTACAGTATTGCAGCAATCCTCATAAACAACACACTGAAAAAAGATTTCTATCGTATTTTTCAGACAAAAAAAGCAGAAGCTGACAGGTCATTATCCCCTGCAGCTTCTGCTTCTGCTTTTACTTATACATTTCTGTCAACATTTTTCCAAAAAAGCCTTTATTGTACCTCTCATAGAAATATATTCAAAGAAGACTGATACAAATTTTTATATCATCAGATTATTCTGCACTTTCATCATAAGACGTATCTGCTGCAGTCTCACCTGCGTCTGCTGCCGGAGCTGTTGTTGTCACAAAATCTCCGCTTGCATAACAGGTCTGTCCATTATAATCCACACGAATCCATCCATTCTCGCATACACCTGTACTGTTCAGCTGAGTTCCGGCTGCCACACTTGAAATCAGATCTGCATCTGAACTTGCATCAGAACGAAGATTTAATTCTGATGACGCATAATAGGTACCGGATTTCACTTCTACTTTTACACCACTGGCTGTCTGCTCTGCTGCCGGCGTTGGTGTTGCTTCCGGTGTTGGTGTTGCCTCTGAAGCCTCAGGAGTAGGTGTGACTTCCGGTGTTGGTGTTACTTTAACGATCATAACGCTGGAATCAATAGTAGGATCAAATCCGCATCCCTGAGCAGCAAATGCAAGTCCCAGTACAAGAACCAGCCAAAGTGATTTCTTCATAAGTAGTTTCCTCCTTTATCAAACACGCTCTGTCCCCTCGTGTTTTCTGTGTTCGCTTTATGTATTAATATACACGATTCTTACAGATAATTCAAGTATGCGTTTTGTCCTGCTTTGTCTGCTTTCTTCCATTTGCGCGGAATTGCTGCAGGGTTACTGTTCACTCCGTTCTCAGTAACGCTGTAGGTTCTGTGTTTATCTACAACAATTCATAAAGGACTTCCACTTCGCCACCACAGATCATTCCCAGATTCGCACCGCCCTGGTTAGACAGATTATATTTTCTGATTTCACCATGCTGCGCTTCTGGTGCATATTTCAAAGCCTGAAATTCTACATTTCCGCCTCCGATGCTTCCATATGAATTCCCGTCTTTATCAATAAACATTTTACTTCCTGTCCCTCTTGGAGAAGAACCATTCTTGGATATGATCGTAATCATAATTCCCTTTTCTTTTTTCCTGACAGCATCCTCCACAGCTCCATCAATATAAGAAACATCATACCTGTTCTTTTCCTGAACGATCTCCGCAGCAATACTTACCGCAATCTCTGCCGGCATATGTCCTCCAATCGGCAATCCAATCGGTGCATGGATACTGTTGAGCTGTTCTTCGCTGAAACCTTCTCCGAGCAATTTTTCTCTGGTCAGTTTTACCTTATTTTTACTGCCGATCATTCCCAGATAAGTATAAGGACGTCTCAGGATCTGTCTGCACAGGCACTGTCTCCGAGATGACCTCTTGTCACGATCACATAATAAGCATTTTCATAGGCCGGTATTTTGTCTGAAAGCTCATCATAACTGCCTTTAATCAGCCGATCGGCATCCGGAAATCTCTCTGAAGTCACAAAATCTTCTCTGTCATCCATAACAGTCACATGAAATCCCAGCATTTTTCCGATTTTTGCAACAGGCTGCGAAACATGTCCGCCTCCAAAAATGATAAGCTGCGGATTTTTCACATAAATTTCCACAAAGAAATCTACATCTCCCATATGAACAACTTTTGTCTCCTGGCACTCCGCCAGATCAGCTTCATATTTTTTCCAAAAATCTGCTGTATTTTCATCGGATGATAAACAATGGTTTTCTTTTATCAGACATTTTTCGCCCTTATGATTTCCGTTTAAAACCATTGCTGTTTTTACTTTTCCTGTTTCTTCCAAAATCTGATAAATTTTTCTGTACATAACTCTCTCCTGTTTCGATATAAAATACCTTTTGACCATGACATCATTATATATTATAATTGACAGAAAAAGGGGGATTATTATGAAAAAAACTTTTTTCTACACAGTCTGCCCTTCAGACTGCTTGTCGGCGTGGCTTTTGGAATCTGTATCGGACTTCTTCTTAATATAATAGATGAACCTGCCATTACGACTGCAGTACTGAATGTGGTTGTAACATCGAAGTATATTCTTGGTCAGCTGATCAGCTTTTCTGTTCCGCTGATCATCATTGGATTTATCGCACCATCTATTACCAAACTCGGAAACAATGCTTCCAGAATGTTAGGTGTTGCAGTCAGTATTGCTTATGCTTCCTCACTGGGAGCTGCTTTATTCTCTGCATTATCCGGATACCTGCTGATTCCACATTTGTCCTTCAGCTCCACTGCCAGTCATCTCAAAGCTTTGCCGGATGTAGTTTTTGAGCTTTCCATTCCACAGATAATGCCTGTCATGAGTGCACTTGTACTGGCCATTATGCTGGGACTTGCATCTGCATGGACAAAAGCCAGCCTGATTTCTTCTTTTCTTGAAGAATTCCAGAAGATCATACTGGCTATTGTATCAAGAGTCATTATTCCGATTCTTCCATACTTTATCGGACTGACTTTCTGTTCACTGGCATACGAAGGAACAATCACCAGACAGCTTCCTGTATTCCTTCAGGTAATCGTCATTGTTCTGATCGGACATTTTATCTGGATAGCTCTTCTGTATATACTTGCAGGAATTTATTCCAGAGAAAATCCTCTGAAAGTTGTAAAACATTATGGTCCCGCCTACCTCACAGCTATAGGTACCATGTCATCTGCTGCCACATTGCCGGTTGCCCTCCAATGTGCACACAGAGCAAAACCTCTGCGAAAAGATCTGGTAGATTTTGGTATTCCACTGTTTGCCAACATTCATCTCTGCGGTTCTGTCCTCACAGAAGTATTCTTCTGTATGGCAATCTCCAAAATTCTCTATGGTGCAGTTCCTGCACCGGGAGCCATGGTTCTTTTCTGTGTCCTGCTTGGAATTTTTGCCATCGGTGCTCCAGGTGTACCGGGAGGCACTGTTATGGCATCTCTCGGTATTATCACCGGTATCCTGAAATTCGGTGATTCTGCTACAGCTCTGATGCTGACTATCTTTGCCCTTCAGGACAGTTTCGGAACAGCCTGTAATATAACAGGCGATGGTGCCCTGACTCTGATTCTTACCGGATATGCCAGATACCACAATATCAGAGAACAGAAATTGCAATAAAAGTTCAAAATACCATCATATCTGTCTTTCTTCTCAGATATGATGGCCTTTATTTTCTTACGGACGAATCACCTTATCTGCACCTGTCATACGCTCTGCAATCGTATACATATCGGTAACTTTTCCAACCATCAGTTTCTCCATCAGTCCATAATGCTTCAGGCAGGTACCGCAGGTCAGGATTTCCACGCCCTCTTCTTCCATCTTTTTCAGATCTTCCAGACTTTCGGAGTCTTCTGTTGTAAGTTTTGCACCTCCATTGTAGAAAAGGATTGTATCCGGATGTGTTTCCATCTGAGAAAGGGCATAGATAAATCCTTTTATCAAAATCTTTCCCAGTTCATCATCACCATTTCCCATAACATTTGAGGAGATTACTGCTACCGTCACTTTTTTATGCGGTGCTTCGCAGACAAATTCCTCTTCTTCCAAGGTACCACCTGTCTGTTCAGTCTTTACTGCCATCTTCACCTGATACTTTTGTCTCCCAGTTTTTCAGATACAAACGTACAGCCTGTTTTATTTGCAAGTCTGCTCAGATTGTTCACTGCGGTTTCATTATCGATCAGAATTTCAATCTCATCACCGACTACTGCATTATCAATAACCTTCTTTGTCATCACTACCGGAATCGGGCACTGTTTTCCCATTGCATTTACTTCATGTTTCATTTTCTGTCACCTCTTGTTATTCTTTATATTCACTGCTTATTACTCTTCGCAATCTCCCTGATTACCGCAATTCCATAAAATATATATTTTACATCTGATTCTTACCGCGTTTAATATATTTTCCTGTTTTCTCCAGAATTACTTTTCCATCCTGCACCACATGAGCTCCTCTTAAATATACGCTGTCAATATCTCCATGAAGCTTAAATCCCTCATATGGATTATTATCCGTATGATACAGATGTGTCTTTGCAGAGATAACGTTTTCCTTCTCAGGATCAAATACAACAATATCTGCATCACTTCCCTCACGTATCACGCCCTTATTGGGATACACTCCGTAAAGTTTAGCTGCATTCTCACTTAACAGACGGCACATCTGTTCCTGCGTGATCCTGCCTGTGCGTACACCGTATGTATAAAGCAGAGTTCCTCTCGTCTGTACTCCCGGCAGCCCTCCCGGAATCTTCGTGAAATCATCTTTACCAAGAGCTTTCTGCTCCATTGTAAAGCTGCACTGGTCAGTTGCAACCGTCTGGATCTGATCATTCGCCAGTGCTTTCCACAAGCAGTCCTGATCTGCTTTCTTACGGATTGGAGGTGCACACACGTATTTGGCACCTTCAAATCCGGTTTTGAATATACACTGTCATCCAGAAGCAGATACTGCGGACAGGTTTCCGCATATACCTTTTGTCCGTTCATTCTGGCACGCATCACTTCTTCAAATGCTTTCCGGTTGGTAAGATGTACTACCATTACAGGAGCATCTGCTGCATCTGCGATCACAAGAAGGCGGTGAACTGCCTCTGCTCCATAATATCCGGACGCACCAACGATGATTCTCAGGTCCCAGACGTCCCTCTTTTTTGGCTTCTGCGATCAACGCATCGATTGCCCCTGCATTCTCACAATGTACCCCTGCAAAACATCCGTATTCATTTAATTTCTTAATAATCTTATAAAGGTCACCGTCATCTACGATCATTGCCGGATAAGTCATGTAAAGCTTAAAACTGGTAATCCCTTCATTGATCATATCCTGTATTTCTCTCTCAGTTTCCTCATTCCATTCCACAACAGACATATGGAAAGAATAATCACAGGAACATTTCCCATCTGCTTTCTTATGCCACTTCTCAAGACCTTCCTTCAGCGTATGACCACCTTTATCCTGAGACGCATAATCGATCACCAGAGTTGTTCCTCCTGCAATGGCAGCTCTTGTTCCTGTTTCAAAATCATCTGCCGTCACTGTTCCTGCCACTTCCAGGTCGAAATGCGTATGTCCGTCTATAAATCCCGGAAAAAGCAGCTTACCGTTTACATCAACTACCTGTGCATCCTCTGTTTCCAGATTCCGGCCTACTTTTACAATTTTCTCTCCATCTATAAGAACATCTTCTCTGACAGACATATCCCCCGATACTACTGTACCATTCTTCAGTAAAGTTTTCACTGTTTCTGACGCCCCTTTCTTTATTATATGTAGGGTTAAAAAGCATTTTTTCCCTAATTTGATATCCACGAATTGCTCCGCTGCAAAGCAGCTCCCGCAATTCTCATGTTTAAAATATACCACGATTCCTATATCACTTCAATGATTTATGATTATAATCACAATTTTTTCAGGTATTCACATTTATTTTTTTTAGGCTCTTTTTATTTCCTTTTTTTTATGATAGAATATAGAAAATGTGCAGTTTCCATGTGTCTGCACTGAACGTTTTGACGGATAAATTCATCCGCTTTACTACATACTCATAATCGAATGACTGTTACTGCTCAGACTATAGAAGCCCCTGCCTGATTCGGTTATGATCCGTTTAAAAGTTATATTAATTAGGAGGAAATCAAATGGGACGACTTACTGTGTTAAAACAAATCGCTGCTGATCTTGCTTCTCAATTCGGACCTGACTGTGAAGTGGTAATCCATGATCTGAAAACTTCGGAGCCGGAACATTCCATCGTCTACATCGTAAATGGTCATGTTACAAACAGAGATATCGGAGACGGACCATCCAATGCTGTTTTTGATGCGATCCGCAATCAGGAAAAAGGAGCAACCCCCGAAGACCATACCGGTTATCTGATGAAAACAGCAGACGGCAAGATCCTGAAGTGCAGCACTTCCTACATTCATGATGACGATGGTACCCTTCATTATGTTTTCGGAATCAATTATGACATTACCAAGCTTACTATGATCGAATCTGCCCTTCATTCTCTTGTCACTCCGGAAAATAAGGAAGAGAAGCCCAAAGAGATCACTCATAATGTCAATGATCTTCTTGATCATCTGATCGAAGAATCTGTAGCTCTGGTAGGCAAACCTGTTCCTTTAATGAATAAGGAGGATAAGGTTACTGCTATTCAGTTCTTAAATGATGCAGGTGCTTTCCTTATTACCAAATCCGGAGATAAGGTTGCAAATTATTTCGGAATCTCCAAATATACATTGTACAGTTATATTGATGTAAATAAGTAAAAACAGGAAAGAATGATATAAAAACAGACCTGCATGGTACTTCTCCATCAGGTCTGTTTTTCTTCTGTTTTTCTTTTTTCATCCAGCGCCGGTATATCGTTAAATATGCTCTCTCTTTCATCTCCTTCCTCGTATGTTTTTTCGATATTCCTTTATAGACTGATTATAACACAGAACAACAGCATTTTTTCTCTTTCACGCGAACAGTAATTATATGGCGTGAATGGTATGGAAAAAGGTTGTCTTTAAATTTGAAATCTTTTATACTTGATATATATACAACATTTTGATGATAAATTTTATTAATCCTTATCAGACGGAGGTGCTGTTATGTCTGAACATATTTTATCTGCTGTTCATGGTGTCACTACCATGCTCTTTGGAATTTACTGTTCTGCATTTTTTCTTGGGATCAAACCGATCAGAAAAATATCCTGACTATGTTTCTGTTATTTTCAGGGCAGGGACTGTTATATGTAATTGATCTGGCATTATTTGGGGAAACTCTTGCAAATATGTCCTATCCTCTGATCGTACATTTTCCATTGGTTTTATTCCTCTCCGTTCATTATAAGTATCCTCTGATTTCTTCCGCTGTTTCTGTCTTTTCTGCCTATCTGTGTTGCCAGATAAGCAACTGGACCGGATTATTCGCTTTGGCAATAACAGGATTACAGTGGTGTTATTATTCTGTACGGATCTTAACAACAACCTTAACTTTTGTCCTTCTTTATCGATATGTATTTCGATCTACAAAAACAATTTTTACAAAGAATGCACGTGAGCTTTCCATCATCGGTTTCCTGCCATTTGTATATTACGTTTTTGATTATGCTTTCACCAAATTTTCAACTTTACTTTATTCCGGAAATAAAGCAGTTGTTGATTCATGGGATTTGCATTCTGCATTGCCTACCTAGTATTTCTCATCATCTACTTTCAGGAATATGAGAATAAACAGGAGATAACGCAGTACAGCAATCTTCGTGAAATGCAGCTTCAATCCATGCAAAACGAAATTGAACAGGTAAAGATCAGCAGCCAGAAACTGGCGATCCTGCGGCATGATATGCGCCACCATCTGAGTATTATTCTGACTCAGCTGCAAAATGGACATCCGGACAAAGCACAGGAATACATCCATGAAATTAATTCTGCGTATGACGATACAATCATCGCTGCCTATTCCGGAAATGAGATGCTGAACTCTGTGCTTTCCATTTATCATTCCCGTTTCACAGACAGAGGATTGTCTCTTATATGCAATGTTTCTACAGGAAAAGAACTTCCATGTTCCGATCTGTCCTTCTGTACAATCCTGTCCAATGCGCTGGAAAACTCCATGCATGCACTGGAGCAGCTGGAATCACCTTCAAAATGGGCCCGGCTTACTCTTTCGCAGAAAAAGAATCACATTCTTTTCCAACTGGAAAATCCCGTAGAAAAGATTCCGACATTTGTAGATGGAGTTCCGGTTTCTATCAGAAACGGGCATGGAATCGGTGTCAGGAGTATTATTTATTATGTGGAACAATTGCATGGACAGTGTCATTTTTCTATCGTGGACCATTGCTTTGTCCTGCGAATTATCATCTGACACAGAATTTCCACTGCCGGATACAATACATAACATTTATTCACTCACAGAAAGGTTTTGATAAAAATTATGAATATTGCAATTTGTGATGATGAAATACTCTTTACCCGGGAATTAAGTTCACTTCTGACTCACTGGGCGGAAAAAATGATTTTTCACTTACCCTGTATCCATATTCCAACGGTGATGATCTGTTAACAGCTCTCCGGACAATTCCGGTAGATCTGATCTTTCTCGACATCATCATGCCATTATTAAACGGCATAGATACAGCAAGAGAAATACGCAGCATGGGACTGACTGTTCCTGTGATTTTTCTGACTTCTTCCAGAGAATTTGCCCTGGATTCCTATGATGTAAAAGCTTTTCATTATCTTTTAAAACCAGTAAATACTCTGAAACTTTTTTCTGTTATGGATGATTTTTTTAAAACCTATCATGTTCCGGCGGAAACTTTCATCGCACATACTACAGACGGATTCTGCTCAATTACGCTCAATGATGTAGATTATCTGGAAGCTCAGAATAAACAGGTTCTGGTCTGCCTTTCAAATGGAACTACTTTAAAAATCCGCGAATTATTTACAAAGTGTGAAGGGGTCTTTACTCCGGCAAAAGGATTCTTTAAATGTCACCGAAGCTATATTGTAAACCTGTCCCACATAAAACAGTTCACAAGAACTATGGTCACTACCGGCATTTCCTCTGTCCCTATTTCCAGAAATAACTATTCTGCATTCAAAGATGCCTATTTTTCATATATGTTTGATTCTAACTCCGGTTAATCCGATAATTACAGCATTTGCGGGTTACCGTTCCATTTCATGTGCCTGTTTGTAGATTTCACAGGCAGCATGATTCACACATCTGTCATGTGCACAATCCATAAACGTGAGGGTTCTTTTATCTCCTGCTATCGTATATTCGCAGCAGACAGTCTGCCCTCCATTACATGTTCTGCAAAATCCCGAAATAAATTCTTCCTCTATCTCCATTTTATCTCTCCTCAATTTTTCTTATGTCTCATTATCGTTCCGGAAACAAGAAATAAAAATATAGGCAGCAATATATTCGTTACTGTTCACAAATATTTTTATTCATTTATCTGTTTTTTGTTGCATTTTACAACAAACAGATTTATAATCAGTATAACATAGAAATGTGCGGAAACACTATAACAAACATAAAATAATCGTAACTGTTCAGTACTTTCACAGTTACGAGTCAAATCCATTTAAAATCGCCTTCGGCGATGGGATTTTGACTTGTATGTCTCGGGATTTTGGCATGTTCATGCCAACACCTCGCGGGATAGTAGACTGCTGAATAGTTACAAATAATCAAAAAAGAGGGAAAATGTCATGAACAAAGAACTTTATGATGAGGCAATACGCTCCGGTATCCTGTCACGCAAACTGATCGAACAGTTGATGGAAAGTATGAATTACAGCAGTATCTCTTTTATCAACTGGACTGTAGAGGTACTTAAGATTATTAAAACACGTCTGGAACGCGGAGATAAAATCACAGACGAAGTATCCGGAATCACTTATGATATAAAATCTTTCCGAAATTTTGTAAGTACCAATTTTTCTTCCTATATTACAAGTCAGGTCTTTGACGCTCCCGATAAGGCAGAGAAAGTATATTTTTCTCTGGAAGCCACCGAAGACGGACATTCCTACAATATGGTTATGGCAAGTTCTTCAAAGAATAAAACATATAAATGGATTTCCAGTCTCAGCGAACGCTTTTCATTAGTGGAGATGATCGCTACCGGAATTGTATATCTTAAAGATAACAGGACAGATACATATCAGCCATTTATTTCCGGAAATGGTAAGTACTGCAGATATGACGTAGAAAAAGGACAGATTGTCGAATTATAAACCGCTGAGATTGATTTGCATCTTGTTATATTATGCATAATCTTAAGAATTGCATAATACAGAACAAACAACCATCATTGAGTCAGTACATACAAGAAAGAATCCTGCTTGCAGATTCTCCGCCTGCGGCGGGTCGCTTCAGCGACATAATTCCTCTCCGTCGCAGTGCGATCCTGCCCGGAGCTTTTTTATGTTATAGGAACATTACAGAGTAATTTCCTATAACATAAATCCCCTGCCATTCAGCAGGGGATTTCAATTTAATCATATTCAGATTAGTTGTTGATAAGTTTG
>ENA-OQDF01000500-OQDF01000500.1-human-gut-metagenome-genome-assembly--contig:-NODE-500-length-16158-cov-2.171605_pt1 | contig 16158 bp, 22 predicted proteins | sample MGYA00242769_ERZ504597 | MGnify/ENA primary metagenome ERZ504597 (study PRJEB26092, sample SAMD00036305) | human gut metagenome | host: Homo sapiens | study: EMG produced TPA metagenomics assembly of...
CCGCACTGTTCCTTCCGTTGGACGGCCTCAAGCGCTGCAACGTCGAGCTCAATACACAGGAGCGGCAAAAGCCCGGGACCACGGAGCAGAAAACTCCAAGACCCCATGCGGCCATCGTCGACCGCAACCGATATAACCGCATGACCGCGCACTTTTCCGCCGAGGGAGCAGCCATAAGGACGCTGATCGACCTGCTGTGCCTCCTGAGCATCAACGAGCTATTTGAGGCTATCTCGCCCTTGTTCCCGCGACGGCACCCAAGTCGGTAGCAAAGATCATCGAGACCTGCAGACGCCAGTTTGAGCGCCATCGCAATGGCAGCGAGATGAACGCCAGCATCGCGCAGTACTACGCGGCTCATTACAAAAATGACGGATGTGCCCCTGTCGAGCATCAGCTGCGGCTCGCCTACCACCACGCCCGCCGCAACGCTCCATCGCTTTGGAGCCCTTGGCGCTTGCGAGCCTCACGAACAGGCAGCCTGCCCCACAACCGAGCTCGATCTCAGGCTCGGACGAACCCTGTAGCCCGCCAGCCCCTCCGCGGGCAACAATCCTATTCCACAACACAACCAACAGAAAGGAGTCCTCATGGACACCAATCATTCCCCCATCATCAGCCCCCTCACCATGCGTGAATCCGCCCGAGGTATCACGCTCACCAGCATTTACGATGAGATGCTCGCCCGTCGCGAGCTCTCCGTCATGAGAAACATCGAAACCCCGATGGCCCACGACCTATGCCAGCAGATCCGCCTGCTCGATGCCACCGACCCCAGCCGCCCCATCACCATATTTGTCGCCAGCGCCGGCGGAAGCGTGCGATCGGGTCTCGCGATCTATGACGCCATGCGCCTCGCATCGTGCCCCATCGCCACCGTCTGCCTGGAATTCGCCGCGTCCATGGGCGCCGTGATCTTTATGGGCGGCGACGATCGCCGTATGGCGCCCCATGCAGACTCATGATTCACGACCCGCTGATCCCCCAGGGGGCAGGCGGCTCGGCACTTGCGCTGCAGGAAACCAGCCGGCGTCTCATGCAGACCCGCAAGACCCTCACGCAAATCCTCTCGGACCGCAGCGGCCTCACGCCCAAGCGCATCCAGTCCCTCACTGCAAAAGACACCTACCTTTCGGCCGAGCGCGCCGTCGAGCTCGGCTTTGCCCACGAAATCCTCTCGACCACCAAGGAGGTCGCCCATGTCTAACCTCGCCAGCCGCCTCGCCGCATCTGAGTCCGCATCGTCCACCATCCTCGCCAAGGATCGAACGCTTTCCTGCGACACCCGCCAAACGGGACTCAACAACAACGCACTTGTGATCGGCCCCTCGGGAGCCGGCAAGACCCGAAACGTCCTCAAGCCCAACCTGCTGCAAATGAACGCAAGCTACATCGTGCTCGACACCAAAGGCACGCTCTGTCGCGAAGTGGGACCGTGCTGGCAGCCCACGGTTACCGCGTGCAATGCCTCAACTTCGCCGACCTCAACACCGTCCCGGCCTTGCGCCCGGCATCGAGCGCTGCGGCTACAACCCCCTGAGCACATTCGCCGCAAGGCGGACGGCAGGCCCAACCAGCAGGACATCCTCTCGGTGGCAAAGGCCATCTGCCCATCGAGGACAACAACCAGCCTTTTTGGGATCATGCGGCGGCAAACCTGCTGTCGTGTCTTATCGCCTACGTCACCGAACAGCTACCCGCCGACGAGCAGACGATCAGCTCGGTCATCAAGCTGATCGAGCACCTGCAGGACGGTGCCACGGCCCGATTGTTTGACGATCTGATCACGACCGACCCCCAAAGCTATGCCCTCTCGCTATGGCGGCGCTACGCCATTACGCAAAATGCCGAGCGCATGCACGCGAGCATCGTCGGCATCCTTGCCGAAAAGGTCATGTGTCTGGGGTTCGACGGTGCGGCACAGCTCTATCGTGAGTGCCATCAGGTGGACTTCACTTCCATGGGACACACCCCCTGCGCCCTGTTTGTAACCGTAAGCGATATTGACCGCAATCTCGATCCGCTGACCGGCCTCTTTATTACGCAGGCGTTTATGGGCCTCATTCGCGAAGCCGATAGGCAGCCCGACGGCAGCCTGCCCGTGCCCGTGCGCTTTATGCTCGATGACTTCGCAAATCTGCAGATCCCCCAGATCGACAACGTGCTCTCGATTATCCGAAGCCGCAACATCTGGCAACGCTGCTGCTGCAGTCGACCAACCAGCTCGATGCGCTCTATGGCGAGGCACGCGCACGCTCCATCATGGGCAACTGCGACACGCATCTGGTGCTGGCGTTCCAGGATCCCGAGAGTGCCCGGGTGTTTTCCGACCGCGCCGACGCGCTGCCCAGCACGCTCATGGCGACGCCGATCGATCGCTCGTGGCTCTTTGTGCGCGGCCACACTCCCGAACAGGTCGAGCGCTTTAGGCTCGAAGACCATCCGCTCTACGGGGAGCTGCCCGAGGCGCAGCGAGGCCATGCGGAGGCCGAGATCTAGGCGCAGGTTCTCGCAGCGCGCGCGCCCCGGCGATGTTTCACAAAGGCCGTGCGCCCCGGGACCACGGCAAAGCAAAGGGGCCCGCATCCGATAGGATACGGGCCCCTGACTATAAGACGCGATGCGTTAACAGCAGCGACTACTTGCGATGCGCGCGGTAGAACTCGATGAGCGCCTGGGTCGAAGCGTCCTGCTCGGCCTTGGCGGCGTCGTCGTGGAAGGCCGGGGTGATCTGCTTGGCAAGCTGCTTGCCCAGCTCGACGCCCCACTGGTCGTAGGAGTCGATGCCCCAGACCGTGCCCTCGACAAACGTGATGTGCTCGTACAGGGCGATGAGCTCGCCGAGTGCGAACGGGGTCAGCGTGTCGCCGAAGATCGAGGTCGTCGGACGGTTGCCCTCAAAGCAGCGGGCCGGGACGATCTGCTCGGGCGTGCCCTCGGCACGAACCTCGTCGGCCGTCTTACCAAAGGCGAGCGCCTTGGTCTGGGCCAGGAAGTTGCCCAGGAACAGCTCGTGGACGTCCTGGCCGCTGTCGGTTGCGGGGTTGGCAGTGTTGGCGAAAGCGATAAAGTCGGCCGGGACCACCACGGTGCCCTGGTGCAGCAGCTGGTAGAAGGCGTGCTGACCGTTGGTACCGGGCTCGCCCCAGAAGATCTCACCGGTATCGGAGGTCACAGCGCTGCCGTCCCAGCGGACGTGCTTGCCGTTGGACTCCATGGTGAGCTGTTGCAGGTAGGCCGGGAAGCGGTGCAGATACTGGCAGTACGGCAGCACGGCGTGGCTCTTGGAACCGAAGAAGTTGACGTACCAGACGTTGAGCAGGCCCATCAGCGCGACGGCGTTGTTCTCGAGCGGGGTGTTGCAGAAGTACTCGTCGATGGCGTGGAAGCCCTCAAGGAACTGCTGGAAGCGCTCGGGGCCGAGCACGACGATCAGCGACAGGCCCACGGCGGAGTCGACAGAGTAGCGGCCGCCGACCCAGTTCCAGAAACCAAAAGCGTTGGCGGGGTCGATGCCGAAGCCTCGACTTCTCGAGTGCGGTGGAAACGGCGACAAGTGCTTGGCCACGGCCTCGGCGTTCTGCTCATCGGAGCCGTCGATGGCACCCTGAGCCTTGAGCTGCTCGAGCATCCAGGTCTTGACCTCACGAGCGTTGGTGAGGGTCTCGAGCGTGGTGAAAGTCTTGGAGACGATAATCACGAGCGTGGTCTCGGGATCGAGGCCCTTGAGCTTCTCTGCCTGATCGTTGGGGTCGATGTTGGAGATGTAGCGGCAGTCAATACCGGCGTCGGCGTAGGGACGCAGGGCCTCGTAGGCCATGACCGGGCCCAGATCGGAGCCGCCGATGCCGATGGACACCAGGTGCTCGATCTTTTTGCCGGTAACACCCTTCCACTCACCGGAGCGCACGCGCTCGGCGAAGGCATACATGCGTCGAGAACCTCGTGCACGTCGGCGACGACGTCCTGGCCGTCGACGATGAGCTGGCCCTTCTCGCTTGCCGGGCGGCGCAGCGCGGTGTGCAGGACGGCGCGGTCCTCGGTGGTGTTGATGTGCTCGCCGGAGAACATGGCGTCGCGGCGCTCCTCGAGCTTCACCTCGCGGGCAAGATCGCACAGCAGCTTGACGGTCTCATCGGTCACCAGGTTCTTGGACAGGTCAAAGTGCAGGTCACCAGCGTCAAAGCTCAGCTTGTTCACACGCTCGGGATCGGCAGCGAACCAGGCCTTGAGGTCGATGCCCTCGGCCTCGAGCTTCTCCTGATGGGCCTCGAGCGCCTTCCAAGCGGCGGTCGACGTAGCGTCGATAGGTGCGGCAACAGTTGCCATAAAGTCCTCCTCAGCATACGGGCACACACCTCCATGCGCCCGGATAATCAGATGCCCCTATTCTAGCGCAGGTCAAGACCGTAATCAGCGAGCGTTGCCAATCCGCCCCCAAACGGCGACCGACCAAAAAGGGACAGGTTTATTTTGGCAGGTCAAACGCTTTACCAACCAAAATAAACCTGTCCCTTCCTGCAGGTATTAGGCCGCGGCGCACACGCTGCCGAGCAACTCGCGCAGAGGAGACCCAATGCCCTCAAGCAGTTCGGGAGCGATAATGGCAAAAACGGGAACCTCGCCGGCTCCCACGACGGCAGGCACTTTTCCCTCGGAGACGATGCACCCATAGGGAACGAAGCCGTCCTCGCCGGTATCGAGCACAGCCATGCGACGAGCGAGTTCGCGCGCAAAGCTCGCCGTATCGGCATCGCCGATCGCCAGGACAAAGTCCACGCCTTCGTCGGTCGCCAGGGCCACGGCTTCGTCGATCAGCTCGTCTCCCCCGTCGCTCTCAACCGAGTCGCAGCGAAAAAGCACGCGTTCGAGCAGGGCGCGATCGAGCGAGCCGAGTGCCGCCGAGACGAGCTCATCACGCGTATGCTTGTCACCGCCCAACACGACCAGCGCCTTGGTGCCACCGTAGTGAGCGACCAATCGTCCGCACCAGCGAGCCACGTCCCCATCCGCAACAAGGCGTGTCGGCATACCAAACCCATAATTGACCATCTTTCCCACAACCCTTCCGTGCGTATAGGCGGTATCAATCGTTAGGCTCATGCTAAGAAGCGAGGTTTTCCGAGCTGTTTCACGCTCTTTAGAGCTGCGTTAAAACCCGATCCAACCGCACGACCATACCCACCAAAAAGGGACAGGTTTTGACGATGTCCGGACGAGCGGGTATTATCGAACAAGTATTCGATAAGAACATGTGTTTGATGGGAGGACGCGTGGGGCACGAGCGTCACACCTATATCTGTATCGACCTCAAGACGTTTTACGCCAGCGTCGAGTGTGTCGACCGTGGGCTCGATCCGCTTACCACCAACCTGGTCGTGGCCGACGAGTCTCGCGGCCGCACGACAATCTGCTTGGCCATCACGCAGGCGATGAAGGACCTCGGCATCCATAACCGCTGCCGCTTGTTCGAAATTCCCAACGGCATCGACTACATCAAAGCCGTACCGCGCATGCAGCACTATATGGAGGTATCGGCGCAGATCTACGGTATCTACCTGGAGTACGTAAGCCCGCAAGACGTCCATGTCTATTCGATCGACGAGTGCTTTATCGACGTCACGCCCTATTTGGACCTCTATCACACCGATGACGAAGGCTTTGCCTGCATGCTGCGCGACGAAGTTTTGCGCCGCACCGGCATCACCGCAACGGTCGGTATCGGACCCAACCTATTCCAAGCAAAAGTGGCGCTCGACATCACCGCCAAACACGCGCCCAGCCGTATCGGGATACTTGACGACGAGACCTTTCGCAAGGAGATCTGGCCGCATCGCCCCATCACCGACATCTGGGGTATTGGCCCCGGCGTGGCGGCGCGTCTCGAAAAGTACGGCGTCTACGACCTGATGGGCGTCGCGGCCCTCGACGAGAACCTGCTCTATGACGAGCTCGGCGTCAATGCCGAGTACCTGATCGACCACGCTTTTGGGCGCGAACCGACAACCATTGCCGACATCCAGGCCTATCGCCCCCAGCAACCTCGACCACGACCGGACAGGTGCTCTCGAAGGGTTATGCCTACGAACAGGCCTATACGGTGTTGCGCGAGATGGTCGATGCAGCCGTACTGGACCTGGTCGACAAGCACGTGGTCTGCGACAGCATCTCGCTCTTTGTGGGCTATGCAAGCGAGCGTGCTGATATCCGCCGGCTCGATGCCAGCGGCACAGCGCAATACATCGACGGCTGCGGGCACCTACGCTCAAGCACCTCAGGTGTCGAGCCAACCGCAAGCGATGGCCCCGAACTTGCACCCCGCGCGCCCAAGCCCGTCCAGCGCGACGACGAGCGCCGTCGCATGGTTCGCGAGGCACAGGCGATTGACGGCATCTTCGTGGGCGAGCACGGCGGTAAGCCGCGTGGCGGTTATGCCGCGCTCTTTGCCCATTCCAACGCGTCTCGAAAGCTACCCGAACGAACCAATTCGTTTAAGAAGATCATGGGCTACTTCGATGACCTGTGGGCGCAGACCGTCGATCCCAAACGACCTGTCAAACGTATTAACCTGGGCTTCGGAAACCTTATGCCCGAAGAATTTGCCACCATCGATTTATTTAGCGATGTCGAGGCCGACGGGCGCGAGCGCGACCTGGCCCGCGCTGTGCTGGCCGTAAAAGGCAAATATGGCAAGAACGCCCTGGTCAAAGGACTGAGCTTTACCGCCGGCGCCACCGCACGCGAACGCAACGACCAGGTTGGGGGACATCGTGCCTAAACCCAAGCAACAACCTATGCGCCCGCCAACCGCCTTTGAGCGTCTGGCCGACCCCGAGGGCAGGCGGCCGTGTCGCCGACCCCAAACTTACCGCCAACGGTGCCGTCCGCGCCAACCGCGCCGCACAGTTATGCCATTCGCCGCTCTCACGGGATACTACGAGCTCGTACGCAAGCAAGAGATTACCGTTGAGCCCAAATGTGAACTGACGGAAGAAAAAGCCCTCGAGCTTTCGAATAAGCTCGAGGGGCTCAAGCGCGGCGACCTGGTGCGCGTCACCTATTACGATACGTATGGCTATCGTGCCCGCACCGGCATTCTCGACGAGGTGCTTCCCGCGTTCAAGCTGCTCAAACTCCGCGACATCGCCATCAAATTCGACGATATCCAGGATATCGAGCTGCGCGGCCGTGCCTAGCGCAAGCGATACGTCCGACCCTATAGCTTCATGACGTAATAGCCTGCGCCCTTCACGGCGCCCTCGAGCGCCTCGCGATCGATTGGGTTTTTAGAGCGCACGTTCGCCGTGTGATCGGCATACGTCACCGTGGCCCAAATGCCATCCAGCGCATTCAAAGCATTCGCGACGTTTTGAGCACAGCCGTCGCAGCTCATACCGCCGATGAGCAGTTCTGCGCTATAGGGGTAGTGAGACTCATCGGTATCGGTCACCACAGCCCTCTTGATCTTCTTACCGCACGCGCCATCGCTGCAACAGCTTTTGCCGTGCGTCGAGGCGACAATACGTCGCAATCCAAAAACATGCCGACGGCAATTACGGCAAGCACGATAAGATTTGCAGGGTTAAGCAGGTCTTCCATATGTTCCCCTCCCATTAAAGCTCTAGCCAAATACCCCCATGGGGTGTCCCCCATCTTACCCCAAACTCGTGTCAGTTCGGTCAAATAGTTTCCCAATTCAAACTTTTTAGTTGACCAAGGCTTACTTTCGTGTATAAGTTTTCCTAGGTTAACAGATAAGGAACCGAAAGGAGCACCGTGACTCGAACCATCGACATTCCAACGTTTCAAACGACCGTCGTGCGCAACTGCTCCCCCACGCTCGCGGGCATCAAACCCGCTTCACTCTTTACCTATCCCGGTCCCTACGCAAACCAAAACGAACAGCCCGGCAACCCTCATATCGAAGCGCGTCGCACGCGTCTGCTTGCCGTCATAGCCCAATGCAACCGCGAGCTCGAGCCACTCGGCATCCACATGAGCGTCCTGGTCTGGCGTCCCTGCGGAGCGCTGATCTACGTGTACCGCCCCGCCGCCCTCATGCGCTACTTATCCGACCCTCGAGCCGCAGCAGCTCTTGCCACCGAAGGCTACGCGTTGGCAACCTGTCCGCATCCCTTGTGCATCTAGCCGCACGCATTACGCTGGCGAGCAGCAACGTTGCGGAAAGCGCCTGCGACAGCGGACCTTGCGTTCTCGCTCAGAACGAAGCGTGCGATAAGAGCTGCGCATGCGAGTTCCTCACGAAATTGGGTATTTTTTGGGCTACCCCTACGAAGACGTGCATCAGTTTATTGCCCAGCACGGCGAAAACTACAAGGTTTTTGGTGCTTGGAAGGTGTACTCAAACGTCGAACAAGCGCTTGCGACCTTTGACGCTTATCGCGCATGCACGCAATACCTTACCTACATCTATCAGCAGGGCTGCACCTTGGAACAGCTTGTTCAGGCAGCCCGATAGAACATACAAAACGCGGCTGCGTGCCGCACAACCGAAAGGACCTAACATGAGCAAGATCGCCGTCGTCTACTGGAGCGGAACGGGCAATACCGAGGCCATGGCAAACTTCGTCGCAGAGGGCGCGGTGTCCACCGGCGCCGAGGCCGAGGTCATCCCCTGTGCCGACTTCTCTGCCGACAAGACCGCCGACTACGACGCCATCGCCTTCGGCTGCCCCGCCATGGGCTCCGAGGAACTCGAGTACGACGAGTTCCAGCCGATGTGGGATGAGGTCAAGGAGAATCTGGGCGACAAGAAGGTCGTCCTCTTTGGCTCCTATTCGTGGGCCGAGGGCGAGTGGATGGACAATTGGAAGGCCGACGCCGATGAGACCGGCGTCAATGTCGTCGATACCGTCATCTGCTTCGACGCGCCTGACGACGAGGCCGCAGCCGGCTGCAAGGCCCTGGGCGCCGAGCTGGCTTAAAACTCCCATCGCCACGCCAACCGCAACGTAAACGGCAGGTCGTCAAGACCCGGGGCCCGTTCATCTATAAATCCGCGCATAGGTGGCATAGTCGCGCCCGCGCGGCAGGCGGCGGGCGCTCTGCACATTGAATTGCTATGCGTTCTTACGGGAACGCACGAACCACGCGCCAATGACCGCAAGGCACACGATGCCCGCGGCGACACCGGCAACGGCAACAGGATTCACGCCGCTCTGCCCAGCCGAGGCATCCTTGCGCGATGCGGCGGCAGTAGCGGTCTTCGCCTTCGAACCAGAAGATTTGTCAGAGCTAGACTTCTTGTTGGATTCGCTCTTGTTTGAATCCGCGTGCTCCGCCGTCTCCGGCTTCGCGCCATCCTTCGAAGTGGTAGCGCCCTGCTTTCCACCGGTGCCGTTGCCATCCTGCGAGGCGGGCGGCACGACCGCAGGTGTCGGGTTCTTCGTCGGAACCGTAGGCACGGGGACCTCGGGCGTCACAGGCTCTTGAGGACCGCTCGGTTTGGCGGTGCCGGCTTTCACATTGCCGATCTTGGTCCAACTCACGCCGGTACCCGCGAACTTATAGGCCGAAAGGGCCCGCAAGACCTGCACGGTGGCAAGCGCGTTGGCATTGCCGGGCTTACCGTCTGATCCCATGGTGTGAGCGTATCCCTTGCCGTTGGCAACTTCATAGGCGGCAATCGCGGTAATCAGGCTATTTGAGCCCGCCGCAAACCCGTTCTTGGAATTTGCGGGGTCCTTGCCAAGCGCCACAAGAGCAAGCAGCACCTGGCATTCGACTCAACAGACCCAAAATCGCAAAGACCGTTCATCTGCCCCTTAAGGAAGCCGAGCGCTTTGTCGACAGCGGACGCAACCGAGAGCTGACCATTCGAAGCCAGGGCAGCGGCACATGCGTCGCCGTCAACATAGGGCGCAAGCGCTGCAGCGCCATGGCGGTCACATCGACGTTGCTTGCACCAGCCGTATCAATGGTAAAGCCGCCATCCGAGTTTTGGAACGTGAGCAGCGTGCAAACAAGCTGAGCGCGTGTCCAGGATGAGCCGAATGCAGACAGCGCCTCATCCGAAACGCGCGCCTCGTCAAGGGCGATCAACGCATAGACCAAGTTATTCGCCGAAGCCGCAAGGTCGCCGTGAGAGCATATGACAGCAGCAAGGTTCACGCCGTCAAAAGACGTAATGTCCTCGCCAAGTGCGGCCAACGTAAGCGCAACGCGCTCGCAATCCGTTACCTTGGCGGTGCTACCGGCCCACTCGGCCTTATGGTCGGCAAGAGACTTCTTGTAATTCCGGATAAGTGCGTCGTCGATCATGCGCCCCGATTTTGCGAAGGCGTAGATTTCCCATTCCTGACCATAGGTGTACGCATCGGTCGTGCGGTTAGCGTCAAAGTACTTGGCGGCGGAGAGGGCACCCTCATCGGCCTGTGCCTCGTTATCCGGCGAGGCGGCGATACCGTCAACCGTAATCTCAAAGGAGACAGCCTTGGCGCCGGCAGTCTGGTCGACCGGCGTACCCGTCACCGTATAGGTACCGGCCTTGTTGGCCGTTAGAACGTAGGTTCCGCTCGCTACAAACAGCCCGTCGTCGGGAGCGCCGTCAACGTGCTTCCAGTCACCGAGAGCACGACGGTCGATGCACACCGCATCCGACGCATCCTGCCGTCTGCGCTCGTCACGGTCCATATCATGCCGGGCTCGGAGACACTCCAGCCCTCGGCATCGTTTGCGCCCGTATAGCTCAGGTCGAGCCCGACCGTCTTGCCGGCCTTAATGGACACGGGAACATTTGCAATCGTCACCGATTTCAGCGGGTTTCGGTAAGCGTAGGTAACCTCTCGCTTGCCCGAGGAGATAACGCTGCCGTCCTGGTTTTTGACCGTCGCCTCGAACGTCGTCTTGCCGGCCTTGTACGGCGTAAATCCAATATCGCCGCTTGTAGTGTACTCGGCGACCGCAGTATCGCCCGAGGTGACGTGTAGTTTGCACGGTCACTCGCATGCTCCGGGCCCACGATCGGTGCAGCCTTGTCAGTGAGGAAAGCACCCTTGGCAAGCGGATTACGGCCATGCAGATAGACCGTCTTGCGTCCTCGTTGTAGCCAAGCGAAATGCTCGTCGCCGGCACATAGGTCGAGGTGACCTTTACGCTCTTATCGGCAAGGTCGACGTTCGTTCGCGAGGAGATCCAAATCGTGGCCTCGCCCGCCTTCTTAAAGTAGAAGCATGCCGATCCGGGATTGGAATAGAGTACGTTCGAAGGCGTACCCGCAAAGCGAAAGCGCGTATAGGAAACAGGGGTGTACTCGCCCTCGGCGGCGTCGGTGTAATGAACACGGATCTCGAGATTCTTGACCTCGGAGCCCGTAACCGCAATAGTGCCGCCCGTCACGTTTTCGCCGTTGTACCAAATCTGGAAATCATCAATAGGCTTGGAGATCGCCTTCACCACGACGGTCGCAACGTTCTCGGTGGTGCCGTCATCCTTATGAAGCGTAGCGGTCACCGTACCCACGGCATCGTTGTATACGTGCAGCAGGCCCGTTTCCTCGTTAACGGCGATATCTCCTCTGTTAGCGTCCGGAGTGCCCCAAGTCACCTTGGCACCCTTAGGCAAACCCTTGAGCTCAAGTGTGCCCGAGACGCAGGCAGCGCCGTTCTCGCCCACCACGACATCGTCGGGAGACGGGTAGAGCATACCATCGGCGGCAGTCACGGTCTTGCCGGTGCGCGCAGATGTAAACGTCACCTCGTATTTATTGTTTGCGGCAGGGCTCTCGGGCGATTCGTAGTCCTGGTCCTCACCAAAATACGGCAAGCCATCGGCTCCCATACCCCACGCGCTACCGTTTTCGCCACGGTTGACGTTGAGATTTTCGACAAAGGCCTCCGTCTTCATGTCTCGGCATCGACAGCATAGGAGTTGATGAGCGCCTTTGCGGGGAACTGAGCCTTGTTGGTAAGGCCTTCCTGCCAGTACGTATTGACGAGCTGACCAGAGCCATAACTCGCAAAAAGCACGCCGCCGGTCGCTGCAGCGGTAGACACGCAGTTAGAAATTACGCCGCCTTCGAGCGTACGGCCAAAGCCACAACGCCCTTGCCCGTAACAGACGTGGAGCAGTTGATAACGGCACCCTTAATCTGGTTGCCGAGCGGGCCGAACGATTTGCCGTCGACCGCCTGCTTAAGCTCGCCGGCGAAAGAGACGTTTTGGACAACGCCGGAGGAGCCGACGCTCGCGAAGAGCGACTTAACGCCACCGCCATTGTTGAAGGTAATGGTGTGACCCTGGCCGTCAAACGTGCAGTTGAGCTCACCCGAAGGACCAAAGAACCACTCTTCGTCAATCACGATATCGCGGTCGAGCACATAGTAGTTATTTGCGTCCTTGACGTTCATAGATATGAAGTCGCCCTGCGATTTGATGTGCTTGACACTCTCGGGCTGGGCGACGGGAGCCGTCGGCTTCTTTTTCTCAAGCGCATCCGAGGCATCCTTGAGCGTCTTGACCGTCGCATTTACGTCGGACTGAGATGCATCGTCGTTATCGTTGACGATTTTGGCTTCCGCAAGAGCAGCGGCAAAGGCGGACCAGGAATCCGTTGTGTAGTCTGACTCATTGAGCGCCTCGGCGGCCGTGATAGCCGCGACGAGCGCGTCCTTATTGACAACGACGGGGGCAGAGCCGCTCACAAGCAAGGGCAGGCCACCGTTGGACACCCAGGAAAAGCCAGTCGACGGCACATCGGTATTGAGCACGGCGAGTGATTCAGCAGAAGAGAGGTCGGCGGCTTTAGCCGCGTTTCCCTTGTTAAAGCCGCTAGGGCTATTTATCTCGGCAGGCGAAAAACCTACGGTATAGAGGCAATTCGAAAGCGAGCCAGCCCGGGCCTCGCCCACCACGCCGCCATTCATCTCGACGCCCGAACCGGCAAAATAGGAATTGACGATCTTGCCGGACGCCATGCCGCCGACCAGGCCGCCGGCATAGCCCATCCAACCGCTCAGGTTCACGCTCGCCGTGGACCAGCACATCTGAACGGTACCGGAAAGCGTCATGGCGATGGAGCCCACATTATCGCTACTCGAGACGGAGCCCGTCACGCCTAGGTTCTGGATAGTTCCCGTTACGTTGTTCGCGACGGCCTTGCCGCTAATGGTGACGGTATGACCCTGACCGTCCAACACGCCGGCAACGGTCTCAATCTGCTGGTCGGCACCCATCGAAATGTTCGCACCGAGTTTTACGGTAGCGCCGGCTTCGATGACCGAAGGCATATCGGCCGCGTCGTTGACGACAACCGTCTCGCCCGGGCGCGCTACCCCCGTAGAAGCTCCGGCCACTTCGGCCTGCGCGGCCGAAGTCTCCCCGTTGGACACAACGGACGGCGCGGCAACATCGGAGCTTTCTTGCTCCTGTGCGCTGTCGCCGTCCTCGGACACGCCAATTTCAGCATCGGCAGAAGGCTTATCTTCGCTAGACGTGCCCTGCTCAGCATCGGTCGCCGCGGCAACCTGATCGGCCATCACGGCTACGCCCGCACCCACCTCCTCGGCAAATGCAGTCATTCCGGTGCTCGAGCTGGCAAAGATAAACGCCATGAACACCACGAGGAATTTCCTCGCAACAGTTCGGATGTTATTGAGCATCCCACTCCCCTTTGAATCGGAAGATCATTACCTCAACAAGAATCGAGGCCGATCATGTAAAGGGAAACGAGACACAACGGGGCGCCCGCACCTGACAGCACGCAACAATGGCCCGCACAACAGGCGGGGCGCATAGGAGCAATATATGATGTCATCTTTTGTTCACCGGAATCCAGCGGCTTCCAAAAGACCCTCGACACGAGAAGACCGTGGGCAAGTAATCTGACTCGCAAAGACAACGTCCCCGCACACAGTAACCGCCTTGTCTGGGATTCCCACCCAGTTCCCTTTTTATGCGCCAAGCGCACCCGCGGTCCGGCTTCTTTTCAAACAACATGTCATTGTATGAAAGGCCGCATGGTTGACACGCGCCCCATACCGCGTCCACAGAATTCACCAAACATGTGTCCGAAGAGTCCACGGGGGGTAACGGCTGTCTTTTAGCCAAAATACAAAACGGGCCGCGGCAGCATCGCCACAGCCCGTCAACTCAAACTATGCTCAAATATCAATGCAATCTAGGAAATGTTGCCCAAGAACGCCTTGGTGCGCTCGCTCTTGGGATGGTCAAAGACCTCGCTCGGCGAGCCCTCCTCCACGATAACGCCGCCGTCCATAAAGACCACGCGGTCGGCAACGTCGCGGGCAAAGCCCATCTCGTGCGTCACGACGATCATGGTCATGCCGTCGCGCGCCAAATCACGCATAACACCCAAAACGTCGCGAACGAGCTCGGATCAAGCGCCGACGTGGCCTCGTCAAAAAGCATAACGTGCGGGTTCATCGACAAAGCGCGGGCAATGGCGACGCGCTGCTGCTGGCCACCCGAAAGCTGGCTCGGCATAAAGTCGATGCGCTCGGCCAGGCCAACCTTGGTGAGTTCCTCGAGGGCTATTTTCTCGGCTTCTTCCTTGCTGCGCTTGAGCACCTTTTGTTGGGCAAGCGTGACGTTCTTTTTGACCGACAGGTGCGGGAACAGGTTGAACTGCTGAAACACCATGCCAAGATGCGTGCGTACCTTATTTAAGTCGACGCCCTTGGCGCACACATCCACGCCTTCCACCATGATGGAGCCACTCGTAGGCTCTTCAAGGCGGTTGATGCAGCGCAGCATCGTCGACTTACCTGATCCCGAAGGACCCAGGACTACGACGACCTCGCCCCTGTGCACATCCAGATCGATATCGCGCAGGACTACATTGTCGCCAAAGGATTTCTGGAGGTTCTTAATGCTGACGACGACCTCGTTGGAATTCGTTTCGCTCATAACAGGACCTCCTTATAGACCGGCAATGTGATCGGCGGGCGTAGCGACAACCTGCCCGGCGCTCTTGGCAGGACGCTTCTTCTTGGCCTCGGCCGTACCCAGCAGTCTCGCCTCGAGACCGCTCACCAAACGAGCAAGCGGCAACGTGATGACCAGATAGAACAGGGCGGCAACCACGTACGGGGTAATGGAGCCCGTCGTGGCGACAATCGTACGCGCGTTCATGACGATCTCGACCACACCCACGGCGGCAAGCAGCGACGTATCCTTGTAGAGCAGGATAAACTCACTGGTCAGTGTAGGCAGGACATTGCGGAACGTCTGCGGGATCATAACGTAGAGCAATGTCTGGAAGCATTCATGCCCAGCGAGCGCGCGGCCTCGTTTTGACCCTTGGGGATCGACTGGATACCGGCGCGGAAGATCTCGCACAGATACGCGGACGAGTTCATGGCCATGACGATCACGCCCAGAACGTAGTCATCCACCTTGACGCCAGCCAGCGGCAGGCCAAAGAACGCAATGTAGATCTGCAGGAACGCAGGCGTGCCACGAATGATGTTCACATAGATGCCAGCAAGGCAACGCAGAATGCGCGACTTGGAGATGCGCATGAGCGACAGCGCAAAACCAAAGGGAATTGCCAGCGGAAATGCCACAAGCACGATCGAGAGCGACATGAGGAAGCCTTAAAGACGATCGGCAGGCTCTGGACCAAAATGACCGGGTTTAAGAACAGACGCAGGAACATATTGGAATTCCAAGCCTCAACCCAGGGCTGTTCCTTAAGGTCGGCCAAGAAGTTATCAAACGCCGTGACGCCCTTAATCTCAACGGAAGGAATCTTGGAGATCTTCTTGGTCGAGCCGTCGGCGAGCGTATAGGTGCCGCTAAAGGCCTCATCGCCGCCCTCGACGGGGAACGTCACGCCATAGACCTCGACGCGGAAATAACCGCCGGCAGGTGCCGTCTCGCCAAAGTCAATCTTGAGCGTCTGCCCGTCTACCTTGCACGTGGGCTTCATGGGCGTGCGATCCATCAGGTCGTCGCCGGAAAGCATCGTCAGGCGCGTGTCATCGGCACCAAACGTCGTACCGTCGGCAAACTTGAGCGAAAGGCCGCTCAGTTCTTCGTCGGCATCGGCCTGGACCTCCCAAGTAATGCGCGTCTCGGTGCCGCCGACCACGTCGCTACCCGATCCAGTGTTGGGGCGTGCAGCTGATCTTTGCAGTCTCAAGCGCCTGCGCCGTCGAAGGCACGAAGGCCCCCGCGC
>ENA-OQDF01000501-OQDF01000501.1-human-gut-metagenome-genome-assembly--contig:-NODE-501-length-16138-cov-1.543064_pt1 | contig 16138 bp, 20 predicted proteins | sample MGYA00242769_ERZ504597 | MGnify/ENA primary metagenome ERZ504597 (study PRJEB26092, sample SAMD00036305) | human gut metagenome | host: Homo sapiens | study: EMG produced TPA metagenomics assembly of...
AATTATTGCAAATTGGAGACAAATGTAGCGCTTTTTTGCTGATTGACAGATATCTTTTTTTATAATTAAAACAAAAAAGAGGGCAGTTTCGAAACTACCCTCTTTCATGATATATTAAAGTATCTATTATTCAGAAACAACCTCGAAAGGAACCTCAACGGAAACCTCTTTGTGAAGTTTCAAAACAGCCTTATAGCTACCTACTTCCTTAACAGACTCCTTGATATAGATAATCTTACGATCGATATTCTCGAAACCAGCCTTAGCCAAAGCCTCAGCAACTTGGATATTCGTTACAGAACCGAAGATCGTACCTGTAGAGCTAGTCTTAGCACCAATCGTCAAAGCTACACCCTCTAACTTAGCGGCCAAGTCTGAGCGTCTTCCTTGATCTTAGCCAATTTATGGGCACGTTGCTTCAAGTTCTCAGCCAATACTTCTTAGCAGACTCTGAAGCGATCACTGCCTTACCCGTGGGGATTAGAAAGTTACGTCCGTAACCGTCTTTTACTGTTACGATATCGTCTTTGTAGCCTAAATTCACTACATCTTCTTTCAAAATAACTTGCATATTCTGTCTCCTCTTAATTAATTATTTCATCAAATCGGTCACGTAAGGAAGCAAAGCCAAGTGACGAGCACGCTTTACAGCCTGAGCCACACGACGTTGGAACTTCAAGGAAGTACCAGTGATACGACGCGGAAGGATCTTACCTTGCTCGTTCAAGAATTTCTTCAAGAATTCAGGATCCTTATAATCGATATACTTGATACCGTTCTTTTTGAAACGGCAATATTTTTTCTTCTTAACGTCTACTGAAGGCGGAGTTAAATATCTGATTTCTGATTGAGTTGCTGCCATAATTAATTATTCTCCTTTACTGTTTCTTTAGATGATTTCAGATTTCTTCTCTTAGCTGCATATTCTGCGGCATACTTGTCTTGACGGAAGTCAAGAAGCGGATCACACGCTCGTCACGACGGAAGTTCAACTCCAACGTAGCGATAACACTAGGATCTGCCTTGAATTCAACCACTGGTAGAAGCCTGTTGTCTTCTTGTCGATAGGATAAGCTAACTTGCGCAAGCCCCAGTTCTCTTCATTCACGATCTCAGCTCCTTGAGCTTTCAGAAGGTTCGTGAATTTCTCTACCGCTTCCTTCATCTGAGCGTCAGACAAAACGGGAGTCAAAATGAAAACGGTTTCGTAATTGTTCATAAAACGCTGTTTAATATTGATTAATAAAAAATTTGCGGTGCAAAGGTAGTGATTATTTGATAACTGGCAAATAGTTATACAACTTTTTTCAATCTTAGACTCATTTCACTCGTTTTAGCACCAACATCCAAAAATTCATGGCCTCCTCATTCCGGATCGTTTTCGCTTGCAAGGATAAAGTAGCCGCACCTTTCGATAAGGAAATCATACCGACAGAGCAAGGAGCAAATCCTTTCACATAAGACTCCTCCCGGAGAACCCTATCCAAATCCGCACCGAGCATGGGTTGGTCATTTACTTGATCCAATGTAAATACAAGATTCTCGCATCCCGGTCCGTACGAAGTTCAAAAGTAGAGCCTATATTTCGTTTATCGCAAGTATAATAGATAAAAGCCTCGAACAAACCGGATTCCTCAACCTCCACATTCCAGCTTATCTCCGCTTCCGGGCTTTTCCAATTCGTAAAATAAGAACAATTCGGATAACGGTTGGAGCGTTCGATCGGGCCAGATATCCTCGCATCCCGGGCCGGTAGCTTTGAATAGGTTTCCCGCGGATGACCGATTATAAACGGACGGGTATCCTTCTTCGGGAAATCCGCCAGTAACTCATCCTTAAACCAATTCGAATAACGCTTCATCCGCTCATATATCTCGGGTTCTTTATCCGATACATCCTTCCGTTGCTCACGATCTATATCCGTTTTATATAAATGATCTTCCGCATCCAATAGATAATATGAGATACGCACACTCGTCTTACCTCCCCAATAACTATATAAAACCCGATCTATAGCAGGAGCTTTCTCATCCAGCAATCGCTGTCCCCAATCGATTCCGTCCAGTTTCCTTAACGGGGTATATTCTATTCCCGCCAAACCTAATAAAGTAGGGATTAAGTCTATAGCCCCGGACAACTGGGTTTCCACGGCCCCCTTCCTTATGTGTCCCGCCAACGGATACAAAACGGCGAACGAACACCCCCTTCATCCGTAGAGCCTTTTCGCCCTTTCATCCCACCATCCACCGGAAACTATTCGGGCCGTTATCCGAGAAATAAATAACAATCGTCTCTTGTTCCAAATCCAATGAATGTAACAAAGACAATACACGTCCGATATTCCAATCTAAATTCTCGGCCAAGGCCAAAGCCGCTTTCGTAAACGTAGTATCTTCTTGCTCCGGGAAAGTAGCTCGCTGCGACAAGGTACGATCTTTTACACGGTTCCACCAACTATCCGGGACTTGCATCGGACTATGAGGTGTGTTATAAGACAAGAACATAAAGAATGGATGTTCTTTATGATCACGTATATAATCCAAGCTTTATCGGTCAGATCATCTATGATAAAGCCCTCGCCCGAAATAATCTCCTCCGTTATGTTCCAACACCGGGTTCCAATAATTCCCCCAATGCCCGGAACAAAAACCATAGAACTCCTCGAAGCCCCTTGCGTTCGGATGGTAGGGATATTGCGTACCACTATGCCATTTTCCAAATAGAGAGGTAGCGTATCCGGCCTCCCGGAAATATTCCGCGATCGTTTTCTCTCCTAGATTAAAGCGCTCGCCTCCCCCGGTCGTAGAATTAACGCCACTCCCGTACATGATAGCGTCCGGTCAAGAACTCCGGCCCTCGTCGGGGATGACACCGGACAGACATAAAAATTCTCCAAAATCGTTCCCTCATGAGCGATACGATCTATATTAGGAGTTTGCACGAAGGTATTCCCCGTGAAGCCCAAATCGCCCCAACCTTGGTCATCCGATAACATTACGATGATATTGGGGAGTTGTTTTTGAGCGAAAGCCGGAATACAACCGGCCCCCACTCCCCAAAACACTAAACAATACGCCTAACTTTGTCATTCGATTCAACTTTTTGCCTAATCAAGATTACCTTTATTGCGGACGGTATATCCTTGATCCAACAATTTCTTCAACAACGCGGAAAGCTCATTCGCAATGCCTTTCTCACGCAAGAAGAGATTATTACTCTCCAAAGAATCGGTCCGCATATTATAAGTTGGCCTTTCGGTCCATTCTTCACCGGGGATAAACGGGCGGGAGCCGTAAAACCACCGGAGCCCAGACAATCGATATATTTCCAATCTCCCTTCTTGATCGCTAATTTGCCGGAGCCGGACAAGTACATGATCTGGTCTCTCGTCGAGGCATTCATATCACCATCCAATACTTTCTTAAAGCTAAGCTATCCTCTGCCTGTCCTTTAGGAAGGGATTGCCCGGTTAAATCCGCCAATGTAGCCAATATATCTACCAAGCCAACCGTTTGGGAACAAACCCCGGGGCACTTGATATGATCCGGCCAATGAACAATCAGCGGAACATGATGACCGCCGTCCCACGCATCACCTTTCTGCCCACGGCGGCTCCAGTTACTTTGATGCCCGTATTGCTGGATATCCTCCTCTTCCCATGCGCCTCCGTTATCACTGGCGAAAATGACAATCGTATTCTTCTCCAGACCTAATTCCTTTAGTTTGGCATTCACCCGAGCCACGACATTATCGATATCGCCCATAAATCGCCATAGGTACCTAACTCAGTAGATCCCTTAAACTGAACGGTGGGCAGCCATGGGGTGTGCGGACCGGTTAACGGCATATATAAAAAGAATGGCTTGTCCTTTCGTCCTTCCCGATCGATAAAAGCGATACCCTCATCTACGATTGTCGGGAAACATTCCTCAAACTTAAAGGAGCGCGACATCTCTCCGTTACGCCACCAAACGCCCCGTTCCCAATAAATATCATTCTCGTTCGTATGTTTACGATCCCAAGCGTAAACCGTCTCATCCTGTTTCTTCGGATAAGCGTCCGCCGTCAAGATGACATCCGGGTCCACGACACGGTCATTACGCACGAACGCATAAGGCGGCATATCCAAGGAAGCCGGAAGGATGAAAGAATAGTCAAACCCTAATTCCGTAGGGCCTCTTTTTACAGGGGCGGAGAAATCCGTATTCGTATAACCAAATTTCTTAGGGGTAAGAATCTGTGGTTTCGAGTCATCTTTCAACTGCCAGTCGAGCCCTAGATGCCATTTCCCGACACAAGCGGTCGTATAGCCGGCATTACGCATCAAGGAACCGATCGTCAAACGCTCCGGTTCGATATATGGAGACAAGTACCCCCAATACTCGGACTTCTTCGGCGTACGGAAAAATAACGTCCTGTCACTAAACCGTAGCGTGAAGGCCCACTCAACGCACCCGCAGAATGGGCATCCGTAAAACGGATACCGTTCCGGGCCAATTGATCGATGGCCGGTGTACGTACCCTAGCATATGGATTATTGCATCCAACATCCCGTAACCCATATCATCCGCCAGAATGATCACGACATTGGGTTGCTTTTTTTGGGCGAACACCACCGGCACATATAGTAAACCGGTGGCTAATAAAGACAACTTGATCTTCATATATTATTTTCTATTCGTTAATAACCTTGATTCTGAGTCAGGTTCGGATTCGCCTGCCGTTCGCTTAATGGAATCGGGAACAATAGCTGGGTTTCCGTATACACCTTACCCCAATTCGTCTTATAGCCGATAAAGTCCACATATTCCCCGGATTTATCATCGGATCTTACGGGTGCGTAGCATATCAAACCACATCTTATTCTCATAACATAGGTCAAAGTAACGTTGGTCCCAGACTTCCTCCAAGAATGCGCTTGCGTTGGTCTGCTTAAACGGTACTAATCCGGCCCTTCCTCGTATTTGGTTCACGATATCGATGGATTGCTGGTTCGGAGTACCATCCGCGTTCACTTGCGCTTCCGCATACATTAATAATACATCCGTGTAACGATATACACTCCAGTTCAAGTCTGACTTCGCCGTATTATCAATAGCCACTTGATCAAAAACTTATAGATATAATAGCCATTCAAATCCATAAACTCCAACTCTGCCGCTCCCGGAGAGAACTTACTCGGATGCCCCTTGTAGTTCGTAAAGAAATATGCTTCTCTTCCGTACGCTTATCCCTTCTCAAAGCTTTCCACGAACTCCTTGGTAGGGATCAGGCTACCATATTCCAAATCGTAGGCGGAAATGCCGGAACGAGAAGGTAAAAAGATACGTACCGACTCGTTATGCCGCTTGTTCAAGGAGAACTGAACTTGATAAATAAACTCTCCCTTATTATTCTGCGACGGAAGCCGTAGGCTCTCATAATCCGTGAAGAGCGTATACTCATTCGATTTTATAACCTCCAATGAACGTTTAGCCGATTCCGCGTAATAAGATTTACCTCCTTGCAAAGGATAACCGGCATACGTAAGATAGACATCCGCAAGAAGCGCTTTCACCGCTCCCATCGAGACACGCCCTGTATGATCGCTAAAAGCCAGATCCGATTGCTCGGCCTCCAACAAATCAGGAATAATGATCTCATCATAGATTTCCTTTACCGGGGCACGAGATACTTGCAGCTCTCCCAACTCCGACTGTACGGTCGTAATCTTAGGGACATCACCAAAGATACGTACCAAATAGAAATAATACAAAGCCCTCATAAACTTCACCTCGCCATGTAGCCATTAATCAAGGAAGCATCCAGATTCTCGAACTCCCCGAGTTTTGAAGCGCGAGGTTACAGTTCGCTATACCTGCATAACAATCTTGCCACCAGTCCTCGATATACAAAGAACGATCACTCACCAGTAGATCCTGAAAGTCCTTATAATTCGATTGGGAATTCTCGGAAGTAGCTTTGCCAGTCATATATTCGAGCAATAAGATCGTATTACATCCCCAGCCCGGGTCATCTTATTAAAGACCGTATTCTTCAAATAAGCCGAATTCGTCAAGGCCAAAGCGGACTCCTTACTTGTCAACTTTGAATCGGTAGTCATTGTACCGGTAGGTTGCTCATCCAAGAAATTATTACAAGAAGACAAGAATAACGCACATAATGAGACGATATAGATTTTATTTATTTTCATAACTCAATCGTATTAGAATTTAACATTTAAACCAAAAGTAAAAGTACGTGCCTTAAGGCTCGCTGAAGTCGTCGATACCTTGTCCGAAAGCAGCATCCTCATAGGTCGTAACCTCCGGATCATAGCCTTTGTACTTCGTGATACAGAACAAGTTCTGAGCACTCGCGTAGATTCTCAAATCCTGTAACTTTATCTTTTGGAGCAAGCTCTTGCTGAAAGTATATCCCAAGACGAAGTTCTGCCCCCGAACGAAAGAACCGTTCTGCATCCAATGTGAATCCGGATAAGAATCATAGTACGATTTCATCGGACGACGCTGGGCAACCATCGTATGCTGGTTTTGCGGAGTCCAAGCGTTCAAATTCGACTTGAAGCCATTCGCTACGCCCGAGCGATCCTCGGCGTTATGAGTAGCGCAATTCACGACATCATTCCCGAACACGAAGCGGAGATCGAACGAGAAATCGAAGTTCTTATAAAGGAACGTATTAGAGATCGTCATGGTCCAGTCCGGGGAGGTACAGCCGATAATCGTATTATCCTCGCTATTGATCTTCCCGTCGCCATTCAAGTCCTCATACTTCACGTCTCCCGGAAGGCGGTTGTATTTAGCCGCTTCAGCGGCCTCGTCCTCACCCCAAGTTCCCAGACGACGCAATCCCCATAGCGAACCAACAGGTTCACCGACACGCAATATCAGCATATCCCCTTGCGGATGACGCGGAGCAGGATAGATATCCTCATCATTTTCGCCCAAGCTCAGGATTTTATTGCGATTCACGCTAAACAATACCGTAGACATCCAATTAAAATTGTCAGTCTGTATATTATGTGTATTTAATGTCAATTCAAAGCCTTGGTTCTGCACAGAGCCGATATTTCGCATGATCGTATTCAATCCGGAAGTTCCCGGGATCGGGGCATTCAATAACAGATCACTCGTCTTTTTATAATAATAATCCAAAGACAAATCGATACGCTGATTCAATACGCTTACATCGACACCGGCATCCCATTGCAAGGTCTTCTCCCATTTCAAGTCTGGATTACCAATGTACTACGATATAAAGCCGTATAATAATTATCTCCAAAATCGCATTCTCCGATCCTAAATTCTGGAAGAAAGCATAATTGCCGATCTCTTGGTTTCCGGTCTCGCCGATACTGGTACGTACCTTTAGATTATTCAGCCAATGAACACTTTTCAAAAAGCTTTCCTCCGAGGCTCTCCACGCAAAGGCGAAAGAGGGGAAGAACGCATATTTATTATTCTTTCCGAATTTGGACGATCCGTCGTAACGGCCTGTAGCCGTAAATAGATAGCGGTCTTTCAAGGTATAATTGATACGTGCGAAATAAGAGTTGATAGACCAAGCATAATCATCCGATTTCGACGGTATCGTCACTGTTCCCGCTCCCAGATTATGCCATTGGTAAAAATCATCGCTGAAATTCTGCGAGGTAGCTTCCACGCTCTCGGCAGCCCGTTGCTGCAGCTTGCTCCAAGCATCACATTCATACGATTGTTCTTATTGAACTCCTTATTATAATTAAAATAATTCTCACTCTGCCAATACAATTCCTTCAAGGTCGCTATTGTAGCGATACCTCCCGCCGTCTTACTGAACTGGATCAGATCCTTACCCGAATAATAATTACGTTTCCTATTACTGGCATCTACGGCGAAAGTAGACTTAAAGTTCAAGTCGTCCGTGATCTTGAAATCCAGATATAGGTCGGCGATCGTCTGGATATTGGAAGTCTCGTTCACCATCTCTTCCAGATACCGGGAAGGTGTATCCTGTACCGCACCGGGGAAATCACGGTTGCTTCCCCAAGAGCCATCGGGATATTTTACGGGAATCAACGGAATAGCCTCCTGTACCAAACGCTTTACTCCATAACTCTTGTAATTATCGTTTCCCTTATTATAATTGAACGACATATTGGCACCCATTTTCAACCAATCCCGAAGCTGGGAATCCAAGTTGATCCTACCGCTATACCGGTCTAGGAAACCGTTACGCATCAAGGCATCTTTATGCATATATCCCAAATGCACGCTATACAAGGTCTTATCGGCTCCGCCCCGGATGCTGACTTGGTGATTATGGTTGATAGCCGTTTGATAAGCCTCATCCTGCCAATCGGTATCATACAATGGGTTACCATTAGCATCGAATAAATTCGGCAGATCCGCCGGCGTCACTTTCTTGTACTTGCCTTGCGCATACCCTTCCGGATCATATTTCTGCCCGTTATCCATCGTGGTATTGTAATTTTGCCACCACTCGGAAGCGTTCATCAAGTCCAGTTTCTTCGCCATTTTACCGATAGAGACATAACCGTCGTACGAGATCTGCGCTTTCTCGTTCTTGATACCTCGTTTCGTCGTAATCATGATCACACCATTCGCTCCACGAGCACCATAGATAGCCGTGGCGGAGGCATCCTTCAATACCTCCAAGGATTCGATCTCACTAGGATTCAACAGATTGATATTGCTTACGCCAATCACGCCATCTACCACATACAGAGGCTCATTCGATGAGTTGATAGAGTTATTACCACGTATACGCACCCGTACTTTCCCGTCCGGCGTACCGCCATTCTCAAAGATCTCCACACCGGAAGCCTTTCCCGCCAAGGCTGCCCAACATTCACCACCGGCTTGCTCAACAGCTTCTCCGCCTTTACGTTGGTAACCGATCCGGTCAAGTCGCTCTTCTTCATCGTTCCGTAACCTACGACTACCACCTCATCCAATGTCTGTGTATTCTCGCCCAGCTTGATAGAGAAACTCGTCTTTCCGTTCGCCGAGACCTCTTGCGTATTATAGCCGATATAGGAAACTTGAAGGACAGAGTTGTCATTTACCTCTAGCGTAAACTTCCATCGAGATCGGTAATCGTACCGTTGGTAGTTCCTTTCTCCACCACGTTCGCCCCGATCACAGGATCGCCGTTCGTATCGACAATCACACCCGATACTTGCTTTTTCCCCTTGACAGTCTTGACCTCTTCCGGCACGATGATCACATAATTCCCGTTTATTTTATACGTGTATCCCGTATTCTTTAACAGCTGTGATAAGACCTGCAATACTTCCATATCTTTCTGATCCATCGAGACCTTTCTCGACACGTCCAATTGGCTATCATTATAAGCTATCTTATAAGCAGAGCTTGACTCTAGTTTCTCAATGCCTGTTTCAATGAGATCGAACCTTCATGGAAGGTCACTTTCTGCGCATCGATAGGCAAGCTCCCAGCCATAGCGAGGCTCAGGCAAAGAATAGCGACACGTATAGATTTATTCCTGTTCATGCGATATTAGATTTTTTAGTTAAACATTTATATCTCCTTTGTAGTACGTACTCGCTATTAGGACAAGGGAAACGAGGAGCGCACCCAACGGAAAAACGTTAACGAATTATAAAAACCTAATATCTCCTTAACTCAATCAATATAGATCCCATCCTCTTTGATCTGATACTCCAAGCCGGGTATCATCTCCTTGACCAACATCATGATGTTCTCCAACGACTCATGCTTATTGAAATGGATCGTAAGCCGGTTGGAATGATAAGCGGAAGTACGCAAATGCACCTTCACGTTGTAGACACGTTCCAAGGTTTTCAAGATTTCCTCGAAAGAGTCGTTGTTAAACAACAAGCCTCCCTCTTTCCAATCCGAGTAATCCGAGGCCACCACCTGCCGCACGTCCATCTTTCCCCGGGAAGGGATGTAGACAAGCTGCTCGTTAGGCCTCAATATACATGGAGCCACCGAGGGATCATCGGGAAGAATCTTCAAGGAACCTTCCTCCAAGGTCGTTGTTATTTTCTCTTGGTCCGGGTAGGCGGATAAATTGAACTCGGTGCCCAGCACTTGTACCCGCATCGCTTTCGTCCGCACGATGAAGGTTGCTCGGGGCGTTTTCGCACCTTGAAATATCCCTCTCCCACCAGATAGATCTCCCGGCTCTGACCGATAAAGGCGGATGGATAAAGCAGCAAGGTACCGGAATTCAACCAAACCTCGCTACCATCGGGCAAGGTGATCCGCTCCCGCTTGCCGGAAGGTACGAACTGTTCCATAAAAGCCAGTTTCTTGACATCCCGCGCATCCCTGTATAGATAATAAGAAACACCCAACGACAACAAAGGAATCAGCCAGATAGCGGCGATACGTACCCACGCCGGGATACGCAGACGGCGGCGGGGCCTCACGCCCAATGTATTCTCCAACCGGGCGAAAGCCATCTCGCTCCGCTTATCCGCCTCCGGGAAACCGATCTCATTCCAGATATCCCGTAAAGCCTCTTCCTTTTCCCGCTCGTCTCCCGGCTCCGCCAATCGCTGATGTACCCGATCCACCATCTCCCCGGAGAACGAATGATGGAAAAAGTATTTTAATATCTTTTTTATAGGACTCATTCCTGCTTTTCTATTTTATCTTGTTTATAGGACCTCCTTTTCCCGCTTTACCCCCAAGCTATTAACACATCATAACAAGAAGGAAAGTCAATACCGCGTTCCGCAATTCCTTTAGCGCTAGGTTCAAGTGGTTTTCCACGGTCTTTTTCGAGAGTTGTAGATTCTCGGCGATCTCTGTGTTCGACAAACCCTCGTCGCGGCTCATCCGGTAGATCATCTTCCGCTGTGGCGGCATGGTCTCCACGATCATATCCACTAGCAACCGTAAATCCTTGGCAACTAAATCCTCGTAAGGCGTATCACTTCGTTCCCCGTCTTCCTCCCCGGCTCTCTCCAAGCTCACGAGATTCACCCGGCGGGATTCGATATAATTGAACGCCGTATGCTTCGCCAGCACATAGAGGTAGGAACCGAACGTCCTCACTTCCGTGAAACGACTCCGATGCGTCCAAAGCTTTAGGAAAATCTCTTGGGTCAAGTCCTCGGCATCGCTCTCGGACTTCACGAGTCCCAGCACGAAATAATAGACTTCAGATGGTAACGCATGAACAATTCCCGGAAAGCGGTATGATTTCCAGCGGCAAATTGTTCTAAAATGGATTTTTCATCTGTCATCTCGATTAACTCCTTTCACGATACGGTGGGAGCAAATAAAGTAATAATAACCGGCCGTAAGAACGCTCTTCTTGTTAATAAATACAAAATTGAAAGGAATCCCCCGTATATCAAGCCCTCCCTTCCCGAAGATTTAAGGCTTCTAAAGGCATCCTTTAACCGTTTTCTCCGTACCTATTCATCTTCTACCATCCGTTGTATGATCATCCACCAACTGTTAGAAGATCATGCACATGTGGATGATCATACAACAGCTGATAGAATATGAAAGTCTACGCTCGAAATCCTTTAAATGTAGGTTTCTTTCGCCTAATGTGTGATGAAGAATCGCTTACCACTTCCTTATGTTCTTTTTTTGTCTAAGTTTGTTCCTTCAATGACATTCAATATGTATTGGTTACATCATTCTATCAATTTACTCAAGATCGTGCCCTTTTTGGGCGGTTGGTTATCCGACCGGTTGCTGGGAGACCCGGAAGGTTGGCCCCATCCTATCGTATGGTTTGGCAAAGCGATCAGCGCCGGAGAGAAAGAGTTGAATAAAGGCTCCGAGCGGGTCCTAAAAGGCGGTATACTGGCAGTCGTGCTTATCCTTGGCGTGTATTTAATCTGCGAGAGGATATTGTCGTGGGCTTGGATCATACATCCGCAGTTCAGTGGGTTGCTGACGGCTGTCGGCGTATTTTATTGCCTATCCGGGAAGACGCTTATTAAGGAAGTGAAGGCGGTGTTCGAGGCCGTGGACCGTAGCACGGAAGAAGGACGGCGGCAAGTGGCGCGGATCGTTGGGAGGGATACCTTCGAACCTGTCGCCGCAAGAGATACGGGCGGCGGCGTTGGAGACCTTGTCGAGAACCTGAGCGACGGCGTGATCGCCCGATGTTTTGGTTCGCCTGCTGGGGTTGCCGGGATGATGGCTTACAAGATGGTGAATACACTGGACTCGATGATCGGTTATAAGAATGAGCGTTACCTAGAGTTCGGACGGATAGCGGCGCTAATCGACGATATCGCCAATTACATCCCGGCCCGCCTCACGGCCTATTTGATGTTGCTTGTCTCCAATAATTGGGGGAAAAGGGATTTCGTACGGCGTTTCGGCCTGAACACGCAAGCCTAATTCCGGTTATCCAGAAGCGGCCTTGGCGGCGGTCTTGGACTGCCAGTTCGGGGGGACGCACGATTATTTCGGCAAACCGGTGGAGAAGCTTATATCGGGACGAACGCGAGGCCTTTCACGACCGAGGATATGCGTATCGCCATTCAAGTGAATAGCAATACGGAACTGTTGATGGGTGTGATCGTCACCCTTATTTTACTAATAATATAATATTAATAATATGGAAATTAGATTAAACAAACTGATAAGCGAAGCCGGTGTTTGCTCACGCCGGGAAGCGGACAATTTCATCGAGATGGAACGGGTAACCGTAAACGGCAAGCAACCGCACGTAGGCCAGAAGGTCACGGCGGAGGATGTCGTATTGGTGGACGGTGAACGCTTGAACGTAGAGAAATATATCCGCCTGCAAGAGGAGGAGAAAAAGGAGATGCAGCAAGAAAAAGAATACTCGGCACGCTCCGGAAAGCGAAACCCGAGAACAAGGGAGGCCGTGAAGGCGCTAAAATGGAGAAGTTCGGAAAGTTCAATAAATACGCTGCCGCCCGTAAGGCGCAGAAAGAGGGAGCTGGAAATCCAAGACCGCCAAGCTTACCGACGAGGAGAAGTTATTGCGAGATGCCTTACGCCCCAAGTTCGGAAAGGCACTGAGCAAATCGGCGGTGGCGCAACGGATCGCCGCCAACCCGAAATCGGCCGCCCTTCGGAAGACGAGCAAGAACAACCCGATCAACAAGGCGAAACGTGCCGCCCACCGGAAAAACAGGAATCACGGAGGCGATGAGTAAGAAAGTGATCTTAGTGACTGGAGGACAGCGGTCCGGCAAGAGCGGGTACGCACAGAGGCTCGCCTTATCGCTGTCGCCCAACCCGGTTTACCTAGCTACCTCCCGCATCTGGGACGAAGAGTTCCGGAAGCGGTAGAACGCCACCAGCGAGACCGTGGCCCCGAGTGGACCAATATAGAGGAAGAGAAATACTTGAGCCGCCACGATCTTACCGGTCGTGTCGTGGTGATCGATTGCGTAACCCTTTGGGGGACGAAATTTCTTCTTCGACAATCAAAGCGACGTGGAATTATCTCTCTCCCTCCTCAAAGCGGAGTTCGATAAACTCTCCCGGCAAGATGCTACCTGATCTTCGTGACGAACGAGCTGGGTATGGGAGGCGTGCCGATAGACGAGGTGCAACGTAAATTTACCGATATGCAAGGCTGGCTCAACCAATATATTGCCTCTAAAGCGGACGAGGTTGTCTTGATGGTCAGCGGAATCCCCGTCAAGATCAAGGAATAAGAACAACGACTTATATAAAATACTACTATCATGATACAATTTCACATCGAGCCCCGGACAAAGGCTGGAGGCCGCTTTACAAGACAAGATCGATAATCTGACAAAGCCGAAAGGCTCATTGGGAACGCTCGAGGCGCTCGCCCTGCAAGTGGGATTGATCCAGCAAACCTTATCGCCTGTCTTGCGTCATCCCGTGAACGTAATCTATGCATCGGATCACGGCATCGCCGACGAGGGCGTAAGCAAATCTCCCAAGGAGGTAACTCGCCAAGTGATCCATAATTTCTTGAACGGAGGAGCGGGAGTTTGCTACCTTGCCCGCCAGCATGGGTTTGAGTTGAAGATCGTGGATGGCGGCGTGGATTTCGATTTCCCCGTTATCCCCCAACTTATCGACCGCAAGGTGCGCAAGGGAGGAACCCGTAACTTCTTCACGAGGCGGCCATGACCGTGGAGGAAATGGAGAAAGCCCTTCAATACGGAGCCGATATCGTGACGGATTGTTACAACGAAGGCTGTAACGTGATCAGTTTCGGAGAGATGGGTATCGGGAATACGGCGGCTTCCAGCATGTGGATGACTTGCCTCACACAAATCCCATTGATCGACTGTGTGGGGGCCGGTAGTGGACTGGACAGCGAGGGCGTACGGCATAAATACAACGTACTGAAACGCTCGTTGGAGAATTATAAGGGGGATGGAAGCGCCTTGGATGTAATGCGCTACTTCGGAGGGTATGAGATGGTTATGGCTGTAGGAGGCATGTTGCGTGCCGCCGAACTGAAGATGATTATCCTCGTGGATGGTTTTATCATGACGAATTGCGTATTGGTGGCTTCCGCTTATATCCGGAGATGCAATCGTATTGCGTATTCGGGCATTGCGGCGACGAGGCCGGGCATAAACGGGTACTGGATTTCTTGGGGGCGAAAGCATTGCTCGATCTAGGGCTACGGCTGGGAGAAGGTTCCGGCTCGGTATGCGCTTACCCGATACTCGACTCCGCCGTTCGCATGATCAACGAGATGCATAGTTTCAAGCAAGCGGCAATCACCAAATATTTCTGATATGTTGCGGATACTCGCTGCGTTTATATTCTTTACTCGGTTACCGTTCTGGCGGTTGGCGGAGGTTCCGGCGGCCTGTTTCAAGAATATCGTGAGCCATTGGGCGTTGGTCGGTTGGCTGACGGCTGGTTTGTCGGTATTGGTATTGTACGCTACCTCCTTGATTCTTCCGCCATCCGTGGCGATCTTATGCGCCATGATTACCCGATTGCTGATAACCGGCTGCCTGCATGAGGACGGCTGGCGGATTTCTTCGACGGTTTCGGCGGCGGCACGAGCCGGGAACGCATATTGGCGATCATGAAAGACTCGCATATAGGTAGCTATGGGGTAATCGGACTGATTTTCTACTTCGGACTATTCTACCTACTAGTAAGCAGTCTCCCGATCGAGCTAGCGGGATGTGCCATACTGGCTGGAGATCCTTTTGCAAAGGCGTCTCCAGCATGATCATCAATCGCCTGCCTTACGCAAGGAAAGAGGAGGAAGCCAAGAACAAGACCGTATATAGCCGAATGACCTCTCGAGAATATGTATTTAGCATCATTTGTGCTTTCTTACCATTATTATGGCTTCCCCAACCTGTTTACTTACTAGCGGTATATTCCCGGTTATCACTTGGTATTTCCTTACCTCTTTCATGAAGAGAAAGATACAAGGATATACGGGAGACTGCTGTGGAGCGACTTTTCTTCTTTGTGAGTTAAGCTTCTATATGGGTTTCGTGATCATCTATCAAACTATATAATTATGGAGATTTATTTAATCAGACATACCTCTGTCGATGTTCCCGCCGGCTACGCTACGGGCAAACCGATGTTCCATTGAAACCGACCTTCGAGGAAGAGGCGGAAGAGGTAAAAAAAGGCTTGAGCGATCATACGTTCGATAAGGTTTGGACAAGTCCCCTTACCCGCTGCGTGCGCTTAGCTAATTATTGCGGCTTTCCGGAGGCGGAAAGAGAAGACCGTATCAAGGAGGTGAATTTCGGGGAGTGGGAAATGAAGTCATGGAATGAGCTATCCTCCGATCCCCGCTCAGAGGCTTGGTTTAAGGATTGGGTTAATAACCCGACTCCAAACGGTGAATCCCTACAAGATCAATACGACCGGGTTAGCGACTTCTTGAATGAGCTTCGCAAAAGCGGGCTGCAAAAGGTATGCCTGTTCGCGCATGGCGGGGTATTGACTTGTGCCCGGGTCTACGCTGGCGAATATCCTTTGCAAGACGCTTTTAAGAACGTACCCTCTTACGGGGCTATCGTAAAATTAGTGCTGGATTAACCAAAATCCGGCACATTTCGAAAGGATAAGATGCGGCACGCCACATCTCTACAACGGCTGGTGTATATAACAAAAAAGGAGCCAATCTTTCGACTGACTCCTCTCTCTTCCGGCTGTCGCCTTTCTCA
>ENA-OQDF01000502-OQDF01000502.1-human-gut-metagenome-genome-assembly--contig:-NODE-502-length-16100-cov-6.135854_pt1 | contig 16100 bp, 16 predicted proteins | sample MGYA00242769_ERZ504597 | MGnify/ENA primary metagenome ERZ504597 (study PRJEB26092, sample SAMD00036305) | human gut metagenome | host: Homo sapiens | study: EMG produced TPA metagenomics assembly of...
CTTTTGACAAGACCATCGGCAAGCACCTTTTCACTCGTAAACGCAAGGAACGGATTGCGGAACGTAATGGAATCGTCCTGCAGCTCGTCCACGTTGTTTTGATATTTTCCGCATACGAGGTAACGATCGGGCAGTTGTAGTGGTTGATGGCTTCCGGGAACTCGGTGCGCTCGTACGGGATACACGGGTAGAAGATGAACTTCACACCGTGGCGTAAGAGCCAGGTCACATGGCCGTGCGCCAGTTTGGCCGGATAGCACTCGGATTCACTTGGAATCGACTCAATACCGAGCTCGTAGATCTTGCGGCTCGAGGTCGGAGAGAGTACCACGCGGTATTTCAGCCGCGTAAAGAAGGTGTACCAGAACGGATAATTCTCAAACATATTGAGGACTCTCGGAATGCCGACCTCTCCGCGGATCGCTTCATCCTGCGGCAGCGGCTGGTAGCCGAAGATCCGTTTGTATTTGTATTCGAACAGGTTCGGAATATGATCTTTGTTTTTCTCTTTTCCGATACCGCGCTCGCAGCGGTTTCCGCTGATGTACTGACGGCCGCCGGAGAATTTGTTGATGGTCAGACGGCAGCTGTTCGTACATCCCTTACAGTTTGCCATCGTGGTCGAATATTTCAGCTCGTTGATCTTTTCAATGGAGAGCATCGTGGTCTCCTGATCGGCGGAGTAGCGCTCTCTTGCGATCAGCGCCGCACCGAACGCACCCATGATGCCGGCGATGTCCGGGCGGATGGCTTCGCAGTTGGCGATCCGCTCAAAGCTTCGGAGAACAGCGTCGTTGTAGAACGTACCGCCCTGTACGACGATGTGGCGTCCCAGCTCGGTGGCATCCGAAACTTTAATTACCTTATATAATGCGTTTTTAATAACGGAGCAGGCAAGTCCGGCAGAAATATCGGCGACGGATGCGCCTCTTTCTGCGCCTGTTTTACCTTGGAATTCATAAATACGGTACAGCGGGTACCAAGATCGATCGGGTGTTTTGCAAACAGCGCCTCATGCGCGAAATCCTGCACGCTGTAGTTCAGGGACTGCGCGAACGTCTCAATGAAGGAACCGCAGCCGGAGGAACATGCCTCGTTCAGCTGTACGCTGTCTACGGTGCCGTTTTTGATCTTGATGCACTTCATATCCTGGCCGCCGATGTCGAGAATACAGTCGACTTCCGGATCGAAGAATGCGGCAGCGTAATAATGGGAAATCGTCTCTACCTCACCCTCGTCCAGCATCAGTGCAGCTTTGATGAGCGCCTCGCCGTAACCGGTCGAACAGGACCAGGCGATCTGTGCGGAATCCGGCAGTTTGGAGTAGATCTCCTGGATCGCGCGGATCGATGTGCCGAGCGGATTTCCGTGGTTGTTGCTGTAGAAGGAATAGAGAAGAGCACCGTCTTCGCCGACGAGTGCAGCTTTGGTCGTCGTGGAACCGGCATCAATACCGAGATAGCAGTTTCCTTCGTAGGTGGAAAGATCGGCGGTCACGACGTTGTTGACACTCTGGCGCGCCAGAAATTCGTCATACTCGGCCTGATCTTTAAACAGCGGCTCAAGACGGGCAACCTCAAAATCGATAGCAACTTTCTCTTCGAGCCGTTTTTTCAGTGCGAGAAGGGAAATTTCGGTTTTTCCATCTGCATTCATCGCAGAACCGATGGCTGCAAACAGGTGGGAGTTGTCCGGTACGATTGTATGCTCGTCATCCAGTTTTAAGGTACGGACGAATGCTGTCTTTAATTCCGAGAGGAAGTGCAGCGGGCCGCCGAGAAAGGCAACGTGGCCGCGGATCGGTTTACCGCAGGCAAGACCAGAAATGGTCTGGTTGACAACTGCCTGGAAAATGGAAGCGGAAAGATCCTCTTTTGTTGCACCGTCGTTGATGAGCGGCTGGATATCGGTTTTTGCGAATACACCGCAGCGTGCTGCGATCGGATAAATCGCCTGGTAATGCTTCGCGTATTCGTTGAGTCCGGTTGCATCGGTCTGCAGAAGAGAAGCCATCTGGTCGATGAAAGAACCGGTGCCGCCGGCGCAGATACCGTTCATACGCTGCTCCACATTGCCGCCCTCAAAATAGATGATCTTGGCATCCTCACCGCCGAGCTCGATGGCAACGTCGGTCTGCGGAGCGAGTGCTTTTAACGAAGTGGAAACCGCGATAACTTCCTGCGTGAACGGGATGCGAGGTGGTTGGCAAGCGCAAGTCCGCCGGAACCAGTGATGACCGGCTGCAAGGTCAGTTCGCCCAGCTTTTCGTGTGCTTCCCCGAGCAGGTGGGCAAGGGTTTCCTGAATGTTTGCAAAATGGCGCTCGTAATCGGCAAAGAGAAGCTGGTTCTCTTCGTCGAGGATCGCAATTTTAACAGTGGTGGAACCGATGTCGATTCCGAGAGTATATTTTTTATCAGTCATGAATCAAACTCCTTTTATAATAAGAAACAATCTCAACACATTATACGACAAAAAATAAGGAAATACAATTGGAAAAAGGGCGATGTCTTATGAAAAAAGTATAAAGTCCTTGTGAAAAATGGAGAAACCAGGAGGGAAAAAGGCAGAAAAAAGAAAATTCAGGCATTGTCAAAAACGGGTTTTGCCTGTATACTAAAAATAGTATGCCCTGTATGAAAAACAGGCGGCAGGGATCATGAGAAAGGATGAAAAGCGTTATGTATAAAATTCTGAAAATGGAAGGAAGAGCGAAGCGCGCCCACATGGAAACCGTGCACGGCAATATCGAGACGCCGGTATTCATGAATGTCGGAACCGCGGCAGCGATCAAGGGAGCCGTTTCCACTGAGGATCTCCAGCAGATCGGCACGCAGGTAGAGCTCTCCAACACGTACCACCTCCACGTGCGTCCGGGCGACGAGGTTGTAAAGAAGATGGGCGGACTCCACAAGTTTATGGTCTGGGATAAACCGATCCTGACCGACTCCGGCGGATTCCAGGTATTCTCTCTTGCAGGCCTTCGGAAAATCAAGGAGGAGGGAGTTTATTTCCACTCCCACGTAGACGGAAGAAAGATCTTCATGGGACCGGAGGAGAGTATGCAGATCCAGTCCAATCTGGCCTCCACGATTGCGATGGCCTTCGACGAGTGCCCATCGAGTGTGGCAGACCGCCGTTATGTGCAGAATTCCGTGGACCGTACGACAAGATGGCTGCAGCGATGCAAGGATAAGATGCAGGAACTGAACCAGAGAGAGGATACCATCAACAAGCACCAGCTGCTGTTTGGTATCAATCAGGGAGCAATCTATGAAGATATCCGTATCGATCATGCAAAACGGATTTCCGAGATGGATCTTGACGGATATGCCGTCGGCGGTCTTGCGGTAGGAGAGACACACGAGGAGATGTATCATATTCTCGATGAAGTGGTTCCGTATCTGCCAAAAGAAAAACCGACATATCTGATGGGTGTCGGAACACCGGCCAATATTCTCGAGGGTGTAGAGCGCGGCGTTGATTTCTTCGACTGTGTATATCCGAGCCGGAACGGACGTCACGGTCACGTTTATACAAATCATGGAAAAATGAATTTGTTCAACCAGAAATACGAATTGGATCCGCGCCCGATCGAGGAAGGCTGCCAGTGTCCGGCATGCCGCCATTACAGCAGAGCTTATATCCGTCATCTGCTGAAAGCAAAAGAGATGCTCGGCATGCGTCTCTGTGTTCTGCACAATCTGTATTTCTACAACAATATGATGACAGAAATCCGAAACGCACTCGATGAGGCAATTTGCCTCCTACAAACGTGCGAAGCTTGCCGGATTTGAGGAATACGACAAAAAGTAAGCTCTGTTCAGAGCCATGCGAAATGCGAGAAGCCATATTGAGATGTGGCGCAGTGCAATCGAGACGAGGGTCGGAATTGTAATATATGAAATCTTTGGAAAGTAGGGAAAATATCCAAAAAAGACTTGCCCATCGGTTCCAGATTGTGTATTATGATAGGTGTGTCTAAAGAACGGGATGTACTCTCGAATAACAGGAGGAAAGAAAATGTTTTTAGCAACAACAACAGCAGCAAACGGCGGTGTGATGAGCACTGGTATGTTAATTATGTGGCTGGTCATCATGTTCGGTATGATGTATTTCTTAATGATCCGTCCGCAGAAGAAAGAACAGAAAAAACTGCAGGCAATGCTGAATGACCTTGCAGTCGGAGATGCAGTCGTAACGACAAGCGGTTTCTACGGCGTAGTCATCGATATCACAGATGACGATGTCATCGTAGAGTTCGGAAACAACAAAAACTGCCGTATCCCGATGCGCAAAACAGCGATCACAGAGGTTGAAAAACCAGAAACAGCAGTCGTTGAAGAGAAAACAGAGAAGAAAAAATAAACATGATCTAGGTATGTGAAAAGCGCAGGTATTCAAAAAAGGATGAGTACCTGCGTTTTTTTTGCCCATTAGAGATTTTATGGAATTTTCCTGTAGAGTAAAAAGCCTTCCGGACCGGATTGCCCCTGCGGCGAGACCGGGGGAAAAGAGGGAAAAATGCCGCGTAATTTTCTTTTAAACAGCAAAAAAGCAAAAAGATTATTGCGTTTCGTTAGGGATAAAGAAATTTCGTGTTGAAATTACGGCGATAATAGCGTATAATTTAGAAATGCTATAGACGCAGAGAAAATAGAACGGTTTTTCAGCCGGGAGAAAAGAGGGAGAAAGATATGGAATACCGTATTGGATTAATTCACGGTGACGGAATCGGACCGGAAATTGTAGATGAGGCAAAAAAGGTTCTGGACGCTGTCTGCGAGAAATATGGACATCAGTTTGAATATACCAATCTTCTGCTGGGCGGAGCTTCCATCGATGTACATGGTGTGCCGCTGACAGAGGAAACCATAGAAGAAGCAAGAAAATGCGACGCTGTTCTGATGGGCTCGATCGGAGGAGATGCGAAAACCTCCCCGTGGTACAAATTAAGCCCGGATAAGCGCCCGGAGGCAGGACTTTTAAAAATCCGGAAATCGTTAGGCCTGTTTGCAAATCTGCGCCCGGCGTACCTGTATCAGGAATTAAAGGATGCCTGCCCGTTAAAAGAAGAAATCATCGGTGAGGGCTTTGACATGCTGATCATGCGTGAGCTGACCGGTGGCCTGTATTTCGGAGAGCGCAGCACCGTAGAAGAGAACGGCATCAAAAAAGCAACGGACACCCTGACTTACAGCGAGCCTGAAATCCGCCGGATTGCAGTCCGTGCCTTCGACATCGCCCGAAAGAGAAAGAAAAAAGTAACAAGTGTAGATAAAGCAAATGTTCTCGACTCCTCCCGCCTGTGGAGAGCTGTTGTGGAGGATGTTGCAAAAGATTATCCGGACGTTACGTTAGAGCATATGCTGGTTGATAACTGTGCGATGCAGATTGTTCACAATCCGTGCCAGTTTGACGTGGTTCTGACGGAAAACATGTTCGGAGATATCCTTTCCGATGAGGCAAGTATGGTGGCAGGTTCCATCGGAATGCTTTCTTCCGCCAGTTTGAATGAGACAAAATTCGGCCTGTACGAGCCAAGTCACGGCTCTGCACCGGATATCGCAGGAAAAAACATTGCAAACCCGATTGCAACGGTTCTGTCCGCGGCCATGATGCTCCGCTACTCTCTGGATCTCGATAAAGAGGCAGAGGCAGTAGAAAATGCTGTACAGAAAATCTTAAAAGACGGATACCGCACCGTAGACATCATGTCCGAGGGATGCACTAGAGTTTCCACATCCGAAATGGGAGATCTGCTGGTAAAAGCACTGGAGTGAGGCTTGCAGATTGCGGAAATGGTTTTTCAGACACACTCTAGCATAAAACTGTAAGATAAGAAAAGAGGAAAAGATCATGAGAAGTGATGCTGTAAAAAAGGAATCGCACAGGCGCCACAGCGTTCTCTGATGCGTGCGCTGGGTCTGACCGAAGAAGAAATGAAAAAACCGCTCGTAGGAATCGTAAGCTCCTACAATGAGATTGTACCGGGCCACATGAACCTGGATAAAATTACAGAGGCTGTAAAAATGGGCGTTGCCATGGCAGGCGGAACACCAATCGTATTCCCGGCCATTGCAGTCTGTGACGGTATCGCCATGGGACACATCGGAATGAAATATTCCCTCGTTACCCGTGACCTGATCGCCGATTCCACCGAGTGTATGGCAATGGCACATCAGTTTGATGCCCTGGTATGTATCCCGAACTGTGATAAAAACGTACCTGGTCTTCTGATGGCAGCAGCAAGAGTCAATGTTCCGACCGTATTTGTCAGCGGCGGCCCGATGCTTGCCGGCCACGTAAAAGGCGAGAAGAGAAGTCTTTCGAGCATGTTCGAGGCAGTCGGCTCCTACGCTGCCGGAACCATGACAGAGGAAGACGTCTATGATTTCGAGTGCAATGCGTGCCCGACCTGCGGTTCCTGCTCCGGTATGTACACCGCAAACAGCATGAACTGCCTGACCGAGGTTCTCGGTATGGGCTTAAAAGGCAACGGAACGATTCCGGCCGTATACTCCGAGCGTCTGCGCCTGGCAAAGAGAGCCGGTATGCAGGTTATGGAGCTGTTAAAACAGGATATCCGTCCAAGAGACATCATGACAAAAGAAGCATTCTTAAACGCTCTGACCGTCGATATGGCACTGGGATGTTCCACCAACAGTATGCTGCATCTGCCGGCCATTGCGCATGAGGCAGGCGTAGAGCTGAATCCGGAGATGGCAAACGCCATCAGCGAGAAGACCCCGAACCTCTGTCATCTGGCTCCGGCAGGATACCACTACATCGAGGAGCTGAACGAGGCAGGCGGTGTTTATGCCGTTATGAATGAGCTGAACAAGCTGAATCTGCTGCACACAGAGTGTATGACAGTAACCGGAAAGACCGTAGGAGAGAACATCAAAGGATGTGTCAATAAAAATCCTGAGATCATCCGCCCGGTTGAGAATCCATACAGCAAGACCGGCGGTATCGCCGTTCTGAAAGGAAACCTGGCACCGGATACCGCAGTTGTCAAACGTTCTGCCGTTGTTCCGGAGATGCAGGTTCATGAAGGCCCGGCCAGAGTCTTTGACTGCGAGGAGGATGCCATCGAGGCAATCCGCGGCGGCAAGATCGTGGCAGGCGACGTTGTTGTCATCCGTTATGAGGGACCAAAGGGTGGTCCTGGTATGCGTGAAATGCTGAATCCGACTTCTGCCATTGCAGGTATGGGACTTGGTTCTTCCGTAGCCCTGATCACAGACGGCCGTTTTTCCGGCGCATCCCGCGGTGCGTCCATCGGTCATGTAAGCCCGGAGGCAGCAGAGGGCGGTCCGATCGCACTCGTTGAGGAAGGTGATCTGATCCGTATCAATATTCCGGAGCACAAGCTGGAGGTTGTCGTATCGGACGAAGAGCTGGCACGCAGAAAAGCTGCATGGACTCCGAGAGAACCAAAGGTAACGACAGGCTATCTGAAACGCTACGCAAAGATGGTTTCCAGTGCAAATAAGGGAGCTATTCTGGAGTTCTAATTCAGAAAAACTATGAGAAACACGCTCTGCGAGTTTCTCATAGTTATCGCGGCAGTCGCCAAGGTCTCGTGCAAGCACGGACTTTGGCTCGTTGCCCGCGTAAATCATAAAATCATATCAGCCGTCCGAACGCGCTTTTTCTCGGATGGCTGATTTCATAAACAGATTTCATACACAAAGCGAAAAACATAAGGAAGGAATCATACAGACATGGAATTAACTGGATCACAGATTGTTATCGAGTGCCTGAAGGAGCAGGGTGTGGATACCGTGTTCGGCTATCCGGGCGGAACCATTTTAAATATCTATGATGAACTTTACCGTCATCCGGAAATCCACCATATCCTGACTTCACACGAGCAGGGTGCTGCGCATGCGGCGGACGGATATGCGCGTGCTACTGGAAAAACAGGCGTCTGCATGGCTACAAGCGGCCCGGGCGCAACGAATCTTGTCACCGGAATTGCAACCGCCTACATGGATTCTACACCGATGGTAGCGATTACCTGCAACGTAGGAAAGGCACTGCTTGGAAAAGACAGCTTTCAGGAGATTGACATTGCGGGTGTCGCAATGCCGATCACAAAATACAGTGTGATTGTAAAAGATATCACCGTTCTTGCAGATACGCTGCGCCGTGCGTTTACGATCGCAAAGAGCGGAAGACCGGGCCGTTCTGGTCGATATTACAAAAGATGTCACAGCGGCAACGTATGAGTATGAGCCGAAGACTCCGGAGAAAATTGAACCGTTTACTGAGAGAATTACAGAAGAAGGCCTGGATCACGTCGTATCCCTGATTCAGGAGTCGAAACGCCCGTATATTTTCGTGGGCGGCGGCAGTATCATCTCCGGCGCGTCCGAGGAAGTGCGCGAACTGGCACACCGCATCCAGGCACCGGTCTGCGACACCCTGATGGGAAAAGGTGCGTTCCCGGGAACGGATGAGCTGTACACCGGCATGCTCGGTATGCACGGAACGAAAACATCGAACTACGGCGTGACAAAGTGCGATCTGCTGATCGTGCTCGGCGCAAGATTCTCCGATCGTGTCACCGGAAACGCTGCAAAATTGCTAATAACGCAAAAATCGTTCAGATCGATGTGGATGCGGCAGAAATCAACAAGAATGTTGTTGTCGAGTCGAGCATCATCGGAGACGTCAAAGAGGTCTTAAAACGGCTGAATGCGAAGCTGGAGCCGATGCACCATGACGAGTGGATTGCCGAGATCGAGGCGATGAAGGAAAAATTCCCGTTAAAGCATGAAGAAGGCCTTACCGGACGTTCGTGATCGAGGAGATCTACAAGGCGACGAACGGGGAAGCCATCATCACGACCGATGTCGGACAGCATCAGATGTGGGCGGCGCAGTATTACCGTTATACGAGCCCGAGAACGCTTCTGACCTCCGGCGGTCTTGGAACGATGGGATTCGGTCTTGGAGCAGCCATGGGCGCAAAAATGGGACGCCCGGACAAAACGGTCATCAACATCGCAGGTGACGGCTGTTTCCGTATGAACATGAATGAGCTGGCAACACTTTCCAGACACAACATTCCGGTCATCGAGGTTGTTGTCAACAACCACGTACTCGGCATGGTACGCCAGTGGCAGACGCTGTTCTACGGAAAACGGTATTCCAATACCGTTCTCCAGGATCAGGCAGACTTTGTCAAGGTTGCTGAGGCGCTCGGCGTAAAGGCATCCGCGTGACGAAAAAAGAGGAGATGGGTCCTGCCATCCGTGAGGCAATTGAGGGCGGAAAACCGGCGCTCATCGATGTCTGGATCGACTGCGACGAAAAGTATTCCCGATGGTACCGGCAGGAGCTCCGATTGAGGATGTCTTCGATGCAGAGGATCTGGCAAAAAAGGAACAAGAAAAGGATTGACAGATTTCTGACAAAGAGGTATCATAGTTTCAACGTGGTAAAGCAATACCGTATTACCGCACGAATCGCACAGATGTGATTACAATGGAAACCATCGGTCTACTATCGGTGGTTTCCTAGTAAGATAAAGTAACACCAGGGGCAAAAAGTTCGAAAGTCTGACGCAAGCAAAGCTTACAGGAAGATTTTTGAACTTGGGACCCGCAAAATATGAGTAAGTAGCCATTTTTCGGAGAAAAATGAGCGGAGTACGAATATTTTGCAGATTACGGGAGCACGAAGTGCGGAGTAATCTGGTGCAGAAAAGAGAAACAGGAGGATGAGAAAAATGAGCAGAGTCTATAATTTTTCCGCAGGACCGGCGGTTCTGCCAGAGGAAGTGTTAAAAGAAGCCCAGGAGGAAATGCTGGATTACCGCGGATGCGGCATGTCCGTCATGGAGATGAGCCACCGTTCCAAAGTATTCCAGAACATCATCGATGAGGCAGAAGCAGACCTTCGTGACCTGATGGGAATTCCGTCAAATTACAAAGTTCTGTTTCTTCAGGCGGTGCCTCCCTGCAATTTTCCATGATTCCGATGAACCTGATGAAAAACGGTGTCGCTGATTACATCGTAACGGGTCAGTGGGCAAAGAAAGCATATGCAGAGGCGCAGAAATACGGAAAGGCAAACAAAATTGCCTCCTCTGAGGACAAAACATTTTCCTACATCCCGGACTGCAGCGATCTTGCCATCAGCCCGGATGCCGACTATGTTTATATCTGCGAAAACAACACCATTTACGGCACCAAATACAAAAAGCTGCCGAATACCAAGGGTAAAACCCTGGTGGCAGACGTCTCCTCCTGTTTCCTCTCCGAACCTGTCAATGTCTCTGATTACGGCATCATCTACGGCGGTGTCCAGAAAAACATCGGACCTGCCGGAATGGTGATCTCCATTATCCGTGACGATCTGATCACCGACGATGTCCTGCCGGGAACACCGACCATGATGAAATTCAAGACACACGCAGACGCAGGCTCCCTGTACAATACACCGAACTGCTACTGCATTTATATGTGCGGCAAGGTATTCAAATGGCTGAAGAAAATGGGCGGCCTGGAAGTTATGAAACAGCGCAACGAAGAAAAAGCAAAACTTCTGTACGATTTCCTGGATCAGAGCAAGCTCTTCAAAGGAACCGTCGTACCGGAAGACCGTTCTCTGATGAACGTTCCGTTTATCACCGGAAATGCAGATCTGGATGCGAAATTCGTCAAAGAGTCCAAGGAAGCCGGACTTGAAAACCTGAAAGGCCATCGTACCGTCGGCGGTATGCGTGCAAGCATCTACAATGCAATGCCGAAAAAGGCGTAGAAACACTCGTAGCCTTCATGAAAAAGTTCGAGGAGGAAAATCTCTAATGTTTCAGTATCATTGCTTAAATCCGATTGCAGGCGTAGGCCTTGCAAACTTTAATGAAAACTATCAGCAGACCGAGAGTCTGGAGGGAGCCGATGCGGTTCTCGTCAGAAGTGCAGCCATGCACGGCATGGAGCTGCCGAAGAGCCTCCTCGCTGTAGCAAGAGCAGGAGCCGGTGTCAACAACATTCCGCTTGCCGACTGCGCAGAGCAGGGTATCGTGGTCTTCAATACACCGGGAGCCAATGCAAATGGTGTCAAAGAGCTTGTACTTGCCGGTATGCTGCTGGCATCCCGTGATATCGCAGGCGGTATCGAATGGGTGAAGAGCGACAAAGAAGACGGCGACATCGCAAAGACAGCAGAAAAACAGAAAAAGAAATTTGCCGGCTGTGAGATCAGCGGAAAGAAACTCGGTATCATCGGCCTTGGTGCCATCGGCCAGCTTGTGGCAAATGCAGCCACCCATCTTGGTATGGAAGTATACGGATACGATCCATACATTTCTGTCGATGCAGCATGGAACCTGTCCCGCGACATTCATCACATCCAGAACGTGGAAGATATCTACCGCAACTGTGATTATATCACCATCCACGTGCCGCTTTTGGACAGCACCAAGGGCATGATCAACAAAGCGGCGATCGAAGAGATGAAAGACGGCGTGGTTCTTCTGAACTATGCAAGAGATCTTCTCGTTGACGAGGATGCTGTTCTCGCGGCTTTAAAGGCCGGAAAAATGAAGAAATATGTGACCGACTTTGCAAATCCGAAGGTAGTCGGAGCAGAGGGAACGATCGTTACCCCGCACCTTGGAGCATCCACCAAAGAATCCGAGGATAATTGTGCTGTGATGGCAGTCAAGGAAATCCGTGATTTCCTTGAGAACGGAAACATCAAAAACTCCGTCAACTTCCCGAATTGCAGCATGGGTGTATGCACAGGCGCAGGCCGTGTGACGATCTGCCACAAGAATATCCCAGGTATGCTGGGAGCCTTCACAACCGTTATGGGTAATGCGGATGTCAACATCAGCGATATGACAAACAAAGGTAAAGGCGATTACGCTTACACGATGATGGATCTGGAAAGCGAAGCAACCGAGGAGATAGTAAAAGCCCTCGAAGCAGTTGATGGTGTATTAAAGGTTCGTATCATTAAATAAAGAGAATCAAAGAAAATCAAAAAGTTACAGGAAAAGGCGGTGCCCGAAAACAGGGGTACCGCCTTTTCCTGTCAAGAACGGCAGAAGTTACTGCTGTTTGACTTCCTTTGGGTAAAGAACGGCACAAAAAAGAGAACTGCCCTGGGACAGTTCTCTTTGCCTGTAATGTATGGTTACGAAAAGATTTTCAGATTCGTTTCCAGACGCTCCGCCGCGTACATCGGCAACTTCAATGCCCTGTGCTTTCAGATCGTCACGGATCTTATCTGCTTCCGCAAAGTTTTTGGCTTTCTTTGCTTCATATCGTTTAAAACGAGCGCATCAATCTCCGGATCTCCCTCGCCGGTAATCTGATAACCGGATGCAGTGGAAGCGGAAGTTGTCTTTGCGGCCTCTTTTCTCTTTGCTTCTGCATGGGAGAGAAGGGCAAGGCCGAGCACCTGATCGAAATTGTCGAGAAGTGCCAGCTTCGTTGCATCGTTCATGTCTGCCTTTAAGACATCATACAGCGTTGTGATGGCAAGCGAAGTATTGAGATCAGCATCGAGTGCTTTCTGGAACTTTTCTTTTAAAGCAGTCATAGAAGCTTCATCGACGGTTCCGTTCTCCGGGTTTAAAGCGGCGATACGGGCGATCAGCTTGTCGTAGGCGATTTTTGCGTTGTCCAGGTTCTCCCAGGTAAACACAAGTGCTTTGCGGTAATGGGACTGCAGGCAGAAGAAACGGTAGATAAGCGGATCGTAGCCTTTTTCTTCCAGAAGAGAAACTGTCAGGAACTCACCTTTTGATTTCGACATTTTTCCGGTCGAGGTATTCAGGTGATGCACATGGAACCACTGCGGGCACCAGGCGTGGCCAAGGTAGCTTTCGGACTGTGCGATCTCGTTTGTGTGGTGCGGGAATGCATTGTCTACGCCGCCACAGTGCAGGTCGAGGTATTCTCCATTGTATTTCATGGAAATACCGGAGCACTCAATGTGCCATCCCGGATAACCGACGCCCCATGGAGAATCCCATTTGAGCGCCTGGTTTTCGAATTTTGATTTGGTAAACCAGAGAACAAAATCATTTTTATTGCGTTTGTTGGTATCTTCCTCTACGCCCTCACGGACACCGACGGCAAGATCATCCTCGTCGTGGTCGTTGAATACGTAGTAGTGGTCGAGACGGCTGGTGTCAAAGTAAACATTTCCGCCGGCAAAGTAAGCGTAGCCGGTGTCCATCAGTTTTTCAATGATTTTGATATATTCGTCAATGCATCCCGTTGCCGGCTGTACGACATCCGGGCGCTGATGTTCAGCTTTTTGCAATCCGCAAAGAATGCATCGGTGTAATACTGTGCGATTTCCATGACTGTTTTGTGCTCGCGCTTTGCACCTTTGACCATCTTGTCCTCGCCGGTGTCCGCATCGGAGCTTAAATGGCCGACATCGGTGATGTTCATGACACGGTTGACGTCGTAGCTTCATAGCGGAGTGCCTTTTCCAGGACATCCTCCATAATATAACTGCGCAGGTTTCCGATGTGCGCAAAATGATAAACGGTAGGTCCGCAGGTGTACATTTCTACACGGCCCGGTGTGTGTGTCAGGAATTCAGCTTTTTTATGGGTTGCAGAATTATAAAGATACATAAAAGAAGTCTCCTTTTTTCTTTTCGTGCGGATACGGATGCAGAAGTGATGATACACAGGAAAGCAAAAAAGCGTCTGCTGTATCCGACAAGGATATCAGAGACGCCGCGTGCGGTGCCTGTTTTCCGTGTACTGCACTGGTTCCTTATTAAAATTAATATTAGCAGGATTTTTTTTGATGTCAATAGTCCGGAGACTGTCGAAGACAAAAAGTAAGAAAGTGTTACTGTTCACACGCTACTATCCCGCGAGGCGTTGGCATGAATATGCCAAAATCCCGAGACATACAGCGCGAATTATGCGGTTAGCATAAATTCTGTGCATCGCGAAGCGTGTTACTGAGAACGAAGTGAACAGTAACAAGAAAGTGATTTCGGTGTGAGCGGTCTTCATGGAAGGCTTTGCTTTGTAAAAGAAGGAAACGAAAGCAAAAAACGAAAGTAAAAAACAGTATGACGCTCTTAAATAAGAAGAAATGTGATTTTCAGAAGTCTGTTTTTTCGTCCGGCAGGATTCTTTCCCGGAGCAAAATCTGAAACAAATACAAAAAGACAGTGCTGCAGAACGCAAATGGAAAGAAACAATTATTTGTGTAATCTTTTTTTCATTATAAAACCGAAGAATACAGGAAAATAGAAAAACGGCATCAGAACAATACCCAAAAAGAGGAAAATAGAGGATTTTGATTACTTTAAATGCAGTTTATACACTTTTCCCCTGCATCGGATATTGACAAATGGAGCGAGTTCTGGTTATAATGAACCCAGTTGTTTTTGGACAAACGGACAAATGTACGGGCATGAGGGATGAAGAAAACAAATCTTGTTGGACGCATCTCATTTTTGTACTCTTCGTTTTAATGTGGTAAAGTGCCAAAATGAAAAACGGTGGAATGGCGAAGCCGTTCCGGCAAATGTCCGGATGATGCAAAAACAACGCGAATCCATGAAAGGAGTTAGGAAGAAATTATGAAAAGAAAAATTGTAAGCGCATTACTTGTTATGAGTATGACTGCAAGCCTGGTTGCCTGTGGAAATTCCGGCAGCGGAAGTTCTGATCCGGCGGATGAGAGTGTAAGCGTAAGCAGCAGCGCATCTTCCGAAAGCGATGCAAGCGCATCTGCAAGCAGTGAGAGCGAAGCCGAGGCAGAGGAGTCCGAAATGCCGGAAGGATACGACGAGACCAGCACAGAGCTCTATAACGAGGCACTGGGCGATTTCAACGATGCACTTGCTACTGCAAAGGAAGCAGAAACGGTGGATGAGAGATATGCCTGATGGCAGTTGCCGAGGGAAAACTGATGGAGTCCGCATGATGTACCCGCTCACCTCAAGAGTGGTACGTACGCGATGTACAGAATGGCTCCGCGCACCAAGGACTATACCCTTTGGGGAAGCGATAACGACCGTTATCATCAGTATGTTGTAACAACTGACTTTATCAAAGCAGAAGATTACAAGAGATGAGAGCAAAATGGGATGAGCTCAAAGGAACAGGAACCTATGAGAGCTGGGTAAAAGAATATCTGGCAGGAAAAGGTTACACCTTAAAAGACAGCTTCTCCATGCCGTATGCGAGTGATCCGGTAACATGGGACGGACTTGCAACTTCCCGTGCGGCAGATACCGATGCGATCATCAATACCTATGACGGACTGATGGAGTACGATGTAGAGGGAACTCTGCAGCCGGCACTGGCAGAATCCTATGAAGTATCCGATGACGGACTGACCTATACCTTCCACCTTCGTAAAGATGTAAAATGGACCGATTCCCAGGGACGTGAAGTGGATACTGTAAAAGCAGATGACTTCGTGGCCGGAATGCAGCACATGTGTGATGCACAGGGCGGTCTGGAATACCTGGTACAGGGCGTGATCAAAAACGTATCCCAGTACATCAGTGGTGAAGTTACCGATTTCGACGAGGTTGGTGTAAAAGCTGTTGATGACTATACCGTAGAGTACACACTGGAAGAGCCATGCAGCTACTTCATGACCATGCTTGGCTACACCATCTTCATGCCGATGAGCAGAAGCTACTATCAGTCCCAGGGTGGTAAATTCGGTGCTGAGTACGATTCCTCCGCAGCAGATTATCAGTACGGAAAAGATTCCAACTCCATCGCATATTGCGGACCGTATCTGGTAACCAACGCTACAGCAAAGAATACCATCGTATTCAAACTGAGCGATTCTTACTGGAACAAAGACAACGTAAACATTAAAACCCTGACCTGGCTGTTCAATGACCAGTCTGATGTTACCAAAATGTACACAGATGCAAAAGCAGGTACCGTTGACTATGTAAACCTGAACACCTCCACTATGGAGACAGCAAAATCCGAAGGTCTGTACGACCAGTACGCAGTAGTTTCAGATACCGACGCTACTTCCTTCATGGGATTCTACAATATCAACCGTACTGCGACTGCAAATGCCAACGACGGAACAACAGCAAAGAGTACAAAGTCTGACCGAAGAAA
>ENA-OQDF01000503-OQDF01000503.1-human-gut-metagenome-genome-assembly--contig:-NODE-503-length-16096-cov-1.819337_pt1 | contig 16096 bp, 13 predicted proteins | sample MGYA00242769_ERZ504597 | MGnify/ENA primary metagenome ERZ504597 (study PRJEB26092, sample SAMD00036305) | human gut metagenome | host: Homo sapiens | study: EMG produced TPA metagenomics assembly of...
GTGAATGAGTCACTAAGCACAACTATCCGTGACAATTACAATGGTATCGCACGCTTGTTCCGTGCTCGCTTCTATTTTGATAAATTGGTACAATATGGCGAGGTACCTTGGATTGATAAGGTATTTAACGAGGCTGAAGACCCGGATCTTTATAACCCGCGTGATACGCGTGATGTGATTATCGGGCATATCTTGGAGGATTTTGGATTATGCGTATACGAATATATTGGAAGAGGATGTCACGCATAATTCAACGATCGTAAATAAATGGACAGCTGCCGCTTTCAAATCTCGTGTTTGCTTGTTTGAGGCTGCTTGGCGTAAATACCATGCCGCTGACCAATTGGATATCGCTCGTACGGGATGTACGGAATATTCGGCCAAGATTATATAAACTAGCGGCTGAGGCGGTAGGGAAGTTATGGATAACGGACCGTACAAACTTTATACTTCGGGTGCTTATAGCGATGGCCGTGGAGCGTATCGCGAACTTTTCATTGCCGATAAGGCGTTACCACGGAGGTAATGATGGCTATCGAGACTGACAAGTGTTAGGACTGGGTGAGCAGAATTGGTGGTATAATTCCTCTACTTACGGACCACACTTATGCATGAGCCGTAAATTTATGCTGTCATACTTGAATGCGGATGGTACGCCTTATGTCGAGAAAAAAGCGGATGGAAGCTATAAGAATTTCGTGGAGGAGACAACAGGACGTGATACCCGCTTGAACCAAACGATCCGGGGAGCGGATTATACCCGTAAGAATGCTTCTGGTGTTTATGAGCCGACCGCGGCTAATTTTACGGGACATACATTGACGGGATATCAGTTTACGAAGTTTGCCATGGATGACGTGGCTTACGATGATGCGGCTACGAATGATAATGACATTCCTATCATGCGCTATGCTGAGGTTTTGTTGAACTATGCTGAGGCTAAGGCTGAATTAGGCGAACTGACTGATGCGGATTGGGCGGCTACGATAGGTGCGCTTCGTTCTCGTGCGGGAATTACGGGAGGTACACCACAGACAGGTACATTGACAACCCGTCCGTCATCCGCAGAGCCTTATATCGCTTCTTATTACCCGACGATCTCTGATCCTTCCTTGTTGGAGATCCGTCGCGAACGTGGTATTGAACTTTGTCTGGAAGGTTTGCGCCTAAATGATTTGAAACGTTGGAATTGTTGCGATCTTTGGGTGAACGATCCTTGGGAAGGTATCTTTATCCCATCACTTAACCAACCGTTGGATGTGAATGGCGATGGTAATTATGATGCCTATTTCTATGATACGGATAAGATCGCTGATGAGAAGTATGCTGCGATTGGTGTCTATGTGGGTACAAATAAGAGTAATGTGCTTAACGTGAAGCCGGTTCAAGGAGGTTATTTGATGGAGTATAATTACGCCGGACGTAGCTGGCCGGCTCGTCAGTACTTATATCCGATACCGGAGGTAGTAATTCAGTTCAATACGAATCTAAGCCAGAATCCGGGCTGGTAATCAAGGGGGTATCATGGAGAAACTTAATTATAGTGTTTATCTCTTTATTTACTTTCTGCATAGGGATATCCGGACAACAGAAGTGTAAACTGAACGTGGGTAGTTTTAACCTGCGGTATGATAATGAGGGGGATAAGGATGATTCATGGGTACACCGCAAAGACATGGCGGTATCTTTGGTTCATTTCCATGATTTTGATGTCTTTGGGATTCAAGAAGGTTGATTCACCAAGTGAAGGATTTGGTGAAAGATGGTATGTATACGTTTGTTGGTGTAGGCCGGGATGACGGAAAAGAGGCTGGGGAACATGCCGCGGTTTTATTTAAGAAAGATCGGTTTAAATTATTGGACTCAGGAAATTACTGGCTGTCGGAGACACAGGATAAGCCTTCTTTTGGCTGGGATGCGCAATGCCGGAGGGTTTGTTCTTGGGCGAAGTTGAAGGATAAGGTTTCGGGAAAGGAATTTTATTTCTTCAGCGTTCATTTTGACCATATCGGTAAGGTGGCACGTCATGAGTCTGCTTTGATAATGTTGGCTAATATTAAAAAGATAGCGGGGGATTCCCCTGCTATCTGTGTAGGTGATTTCAATGGTACGCCGGATTCTGAGCCTATACAAATACTGAAATCCGATGGTTTACTGTTGGACTCACGGGAAATCTCAAAAACACCACCCTATGGGACGGTAGGAACGACAAACCAATTCAATTTGAATGCCCCGATGAAAAACCGGATTGACTATATTTTCGTCACTAAAGGTATTCAGGTAAATAAATATGGGACTTTGAACGAGTGCCAGTATGGGCATTTCTCTTCGGATCATTTCCCGATAATGATAGAGGCAGAGTTCTAATTTATTGATGTGGATTTAATTTTATGATAAAAGGTATGAAGAAGCTAATTTATTCTTTTTTATTTGTCCTTTGTTCCGTATTTGCGTTACAAGCGGAGTCAATGGTAGTAGCCACCTATAATTTGCGTAATGCGAATGCGGGAGACTCGACGAATGGGAATGGCTGGGGACAACGTTATCCCTACATTGCCCAATTGGTGCAGTTCCATGGTTTTGATATCTTTGGGACTCAAGAAGGTAAATATCATCAGTTGCAAGATCTAAAGAATGCGATGCCCGGTTATGATTATATCGGGGTAGGACGTGATGATGGTAAGCAAGCTGGTGAATATTCTGCCATATTTTATCGTACGGGAAGTTCGAGGTGCTCGATCATGGGGACTTTTGGTTGTCTACGATAACCGATCGCCCTAATAAGGGATGGGATGCGTTCTTCCCCGTATTTGCACATGGGGTAAATTTCGGGATAAACAAACCGGCTTTACTTTCTTGTTCTTTAACTTACATATGGATCATATTGGTGTACAGGCCCGTGCGGAAAGCGCGAAACTTATCCTTAAGAAGTTGAAAGAATTTCCGGAGAAGCTACCGGCGATTCTAACAGGTGATTTTAATGTGGATCAACATAATGAATCCTACTTATTACTGGACAATTCCGGTATTATGCGGGATTCTTATCAGATAGCGGATTTCCGGTATGTACCCAACGGCACGTTTAATGCCTTCCATGCGGATCGCAAAACAGACAGTCGTATCGATCATTTATTCCTTACGAAAGAGTTTGATGTGAAAAAATATGGTGTCTTGACGGATACATATCGTTCGGAAGCGAAAGATGCGAAGAATGAGCAAAATGCGAATTTTCCGAAGGAGGTCTCCATGCAAAAACATGTAGCTCGTGTTCCATCTGATCATTTCCCTGTGATGATTGTAGTAGAAGTAAAATAATTCAAACATAAGATTCATGGTAAAAGGGAAGTGTCGTGAGATATTTCCCTTTTTATTTGCTGGGGAGTAAAAGGGAAGATGATCTTATATGAAAAGAATGATAAAATAATCAATCAAATAATAATTTTCCTACTTTTGCGTCACAGGAGATTTGTGGAAAGGCAGGATTAATTTCTTGTAAAATATCCTTCTGAGATCTATTTCAACTGAGTCTCGGCAAGACTATGGTTTTGTTGATAAACTGTAAATTATTCTACCACATATATTTATAATCCAGTTCTCCTTTTCCTGAAATCTCAGGATCTCTTTACTAAGCATCTTTTTAAACTTCGGGTTACAAACTGAATTTGTTCGCTTTATATCTTCGTTCTTCTTTTTGTTAGCCATAGTCTTGCCGAAACTCTTTTACCTGTAAAGACGATTGTGAATATTCATGATAAATGAAGATTATATGCAGGAAGTTCATGCCGATAAGGTCTTAATGCTAGCGATCGGAAATAATGATTATATCAGTTATAATAAACTGTTTGATCGTTATTACGGGCGTCTTTGTCAGTATGTGTATAGTCTATTGATGGATAGAAATGATGCGGAGGATGTTGTTCAAGAGCTTTTCTTGAATTTATGGAAAAATAGGGGGAGAATAGAGATAAAGGAAAATGTATCAGGATATTTATATCGGATGGCTAAACATCTGGCCTTGAACTTTATCCGATCAAAGGTGCAGACGGGAAGTTTATCAGAGAATCAAGACTTATTACTTCTATCCTATGAGGATAATCAACTGGAAACAGAAGAGTTTAGGATCGCTCTTTATGATTGTATAGACCATTTGCCGGATCGGAGTAGAGAAGTGTTACTTCTTCACAGGGTAAAAGGATTGAAGCAGAAAGAAATATCGGAGAAACTATCTATATCCGTGAAAACAATTAAAAATCAAATATGGATGTCTTTACAGAAGTTGAAGGAATGTCTGGAGATGAAGGAGGTATAAAATAATGAGAAAATTTTCAAGGTTCGTATAGGACCTTTTTTTATTTGTGGTGTCATTTAAATAAAGACTAGACTCATGGAGAAGAAAAAGCAAATAGGAGAACACATCGTTGACCATTTATCGGAGAGGATGAATGAAGAGATCGTGGATCCGGTTCTGGATGAATGGTTGGCTGAGGATGAGTCTAATCAAGAGGATTTTAAACGGTATAAAGAGATCTGGAAAGAAACAGGCTCTTATCTGGAGCAAGAAACTTTTAATGCTCAATACGCATGGGATAAGATCGATCGTATCAATAAGGAGAGAGATAATAAGCGGAAACGCTTGGTGAATATCGGATATATCATTTCAGGAGTGGCGGCTACTTTATTGCTTGTCCTCGGGTTTTCGAAAATGGGAGTATTTGATAAACAGCCGGAAATGCTGGTTCGAATGACCGCTGATTACGGAAGCCGATCGGAGGTGGTCTTGCCGGATGGTTCCGTTGTTAAGCTGAATTCTGGATCTGATATTACGTATTCCTATAACGCAAAGGAGAATATCAGGGAAGTGAATTTCCAAGGAGAGGGCTTCTTCGATGTCTCGAAGAACAAGATACCGTTCGTGATCAAGATGAGCAATGGATTACGCTTAAAGGTACATGGAACTTCTTTTAATTTGCAAGCGTATACGGATGAAAAACAGTTGAAGCCTCGTTGGTGGAAGGCTGTATCGAGTTGGATCATGGGAATGATAAGTTGTTAATGACGCCGGTGACATGGCGATTTTCGATAAGCAAACCAACAAGATGAGACCGATATCGGGTGTGTTATCTCATTCGTACAGCTGGCTGGAGGATAAACTCTATATGGATCATATGTCGTTGGCTTCCGTCTGCAAATATCTGGAGAGGAGGTACGATGTAACCATCCATCTTCAAAAGGATTTGGGGAATAGTATACATTACGATGGAGTCATACAGGAGGAAACCATAACGGATATATTGGGCGTACTATCCCGATTGAGTGATATAAGTTATAACGTGAAAGGAAAAAATATAAGTATAACCTCTAAATAAAGTCTGCCTATGAAGTAAAGAACAGGAATCGCATGAATACACATGAAAAACGGAAATGCTGGAACATTCCCCGTCATCTTTTTGATCATTAAAATTAGTGCTCGTAACACTAGTGTTAACAAACAATCGAATTACAAATATATGAATTTTTGGAATATAGCAAGGCCGGAAGAGTCTCCGGTCCTTAAAAAACTTTGTCTATTATGAGATTGACGACATTATTCTCTATCGCATGTTCACTTCAGATCTCGGCCTCTGTCTATTCGCAAGAGACAAAGTTGTCTTTGGACGTTAATAACCAGACAATAAAGGAGGTTCTTTTCAAGATAGAGAAACAGTCTGGCTTCCGTTTTATCTACGAGAGCGAGAAGGTTAACCTGAATAAGAAAGTATCTGTACATGTGAAAGAGCAGACGGTGGAAACCATTTTAAAGCGTCTTTTCGCAGGGGAAGACGTAAAGTATGAGATTACGGAGAATAATTTCATCTTGATTAATCCCTCTACAAAAAACGAGAAAGCCGCCCCTTCCTCACAAGCCGTTTTGCAAAAGAAGAATTTAGTGCAAGGTGTAGTGACCGACGAGAATGGTGAACCTATTATTGGCGCGAACGTAGTTGAGAAAGGTACTACCAACGGAACGGTTACGGACCTTGATGGAAAATTTACGATGGAGGTATCGGAAAACGGTGTCCTTCAAATCTCTTACATCGGATATGCCATGACGGAATTGCGTCCCGGCAAGGAAGCGAATTTGAACGTGAAGTTACGGGAAGATGCTTTGCAAATGGATGAGGTTGTAGTTGTCGGTTATGGTACGGTAAAAAGAGCGAACTTGGGTGGTGCCGTATCTACGGCCGACGCGAAAGCGTTTGAATCTCGTCCGATTCAGAATGCGGCTCAGGCTTTGCAGGGAGAGGTACCCGGTTTGACGATTACACGTGCGGAGGCGCTCCGGGTTCGGACATGACCATGAAGGTTCGTGATGTCTCTTCTATCAACGGTGGTACTCCCCTTGTTTTGATTGATGGAGCGGAGGGAAACATTAATATGATCAATCCTTCCGATATCGAGAATATTTCCGTATTGAAAGATGGTACGGCCGCTATTTACGGTGCTCGTGCCTCGGATGGTGTTATTCTGGTGACAACGAAAAGTGGTAAGCGCAATCAGAAGACATCTGTTGCTTTTGATGCATATTACTCTATTAAGACTCCTGCGTTGTTAAGGAAACCGGCGAATCTATTACAACATGCGGAGATGGCCTTGGAGATCACCGATGGATCATTCACTCCAGAATACACGAGAGATCAATTGGACCTGATCCGGCAGAATAGTGATCTGGTGTTGACTGATGCGGAATGGGGGCGTTGGACCGGTTATCCGCAATTCTTCAAGGATCAAGACTGGAATGATATGCTTATTGGCAATGGTAATATGCAGAATTACAATGTCAATATCTCCGGCGGTGGAGAGAGATACTCGTATATGTTGTCTTTAGGCCATCAGCGGAGGAAGGTATCCCTAAATTTGGTGAGGATGTGAACAAGCGTTACTTCGTACGTGCTAAATCGAGCGTCGAGATCTTCAAGAACTTGACTTACGATCTTAATTTAGCTTATGAGGCAAGCAACAGGGACTATTCCTCGGGTTTGACGGAAGGACAAAATATATGGGAACTGATTTATAAGACTCGCTCTTGGACTCCGATGTACAATCCGTCGGGAACTTTCTATACATTCGAGGGTTTCGATAATCCGGCCCAAGTATTGGAAGACGGGGGTATGGTGAATAAGACTACAGGTAATATAACGGTCAACAACCAATTACGCTGGAAAGTGATCGACGGATTACAATTGGTGGGGCAAGCGTGATCCGTAAGTATGATATGGACGAGAACGTGACGAACAAGAAAATCACCAATTACGATTGGGATAATAACGAGGTCCGGGAGAAACGTACGCCGAATAGTGCGGAGCGTCGTTACCAGAAGACCTTGTCTAAGAACTTCACGCTCTATGCCGATTATAAAAAGAACTTCAATGACCGGCATGATTTAAGCGTGATGGTCGGTACTTCCCATGAGTCTGAGAACTATGATAGGTTCACGGCGAAGCGTATTAACTTCGACCAACAAGAAAATATGTCTTTGCAATTGGGAAGCGCCCAAGATCAAAACGCTTGGAGCGAGGGAAATCAGTGGACGATTAATTCTTTCTTCTCCAGAGTGAATTATACGTTTGCCAATAAATATGTCATCGAAGGAACGATCCGTGCGGATGGTAGTTCCCGCTTTGATCCGGATCACCGTTGGGGATGGTTCCCGGGAGTGAATGCGGCGTGGCGTGTCGGGGAAGAAGGCTTCATGAAAAGATTGGGTTGGTTCGAGGACTTGAAGGTAAGGGCTTCTTACGGAGAGATGGGTAATCAGTCCGGTATCGGATTGTATGATTATATTCAATTGATCTCTTTATCGAACGATTATTATCCTTTCGGGGCTGGCGTAAAAGGACAAATGGCTACGTCTGGAAATATTATTTCTACCTCTCGTACATGGGAGACGATCCAGACAACCAATGTGGGATTTGATTTCTCGACGCTCAATAACCGTTTATATGGATCGTTCGACTACTTCTGGAAAGAGAATAAAAACATGCTTATCCCGAAGACATATCCTTCTATGTTAGGTGCGGACGCTCCGAGCACGAACAGCGGGCATTTAAGTATTCATGGATGGGAAATCTCTCTAGGCTGGAGGGATCAGATCAAGGATTTCAGCTACTCGGTTCGCTTTAATATCAGTGACGCGAAAAACAAGTCGTGGATCGGGTTGGAAGTAACCTGATCAAATTAGGTAATAACGAGACTCCGACCGGATATCCGTTGAATTCCTATTTCGGATATGAATTTGATGGAATCATCCAGAATGAGCAAGAATTGGAGGCGTATAAATCTCGTTTCTCGGAAGGGGGTATCCCGGGTGACTTGAGCGTAGGTGACGCTATGTACAAAGACTTGGATGGAGACGGGAAGCTATCCGTATTAGGTGATGGTAAAGAAGGCTCCGGTGACGTGAAATACTTGGGCGACAAGAACCCGCGTTATAATTTCGGCTTTAACCTGAGTATGGCTTGGAAGGGATTCGATCTGAGCGCTTTTATACAAGGAGTCGGCCGTAGGACGATGTTCTTGGAAGGGGAGAGCCGATGCCCGATGCCAGAGGCATGGTATCAATCCGCCGAGTATTGGTATGGAAAGACTTGGACCCCGGAAAGAACGGATGCCCAGTATCCGGCGATCACGTTGAAGGATAAACGAAACTACAATTATTATGTATCTACGAACACGAAGTTTAACGTTGCGTATGCCCGTTTGAAAAACTTGCAGTTCGGTTATACGATCCCGCAGACTTTGACCTCGAAGGCCGGTTTGCAGAAGGTGCGGGTGTATTTTTCCGGCGAGGATTTATTTGAGGTACATAACACGCCAAATGGTTGGGACCCGGAGGAGAACAGCGGTAGCATTACCTCCTATCCGTTTACCCGTAATTATTCATTTGGTATAAATGTCGTATTTTAAAAATTAAAGCGAAAAGTCATGAAAAACTATCGGATAATATTGGGAAGCTTTATTGTTTCCGCTTTGTTCTTGTCAAGTTGCCAAGATATAGACCTGTTGCCAAAAGATAATATGCCGGACGAGCTATTCTGGAAAACCCCGGATGATTTCGAGAAAGAGGTCAATTGGCTCTACACACGTACCGAGACGTTCGGCACGAAGGATACGGATAGCGATATCGCCTATGAGTTGAACGAGAATACGACGAGCAACGGTACGTTGATCGCCCCGAATACGGATGCCCTATGGGACTCTACTTTCATAGACCTGCGTCAGAGCAATATGATTATCGAGAAGAGCCAGACGTACGAGGGCGATCCCTCGGAGATCGAGCGGTATGTGGCTGAGGCCCGTTTCTTCCGTGCTTACTCGCATTTTCGGTTGATGGCGAAATACAACGATATTCCTATCTTGACGAAGGTGCTTACCGTAGATTCCCCGGAGTTGTATGGTTCTAGGAATAAGCAACAGGAGGTGGAGGACTTCATCTTGTCGGAACTCAACGAGGTGTATGCTAAACTACCCTTGCAAAGTGAGTTAAGCTCGGATGAGGTGGGACGTGTAACCCAAGGCGCTGCCTTGGCGTTGAAAGCGAGGGTTGCCTTGTTTGCCGGGACGTGGGCGAAGTATCACCAGCACCGTTCGGACTATCAGCAGTTGTTGCAACAAGCGATCGATGCCGCTGCAAAAGTGATCGATAGTGGTGAGTATGCTTTATATGAAGGCTCTGGTGAGGAGAGCTACCGCTACTTGTTTATCAATGCGGGCGATAATTCAAAAGAGGGTATCTTCGACAGTCGGTATGAGACGGATATCCGCCACCATAGCGACGCGTGCCCTGTATATTGGGGATGGCGAGGGACGCCTACCCGTAAGCTGGCAGATATGTATTTGTGTAAGAGTACGGGATTGCCAATTGAGAACGCTAATTCCGGATTTGAGGGATATGCCACGATCAAGAGCGAATACGAGAATCGTGATCCTCGTATGAAACAGACCTTCTTGATGCCCGGAACCGACTATATCAGTCCGCAAGACGGCGCCTTGACTTGCCCGCCGCAATTTACCATACGTCCCGAGACACGTACGGGTTATAAGTTGTGGAAATATATGGCGGAGACTTCCGTTCCTTCTGACAAGGATGTATATGATTATCACATCATCCGTTATCCGGAGGTATTGCTGATATTGGCTGAGGCCACTTACGAGAAAGACGGGGCGATCAGCGATGACATCTTGAACAAGACGATCAATGTGATCCGTTCCCGGAAAGGCGTGGAGATGCCTCCTCTGACCAACGCTTTCGTGAAGGGTAATGGGTTGGATATGCGGATGGAGATCCGTCGGGAACGTACGATCGAGTTAGCGTTCGAAGGCTTCCGCAGGGATGATTTGAGACGTTGGAAGACGGCTGAGACGGAATTGATAGGTGCCATAAAAGGTATTAAGCTGAAAGGTTCGGAATACGAGAACTTGGATGTCTTGAACGAGGGAATCCCGGTTTGACAGACGAAAATGGTTTCTTGATTGTGGAACCGGCGGAGAATCGTAACTTTGTGACCCCGAAGCATTACTATTATTCCCTTCCGTTGGATGAGTTGTATCTGAACCCGAACTTGGCTCCGAACAACCCGGGGTGGTAGGGTAATGCCTTATATTCCGGTAAAAATGGCCTTGCACTGGTGTAAAATGCCTTTTTAGATCTAAGAAATGGCTTTGCACCCTCGCAAAGTACCTTTTAGATTCCTAAAAACGACTTTGCGCTTGTGAAATGCCATTTTTAGATTTAAGAAATGGCTTTGCACCCTTGCGAAATGCCTTTTAGATTTCTAAAAATGATTTTACACCGGTGAAATGCCATTTCTAGAATATTTTATGAGAGTAAATGAATTTAAAATTGAATCGAATGTCATTCATAAAGAAGATAGGTCTTGTATGCTTTATCGTCTTCTGCTGTGCGGGATGCCGTAGCGCGGGAGAGAAACCGGTTGAGAGTGCGGCTGCTCCCCGTATTATCAACATCATCAATTTCATCCGCCAGACAGATTACCGGGTGGAGAACGCTGATAGTTTATTGTACGAGACGGTTTGTGAGCAAGTGAAATTGGTGAATAAATATGATTTACCGGCAACCTTCTTATTGCAGTACGATGCGTTGATCAACCCATTGTACCAAGATCTGTTGAAAAGTAAACTCAATGATCATTCCGAGATCGGCGCTTGGTGGGAACTTACGCAACCGCAGATCGAGCCGCCGGGATCAAGTGGCGTGGCGAGCATTCTTGGGTCTCGCACGCGAATATCGCTTTCAGCACCGGATATACGAAAGAAGAACGGGAGCGACTGGTGGATGTCTATATGGCGAAGTTCAAGGAGATATTCGGCACGTACCCGAAATCGATCGGCTCTTGGTTTATCGATGCGCATACCTTGGGGTATATGTACGATAAATATAAGATCGTGGCGTCGTGCAACTGCAAGGACCAAGTGGGGACGGATGGTTATACTATGGGTGGGTTACTGGAACCAACCTATTACCCGAGCCGGGTAAACGCCTATATGCCGGCGCAGACCGAGGAGGGGCAAATCCCCGTTCCTATTTTCCGTATGCTGGGCAGTGATCCTATTTATCAGTATGATGATGGTCTGGGACAAGAGCGTCAAGGGTGATCTCCTTGGAACCGTGTATGAGAAGGCGGGCATGGATCGCCGCTGGGTGGATTATTTCTTGGAATCGATCGTGAACCGGCCTTGTCTGGCCTTCAATTACGCGCAAGCGGGACAGGAGAACTCTTTCACGTGGAGTAATATGAGCAAGGGACTGGAGATGCAGATCCTATCTTGGACTCCTTGAGGAAGGAAAATAAGATCCGGGTGGAGACGCTGGGCGAATCCGGTGCGTGGTTCAAGGAATGCTTCAAGGTTACGCCGGCGACGGCTGTCACTACGTTGACGGATGTCCGTGGAGAAGGAAATAAGACGGTCTGGTTTAACAGCCGTTATTATCGGGCGAACTTATTGTGGGAGAAGGGAACGTTCCGCTTTAGGGATATCCATCTTTTCGACGAGAGCTATAAGTCCGCTTATCTGGAAAAGCCTGGAGACGGGAACCAGTTCTTGTTCTATACCTTGCCCGTCGTGGACGGATTCATGTGGAGCGAGGGACTCGATCGTGCCGGGCTTCGGATCGTCCGATTAGACAAGGATGGAGATAAGGAGGAACTTACCTTGGACCATCCGGTAGTGACGGAGATAGGCAAGGATACCTTGGTAGTTTCCGCCGAAGACTCAAAAGGCCATGCTTTCAAGATCACGTTCTATGAGACCCGCTTCGAGGTAGTCGCTCTATCAAAGGAGGCGGACTTCTCATGGGCTTTAGAGCTAAAGGCTGCGGCAGGGAAGGAGCTACCTTTCACCGTTATAGAGGATAAGGCGGTCAACGCTAGCTTCGATGGTTTCAACTACGTGATCACTTGTGGAAAAGGCCGGATAAAGAAGCCTGAATCCGGTTCGGATTATGTCTTTAGGATATTTCCGTCGGATCAGGAAATAGTAATAGATTGTACAAATGGGAAGAAGTAATATGAATATATCAGTTGGAGAAAATGGGCGATCGTATGGATGGTCGCTGTGCTCAGTGGTTTTCAATTAAGGGCGGCGGATCCTGTGGTCGCCCCGGCGAATACGGAACCGCTGACGATAGAAGGAAATCGTTTTGTCACCTTATGTATCATGATACGTACGACGCTTGGGAGGTCTCTAGGGATGTCAAGTTGCATCCCCGCGATGAGGTGGATTGGCATACGCTTGAGGGAGTGCGGGCCTTGCGGGAGCTTTCGCCACGAATAACCCGAACGGTCGTCTTACATGGGGATTCACGATGAATGCCTTGGAGGACGGACGGAAGAATTACCGGGAGATCCGTGATTACGTAGTGGAGTGCCAAAAGAAATATGGGGATGAGGTTACTTATTTCCCCGGTTATTTTCCGGCGATGTATCTACCCCGTGAGCGGGTAAACCGTGAGATGTCGGAGGCGATAGAGATCATTTCTAAAATGGTAGGAAATGGTTATCGTCCGCAGTCAATTATGGGAGGTTTCTTATCGGCCGATAATTTGAGATATTTGGCGGAGAAAGAGAACATCCATGTGGCGCACGCCGTGATCTGGAGCCAGCATAATATAGACGGTGGTGGTGCTGACGGTTCTCCTTCTTATCCTTCTATCCCTCGACGGAACACTTCTGCAAGCCGGCGCAGGGAAAAGCGATTTCATCGATTGCGTGAATCTGGATGGCTGGACGATGGACTTATCTGTGCCCGCCGTAGTGGACAGACCGGACATGGTATCGATGGATACAACAGCCGTAGAGGTGTCGGTCCGATCGAGACGTACAAAGGTTGGGGGCTCGACTTAGGGCATCGTGAGGTGATGCACACGGAAGCGATTCACTTGATAAAGGTCTTGAGTTGAATGGCTTTGGCTGGGTCGCCAATATCTGGGAGGCGCAGATGGTACATGAGTTCGGGAAGGATCTCATCTGTGATGCCATGAAGATGTGGGTAACGGGTACCAAGGAACGCTGGCCGGATACTCATTTCGTTACGTTCGGAGAATTTGGCGAACTTTGGAGAAAACAATATAAATCGAACGACGACTGGAACTATCGCTTCGTAGAACGAGGCTCTGGTTTGGGAGACTCTTATAATAATTTGGAGATAAAATGGTTTATGAATAAGGAATTCCGCTTGGCCTTATTACGTGATTGGCATACGAAAAATTCCCCGGCTTACGTCATCGACTTTACCCGTTATGATTTGCAAGCCCATGAACCTGCCGATCCCCAGCCCCGAGAAACCCGGCTAAGGATTGGAGCTTGATCAACAAAATCAATCAAAAAGGCCTCCGTCCGCAAGATAAGCCGGTCTTGATCGATAAGTTGGAGAAAGAAGATCAAGATTTGATCCGGAAATATTATCCGGAATTACTTAAATAGTTGGTTTATGAAAAAGATTACCGTTGTTTGTTTAGCTCTTTGCTCCTTTCTTTTTGGGGGAGATCTCTTACCCGTAAAGGCGCAAATCCTAGAGAAGTTCACATTGCCTACCCCATGGACAGAGGAGGCATTGAAGGCTGAGATTCCTTTACCGGAATATCCGCGTCCGCAGATGGTGCGTTCGGAATGGTTGAATCTGAATGGTATATGGGATTATATGGGAGGAAAAGACCTGCTCGATCCTGTTACGGCAACCACCCCTCCAGTCTTTCCCGCAAAAGTAGAAAAGATACGTGTGCCGTATCCTCCGGAATCGGAATTATCCGGTATAGCTCGTGGGGGTGATACTTGCCTGTGGTATAAGCGTAGCTTCTCTGTTCCTCAAGCATGGAAGGGCAGGAATGTATTGTTGAATTTTGGGGCTGTAGATCGGATCTCGTCTGTGTTTGTCAACGGTAAGAAGGTGGGTACCCATACGGAGGGTACGATGCTTTTAGTTTAAATATTTCTGATTATTTGAAATCCGGTGAAAATGTCCTTGTGGTAGGTGCTTATGATCCTAACGACGGCCGGGCCGCTTCGGGCAAGAACGGCTCACGTGGAGATTATATTTTTACCTCCGGTATCTGGCAAACCGTTTGGCTTGAACCGGTAGAGAAACAATATATTTCTCAGATTAAGCTAGTGCCCGATTTAAAAAATAATCGGTTGGAAGTAATTGCTTATACGGAGGATAAGGAGTTAAAGGTAACGGCTATCGCGGATAATGGTACTTCAGAGGTGGCAAGAACCGAAGGAAATTCCAATATGAGTTTTTACTTGCCTATCCGGGAGTCCCGTCTATGGACCCGGATGATCCTTCTTGTATGGTTTGAAATTACAGTTGAAAGATCGAAAGGGCAAGATAATCGATGAGGTATCCTCTTATTTTGGTATGCGCTCGGTTAGCATGGGAAAGGTAGATGGTGTGCTTCGGCCTTTATTGAACGGGGAGTTTGTTTTCCATATCGGTCTTTTAGATCAAGGTTATTGGCCCGATGGGCGCGTTTACCGCTCCTACCGACAAGGCTTTGTTATATGATATAGAACTGGCGAAACGTGCGGGTTTTAATGTAATACGCAAGCATATCAAAGTAGAGCCTCAACGTTGGTATTATCATTGTGATAGGCTTGGCTTGATGGTTTGGCAAGATATGCCGAATCTTTGGGAGCCTGATGGTGAGGATTCAGTGGCGGTTCGTAAACAGTTCCGTGACGAATTGAAAGTGATGATTGACCAACACGTCAGCTCGCCTTCTATCGTGATGTGGGTCCCGTTTAATGAGAATTGGGGAGCCTTTGAAGCGACAGACATCACAGCTTGGGTGAAAAAGTACGATCCGAATCGTTGGGTAAACGGTATGTCGGGATATAATTACGCTCCGGGCTATCGGAAAGCTTATGGAGATACCGGAAATGGAGATTTCGTAGATATGCATCATTATGGCAAGATCGAGCCTAAGGCGATCCCCCGTCCCGATGATAAACGTGCTGCGTCCCTTGGTGAATTCGGAGGAAAAGGTCTATTTGTGCGTGGGCATATGTGGCCTGTACGCAATGACGCTTATGAGATGATGTTGAATAGAGAGGTCCTGACCGATACCTATGTATTAATGCTTACCGAGCTAGAGCAGATGATAAACTATTTCGGACTAAGCACGGCCATCTATACGCAGACTACAGATGTGGAACATGAGATAAATGGCTTGGTCACTTATGACCGAAAGGTGGAAAAGATGGATCTGGAGAAAGTTAAGTACATCAATCAGGAAGTTATAAGATGTACAAGAAAAAGTAGCATATCCTCTAAAATGTTGATAATTAAAGAATACGGGATTCATTGATGAGTTCCGTGTTTTTTTATTTTGTAAGTAAAGAGCTAATATTTTTCCCTTTTGTCTTAAAATATTTGAGCTGGTGATAATTGCAAATGAATATGAAAAAACTTAGAGCATAGATTGTACGGAACCGCAGGTCATTATTGAGAAGGTGGTGGAGTTCGAGGAGAATCTGTTGATAAATAATGTTGTGCTATTCAAAATTAACCAAACGAAGTAGATACTTATCAGGTTATTATT
>ENA-OQDF01000504-OQDF01000504.1-human-gut-metagenome-genome-assembly--contig:-NODE-504-length-16083-cov-1.870080_pt1 | contig 16083 bp, 24 predicted proteins | sample MGYA00242769_ERZ504597 | MGnify/ENA primary metagenome ERZ504597 (study PRJEB26092, sample SAMD00036305) | human gut metagenome | host: Homo sapiens | study: EMG produced TPA metagenomics assembly of...
TGCTTGGGCCTTTAACTCGGCAACCATGTTGAGCACTTCGCGACCAGCATCGGATCAAGAGCGGATGTGATCTCGTCAAGCAGCAGCAGTTCCGGTCGGTCATCAGTGCGCGCGCAATCGCCACGCGCTGCTGCTGGCCGCCAGAGAGCTGATCGGGTAGGCACTGGCTTTATCGCGCATGCCGATGCGTTCAAGCAGTTCCATAGCGCGGGTTTCGGCGCGATCCTTGCTCCAGTGGTGAACCTTGATTGCGGCAAGGGTCACGTTCCTGAGCACCGACATGTGGGGGAAGAGGTTGAACTGCTGGAACACCACGCCGATACGTGCGCGAATCTTGTCCTGGTCGGCACGCGGGTCGGTGATATCGGTATTGCCCAGCCAAATCTGGCCGTCATCGACCTGTTCAAGCAGGTTGACGCATTTCATCAATGTGGATTTGCCTGAACCGGAAGGCCCCAGCAAAGCCACCACCTCATGTTGGTGAATGTCAAAGGAAATGCCACGCAGCACCTGCGTGTTTCCAAAGGATTTGCGCACGTCATCAAGACGCAGCACCGTCTTGTTGCTCACGGGGGAGTCACTCGCCTCGGTGGTGATATTGGTCATTTCGCTCATACCGTTCCTCCGCTGAGTTCGCGCTTACGCAGACGTTCCGTGTACCAGTCGTTCAGCAGGATGAACGGCACGCTCATCAGGATGAACAGCAGGCTGGCGACCACATACGGCGTGAAGTTGTAGGTGCTGGCCACGTCGATCTGTGCGGCGCGCACGGCATCCACCGCACCCAGCACGGAAATCAGGCCGACGTCCTTTTGCATGGAGATGAAGTCATTCATCAGTGCGGGCGCCACTTTGCGCAATGCCTGAGGAATGACGATCAGTCGGGTCGTCTGGCCGGAGGTCAGGCCCAACGAGCGGGCCGAGGCTCGCTGAGAAGGATGTACGTCGTTAAAACCGGCACGCAGCACCTCGGAGACGTAGGCGCTGTATCCCATTACCACTGCAATGGTGCCGAGTACCGAGGGATCGATACGGCCGAACAAGCCTAGGCCGGGAATGCCGAAACCGATTAGATACAGCACGACGATAATAGGCACGCCGCGCATCACAGTCGTGTAGATCAATGCCAGGATACGCAGCGGGAACAGAATAGGGGAGCGGCTGGTGCGCACCAGCGCGATCAGCGTGCTCAGAATCGCCACGCCGACCACTGCGACGAGCAGAACGCGGATGTTGAGCCATAGGCCGTCAAGCACATGGGGAAACGATTTGACGAAGTATTCGCCGGAGAAGAAGGTCTCCTTGACTCGTGGCCAGCCGGGGGAGAGCTTCAAGCCGATGACGATGACCACCACGAACACAATGGTGCTGATCAGACTGGTAATCGTCGATTGAATTTGCTGATGAACACGATATTGGCGTCGTTCGAGCTCGACCTGACTTACCTCGTGTCCGTCAGGGGCATTGTGCTGCCTGGTTTCGGTTGGTGCTGCGGTCATGTGATGAATGTCGCTCGCTTCCTGAATGCCGGGATGCCGGGTGCCACAGGAAAATTCCCGCAGCGCCCGGCCAAGGTGTTGTGACCTTATGATGTAAGCCTACTTCACTTACTTCTTCAGTTCGGTCAGGTCGGTGGTGTACTCGGCCAGCCACTTGTCCTGAAGCTTCTTGATGGTGCCGTCGGCGTTCAGGTCATCCACTGCCTTGGTCACGGCTGCAGTCAGCTTGGAATCCTTCGGCAGCACGATGCCCATGCCGCTCTTGTCTTCGGAGTCAGGCAGACGGCCGAGCACCTTGGCGTCCTTGACCTGCTCGGACTGCACCATGTACACGCATTCCACGGTGCTGGTGACCAGTGCGTCGATCTGACCGGCGTCAAGTGCCTGAGCCAGTGCGGCATCATCATTGAACGTCTGGATGTCGTCCTTGATGTTCGCCTTGGCGTAGTCGTAGGCAAGGGTGCCGACCATGACGCCCACGGTCGCATCCTTCAGATCGGATACCTTGGTGGCGTTGGCGAACTTGCTGTCTTTCTTGACCACGACGGACTGGCTGTCGTTGTAGTAGCTGGACGAGAAGTCAACGGCCTTCTTGCGCTCGTCGGTGATGCCGAACTGCTGGATGTTGAAATCCCAGTCCTTGGCGCCGGGAGCGATGGCGGTGTCGAATGCGGTGCGGGTCCACACCACGTCGCTCTTCTTGAAACCGAGCTTGTCGGCCACTGCGTAGGCGACGGCCGCCTCGTAGCCCTCACCGCTTTCCGGCTTGTCGTTCATAACCCACGGCTCGTAGGCCGGCTGTCCGGTGGCGATGGTCAGCTTGCCCGGCTTGTACGTCTGCTGGGTGATGTCGTCCGAATCGGTGGAATTGGATGCGGTGGACTGGCCGGAACCGCAGGCTGCGGTGAACGACAGAGCCAGGATGCTGACGGTGGCCGCAATGGTACGGACGATGTGTCGCTTATTGAACATGGGTTTCCTCTCCTCAAGTGTTCGTCATGCACACGGTTCAAACCGTGCTTGATGCATTCGCGCCAATTGTATGGCTATTGGGTTACAAAACATCGATATTTTCGGATGCTGGCTATCGCCATTGCTTATGGCCGACTAGAGCCGCGCAATCTGGCGCGTAAGCGGACGGATATCTCATATTGGCGCAGAGCGAAATGGCGTTCACTGTTCGAGTGTGAAGCCGTCGAATACGAATCCCGGACTGACCACACAGGAGACCAGCGCATCGCCCTGGCCTGGCACTGTGCGCTGCCAGACGCCAGCCGGTACGACCGCATGTCCCGATACGGTTACGTCGGCCTGATCGGTGGTGATGCCGGAACCCAAGGTGATTACGGTTCGCTTGGATTCGTCGGATTCCGGAGTCTCGTCGCTGCCGCCGAGCTCCAGTTTGACCGATGCCGGGCCATGCCACAGCCAGACCTCATCCGCATCGACCTTATGCCAGGCGCTGGCATCTCCCTCGGGCAGCAGGAAGTAAATCAGTGACGATAGCGGTCGGCTTGAGACCTCATCCGTGTGCGGGGATTGCCAGTCACGCGTGTACCAGCGCCTCGGGGTGGGTTTCCAGTCCAAGGCGTTCCACTATGGACCGGGCGTATGGACTCATGTCTTGCAAAGCGACGCTCATAATGAGATCTCCTGTTCTTGGCGGGTTTGCTGGTTTTGGCTTCTTGATATCAGGTCAGGTCAGCGGTGTCACCAGGCGTTGTTGTAGCTTCGCGCCCGGATATCACCGTGCTCGGTTCGTGCCTGCGCCGTGCCTCACCAGTGTTTCCAGCGTTTCTTCGATGCCGGCCGGAGATGATGTGTCGACGGGGATGTCGAAGAACGCGAAATCAGCCAATGCGCCCGCGTTGATTTGTCCAATGCGGTTGCGGCCCACGTGCATGCCCATGGAGCGGCGCCGCCCAGCGTCATCATACGAATCAGGCGATGTGTCAGATCGTCGCTGGCATAGCCTTGTTCGCGGGCCAGGTCGTAAAGCATCGACACATCATCAAGCAGATCGAGGGTCGGCGTGCTGGAGAGCGAATCGGTGCCCACGCTTACCAGATTGCCTTCCTCGAGGTATTCGCGCACCGGTGCATCTTTGCCGGTGTTGGTAATGCGATTCGATCGGGGGCACAAGGCCACGCCCACGCCGCGCTGACGTAGAATACGCCGATCCTCGCCATTGGCCCACACGCCGTGTGCAATGTGCACATCCGGTCCAAGCGAGCCAAGCTGATCGACGAACTGGATGGCGGAGGCGCCTTTGCCCACTTCCTTGAGCTGCCGGTAGCTTTCCCAATCGTGGTCACTCCAGTCGGCCGCCGAATAAGTGGTGAGCACCGGCGGATAAGTGCCGGCCTCGAGCGGGGTCTCCGCCAGATGGATATGCAGTCGCATGTTCAGCTGACGAGCAATGTCTGGAAGATCAACGAACGGTTCGGACTCCAGCGTATACGGAGCATGCGGGCTGATGCCGAGGTTTGGCAGCTGCTCCTCGTTCATCCGGCGCAACTGCCGGATGAGCTCAGTGCGGCCCTTTTCCATCCATTCGGCGTTGTGCCAGCCATTACCTCCCAATAAGCGATGCCGTGCATGCCCTGCGAAGCCAGCGCGCCGGCGGCGTCCAAATCGGTGACGATGTCTGCGGCGGCCGTCGTTCCCGATTCGACCATCTGGCGAGCGCCGTCCTCGGCCCACTGCTTCCATGGCTGGGTCTTCTGCGCCTCGGCGTACACCTCGTTGAATGCCAGTTCCCAGGCGCGGAACCGATCGTAGGTGCCTTGCCCGACCTGCACCATGCCGCTGTACTGCAGATGAGTGTGCGCGTTGATCAATCCGGGGGTGAGCACCCCATCCCAATGCCGTTCATGGATGGTGCCGTGAGCCGTCATTTCCTGCTTCAGCGCCTTCAGCACCCAGCGGCGTTTACCTACATGAACCACGCGGTCGCCATGTATGGCAACTGCGCCATCGATGATGACGGGGCCCGTCACGGGGATGATGAGTTTGGCGGAATACAGTGTCACATCATCGATAAGCTCGGTATCGACGGTCGGCCAGGTGTTGTCGGTCATATTCTCCTCGCTGCGTTGTGCTCGGTGCCGTGTCTATGGCTATCGGTCGGCGTTCTCTCGGTCGTTTTCCGCGAATCTGTCAGTCGCCAATTGTAGCCGTTGTCCTCCACGGCATGGCTGGCTCGGTATCCGCGCGCCTTGAGCGCGCTGGCGGCGATGCGCTGGTCGGTCGCTGCGTCAAGTCTGATAAGCGTGTGATCCAGTGTGCCTCGATGTTCCAGAAGATATGCGACGGCGCTGGCCTGTACGGCGAAGCTCAGATCCATGATCTCGATTGGATTGCCGCCTCCCACCGTGTAGTTCACGCCATCGCCGTCGGCGATTAGCGTGAGCGTTGGTCCGTCGGGAACATTGAGTTGCACGGTGTCCCTGTTGACCTGTGGGGTGAAGTCGCTTACCTCGTCCAAGGCGATTTCGTTGGCGATGCCGCCGATCACTGCGAGCGCCGCGCCTCGTGCATTGCGCGCATGTGCTCAAGTGTGACCGTATGTCTCACGCCAGTGGCGGACACCACCATATCCGCGCAAGGGAGTGCCTCGTCAATGTCTTGTGCGGCGAAGCGTCGAACACCGCTTTGAGTGAAGCCACTGGATCGATATCGCAGATGGTGACTTCGGCGCCAAGCGCGCGAATGCGCCGTGCGAAGCTTGGCCGACCGGGCCGTAGCCGATGACGGTGACGTTCTTACCGTCGAATGCATGCTCGCCGAGAATGCGCTGCATGGTGGTCACGCATGTCTCCCCAGTGCCGTGGGCGTTGTCGAATCCGGTTTTCAGCACACTGTCGTTAACGGCTACGACCGGGTAGGTGAGGCTCCCGCTTCCTGCATCTGCTGGAACGCGCGTACGCCGCTGGTCGTTTCCTCGGCCACTCCAATGAGGTTCGCCGTGAGTTCGGGGCGTTCGAGCGAAGCGAGACGGGCGAAGCTGGCACCATCGTCGATGATGATGTCCGGCTGTATTTCGTCCAGCAGGTGCAGGGCCGCCTCGTGCGCCTGTTCCGCGGTCCAGTCTCGGCTGGATTCGACCGTGATTCCTTCCCGGCGCAGCTGTTCCGCCACTCGGGGATCCGTGGAATCCGGGCCGCAATATACGCCGACGATTGCGCCGGCGGCCTTAAGCTTGCGCAGCAGAATCGCGGTCTTTGGCTCCAGTATCAGACAGACGGCAATACGAATGCCTGAGAAATCGACGCGAGTGGTGAGGCTATCCATGGTGTCGCGTAATACCGGCATGTGCTGTTCCGCGTACTCCATTGCCTCCAGTCCGCTTGCCTTGCGCATATCGGTGATGGAATCGATGCTTTGTGTGCCGTCGCATAGGAATTCCTCGTTGTGCTCGTCGGTCATCGTGGCATCTTCGACGGTCATGCCCCATTGCTGGGCCTGAGACTTGATTTCGGCATGCTTCTGTGCTCCGGAATCGCGAGTCGGGCTCCTGCCAGTGATCGATTCGTTTTCTGGGATCGGGCTGCCGCCCACGCTGCAAAATCGCTGTCTGCTGTAATGCTTTTCTTCATATTCCCCATGGTACGCATGCATGCCGCTGCTCCGCCGCTGCGCGTGTGGCGTGGGTGAAGAGCGTGCTTGGGCGCGTTGCGTGCGTCGACTTCGGCAGCTTCGAACAGGCATGTTGCATCGAACAAATGTTCGACTGTGTTGATATGCTGGTCGGGCCAGCGGTGGTAAGGAGGTGATGGCGATGGGCAGCGGAACGGTATCGACGCAACGCGAGCATACCTATATTGCCATTGATCTCAAGTCCTTCTATGCCTCGGTGGAGTGCGTGGCTCGTGGGCTCGACCCGTTGACCACGCATCTGGTGGTGGCCGATGAAACCCGCACCGATAAGACAATATGTTTGGCGGTCTCACCCTCGCTGAAGAACTATGGCATTCCTGGCCGTGCGCGCTGTTTGAGGTAAAACAGCGCCTGAATGGAGTCAACATCGAGCGCGCGGTCCATGCTCCCGGCGGCGATTAATCGGGGAGTCCTGCGATGCGTGCGACCTGGAACGCTCGCCGGGGCTCAAAGCCTCGATGGTCATCGCCAAGCCGCGCATGGCGCACTATCTGGAAATCAGCGGGCAAATATATGGCATCTACCTCAAATACGCCGCACCCGAGCACATCCATGTCTACTCGATTGACGAGGTGTTCATCGACGCCACGCCATATCTGCGCTCGCTGGGTATGGGGCCGCATGCGATGGCGCGAACCATCGTGCGCGAAATCCTCACCAAAACCGGCATCACCGCCACTGCCGGCATCGGCTCCAACATGTATCTGGCCAAAGTCGCCATGGATATCGTCGCCAAGCACATGCCCGCCGACAAGGACGGCGTGCGCGTGGCCGAACTGAATGAAATGTCATATCGTCGGCTGCTTTGGGATCATCGTCCGCTCACCGATTTTTGGCGGGTTGGGCGCGGCTATGCCAAGAAGCTCGAGCATGCCGGACTGATGACCATGGGCGATATCGCCCGATGCTCGGTGGGTCGTGCTTCGGATTACTACAACGAAGACCTGCTGTATCGCATGTTCGGTGTCAATGCCGAACTGCTCATCGACCATGCGTGGGGCTGGGAGCCGTGCGAAATCGCGGATATCCGATCCTATGAGCCAGGTGCGCACAGCATTAGCAGTGGGCAGGTGCTCACCGGCCCCGCCGACTATGCCACGGCCCGGCTGATCACCAAGGAGATGGCCGATGCGCTGGCCCTCGATCTGGTCGATAAAAGCGTGCTGACGAACCGACTGACGCTCGCCGTCGGCTATGACATCGGCAGTCTTGATTCGTCAAAGCTCGATTCGTGCGCTGATTATGCGATGAAACGTGCCGCTGAGCGGGCGGCGAAAAGCTATCAAGGGCCGGTGACCATCGACCGATTTGGGCGCAAGGTGCCCAAGAGCGCGGTCGGTCGATTGGTTTGGGTGATTTCACCTCGTCGTCGGCACGTATTCGTGAGGCTATGACGATGTTGTACGAGCGCATTGTGGATTCACGCTTGCTTGTGAGGCGGTTGACCGTCATCGCCGATGATGTGGCCACTCCGGAGGAGCTGGCCGCCGGCAAACGCTATGAACAGCTCGACTTGTTCGGTGATGACGGGGCCCAATCGTATGGATCCGATTCCACCAGCGAAAAAGATGGAGAGCATGATATCCAGCGTGCGCTGCTGGATGTGAAACGTAAATTCGGCCGCAACGCCGTCATCAAAGCCATGGATATGGAAGACGGCGCCACCGGTCAGGACCGCAACCGTCAGATCGGAGGCCATCGCGCATGACCCTGCAAGAGACCCGTGCGTACGACGACATCATCAACCTGCCACACCATCAGTCGCGCAAGCATCCGCACATGTCCCGCCACCAGCGGGCCGCGCAGTTCATGCCGTTCGCGGCCCTGACCGGCTACAACCAAGTCATCGAGCAAACAGCAAAAAACGCCGAAACCGCCATCGCTCAGGCCGAAGCCCAAGGCGATACCGATTTCGCGCTTGACAATCGCTCTCGTTGGAGGAAGTCTCAGATTCGTCAGCCTACGTGACGTTCGAAGCGGTGGAAGCCGGTGATCTTGTCGATTTCGGCCATCGCGTCAGCCGGAATCACAAAGCCCGCGGCCTTCATGTTGTTCTCCAGTTGGCTGGGCTTGGAGGCGCCGGCGATCACACAGCTGATCTCCGGGTGCTGCAGGATCCATGCCATGGAAAGCACCGGCAGGTTCGTGCCGAGCTCGTCGGCCACCTTGCGCAGCTGCTCGACCTTGTCGAGGTTCTCATCGGTGAGCAGATCGTTGATCTGGTGGTCGGACTGCCATGTGGCGCGAGAACCGGCCGGCAGCGGCTGACCCTTGCGGTACTTGCCGGTCAGCAGACCCTGCGCGAGCGGGGAGAACGTGGTGATACCGATGCCGAGCTTGCGGCAGGTGCCCATGATCTCATGCTCGATGTAACGGTCGTTTAGGTTGTACTGCGGCTGAACCACGGTGATCGGGTACAGGTTGTAGCGGTCGATGATGCGCTGGGCCTCTTCAAGGCGAGCCGAACCCCACTCCTCGGAAACGCCATAGTACAGCACCTTGCCTTGGGCGACCAGGTCGCTCATCGCGCGCAAGGTCTCGGTAAGGTCGGTGGTCTCGTCAAAACGGTGGCAGAAGTACATGTCCAGATAATCGGTCTGCATGTTCTTCAGCGTCTGGTCGATGCTCTCGAAATGTGCTTGCGGGACAGGCCGCGGTCGTTCACGCCTTCGCCGGTGGGGAAGTAGACCTTGCTGGAGATGACGAGTTCCTTACGCGGGTACTGCTTCAGCGTCTTGCCGAGGAAGCGTTCGGCCGCGCCGCCAGAATAGGCGTCCGCGCAGTCGAAGAAGTTGACGCCGGAATCGTAGGCGAGCTTCACGGTCTCCTTGGCCACGTCCTCAGCCGCCGTGCCCTTGAGATCCGTGACCCAGCTGCCCAGTGCGACCTCGCTGATCTTCAGTCCCGACTTGCCAACGCTGCGATACTTCATGTGTGCTCCTTGATAATCAATCGTCACCGTCGTCTCTTCATGCCGGCCGTGAACGCTAACAATTCTTATTGAAACAGTTCAACCCCACTTGAACGCAAGTTGGCGGCTATTGCGACACGCCGGTGGTGACTTCGCGGGCGCAACGAATGAAATCATCAATGACGCTCCACCGATACGATGTGGCCGGAACGCCGAACTGAATGGCATATGCGGTATCCGGGCCGCAATCCAGCACGCGCAAAGTACGCAACCGTTCGCCGTCAAGCAGCGCTGGCAGGAACCGCTCCGGGCATAGGCAGGCACCCATGCCGTAATGGCACAGTTCCAGCAGAGTCAGTACGTTATCCGAACGGGCTGTGACTTTCGGCTCAAAACCGGCACGGCGGAACAGCAGATCGGCAATGCGTCCGTCAATATCTTGTGGGCTGCCTAGGAGAAACGGGCAATGCTCCAGTGAGGAAAGGTCACCTGCGGCAATGGCGCGCTCGTCCGGCGCGGTTCTGACGGCATCGACTTGGCCATTCGCCGCGCCACCGGTAGCGGCCAAATCCATCCACAGTGATTGTGCGAGGACCAGCACCATGCGCTCGTTATAGAAATCCATAAGTTCGATGCCGGCCGGTTTCCCGGCGAAGTCCGCCACCGCCAGATCAAGATCGCCGTTCACCAGCCATTGTTGAATCTGATCGTTGCGGCCCTCAATGAGTTCAACGATGATATTCGGGCAGTCACGTTGCATCGCCTTCACAATCGGCGGCATGATCGCCCGGCTACGCGTGTAGGCAACACCCACGCGCAGCACGCCGGCCTGATCGCCGGCGATGTCGCGCATTTCTTGGCCAAGTGCATCGCGATCGCGGCGGAATCGCTGCGCATATCGCGCGAACACCGTGCGGCATAGGGTCAATTCGAGCGGCACATGGCGTACGAAAAGCGTGCATCCGAGCTCCCGCTCTAGGGCGGCGATGTTCGCACTCAGCGTCTGCTGCGTGATCCCCAACCGTTTCGCCGCCTTGCTGAAGCTATGTTCCGAGGCCACGGCGGCGAAGTATTCGATGCTGAGAAAGTTCATGGCGATACTCCCGTGTGTATGGCGTTTGCGTGGTGTGTGTATGACGTGTCGTGGCGCGAATCAATGCCACAGTATTAAACCTGTAATAGATATCAGTTTAGTCTGTATTTCTCCTGTTATCTTAGGTCATGGCTCGTGCGAATAGCGTTGATGTTTGCGACTGCGGGTCATGAGATGGAATCTGAGATGAGGCTGTAGCCGGAAGAGGAGAGGATCGCATGCTGGAAGCGGGCACGATGTTGCTGTTCTGTGCGGTGCTGTTTGCCAGCGTCGCCCTCGGCTGGTCGATTATTCCCGCGCTGTTCGTTGGTGTGCTGCTGTTCATGGGGTATGGGCTGGTTCGCCGGTGCTCGTTGCGCGCGATGGCGAGCCGTGCGGCCGGCAGCGTACGGTCCGCGGGGACCGTGGTGGTGGCCTTCGTGCTCATCGGCGTACTGACCTCGCTGTGGCGGGCCAGCGGGACCATCGCCTTCATCGTGGCCCATTCGACCGCGGTGATTCACGCCGCCACGGTGATTCCGCTGTCGTTTCTACTGTGCTCGGCGATGTCGGTGCTGGTCGGGTCGTCGTTCGCCAGTGCGGCGACTATGGGCACCATCTGCATGTCGTTGGGATTGTCGATGCAGGCGAACCCGGTGATGCTCGGTGGCGCGATTCTTGCGGGCGTCTATGTGGGCGATCGTTGTTCGCCGGTTTCCACCAGTGCCTTGCTGGTCAAACAGCTTACGCATACGAACCTGTTCAATACTATTGCCCGCATGCTGCGCACGGGTGCGGTGCCGTTTGTGCTGAGTTGTGTGGTATACGTTGCGGCTGCGGTGGTGGAGTGGCTGTGCGCGAGCGGTGGTTCCGGATTTGGTGCGGCTAGTGCGGCTGCTACGGCTGGCTCGGCTGGCTCGGCTAGAGCGGCTGCTTCAACCAACGCAAGCAGCATAACCGATATCGGCGGATTGTTCTCATCGGCCTTCGATTTGCATTGGCTTACCCTAGTTCCAGCATTACTGGTCATCGTGTTGGCGTTGCTGCGTGTGGATGTTCGGCTGCTTATGCTCGCCAGCATTGCCGCCTCGGTCGCGGTATGCGTGGGCGTGCAGCACATGGAATGGGCAGACTGTTGCGGCTGCTTATTTTCGGTTACCATGCGCAAAATCCGCAGGTGGCCGCACTCCTGGACGGCGGCGGCATCCTCTCCATGCTCACTGTGATGGCCACTGTCTGTATCTCCTCCGCCTACGCCGGCATTTTTGCCGAGACGCGGATGCTTGCTCGGCTGCAGCAGGTCATCGAGATGCTCGGTCATCGCATCGGCGCATGTGGTGCCACCATGATTACCGCGACTTGCGCGGCGGCGCTCGCCTGCAACCAAACCCTCACCATCATGCTCACTCACCAGTGTGCGGTGGGCTGTACGGCGACGACGAATCCGAACGCTCCGCACAAGCTATCGATTGGAAGACAGTGCCGTGGTGATCGCTCCGCTGATTCCTTGGTCGATCGCCGGTGCCGTGCCGCTTGCCACCATCAACGCGCCCACACTCAGCCTGGCCGCCGCGACCTTCCTCTACCTGCTGCCGCTCTCGCGGATGCTCGCCTCGGCTGTACGCCGCCGCTCGGGATTTCGGACTCGGCATCGATCCCAAAATCAAAACCCGGGACTCGCCATCCCACACCGGCCCAAACCCATGCTCCACATGTTCGCTCATGGTTTCCATCCTAAGTCGGGCGATTGAGCGCACGAGCAATCAGGCCGAGAACTGTTTGCCGAATTCCGAGAAGAGCTGACGGCGGGCGAAGACGAGCAGGCCGAGCAGCACCAGCAGGGAGACCAGCCCGCTGACCATCACCAGTACATCCCACGGAGCCCAGCCGAGCGGAATGAACGTCAGAGGCATCAGACCAGCGACGATGTCGAACGCCAGATACTTGGCGTACTCGTCAATGGCCTTGGCCCGCAGCACGATAAGCAGCACCACGTCAAAGACCAGCGAAACCAGACACGTGATCGGTATGACGAACATGGTGACGACATGATTCATCGTCGCCACAAACCAGACCAGCGCAATCGCCAGCATGATATAGAAATATCGAAACATGAGGCGAAGCGGCCGCGGCACGTGCAGAATCGCACTATTGATGAACAGCACGCTGATGATCAGCGCGGCCGCCGATGCACTGGCAATCGGTATCGGCCACGAAAACAGATAGCTGAAGAAGCCATGCAGCAGCAAAATCGCGCCGGTTACAAACGTGATGATTTCCACCGCCAAACGCCTCGGACGCAGATAGATCTGCTGCGCGGGGAATGCGGCGGGGGAGGCCTCGCCGCGCAATTCGTTCTGGCAGAGCGGGCAACGGGCCATATCGCCGGTGAAATCGACGGTGCAGGCATCGCAATGCTTCATGCCGACGCTCCTTTCTCCACATGCACGCCAGCGATGTTCATACGGCCGCTGATGCCCTGCGCGGCGAGAATCCGACACAGGTTCTTGATGACGTTCAGATCATGGTAGATGGTGGAGATGCCGATGCTCAGGTCGTCGCCGAACGAGCAGACCGTGAAATTCAGGCTGGCCGGTGTGGTGAGGAAGCTCACCGAACGTACATGGCGCGCGAGTCGTTCGTCCAAGGTGACTCGGCCAAGGTTCGAGACGGTGGTCGTGGTCTCGCGGTCGGCGATGAACCGGGCCAGCTCCAGCACCCAGTCCTTGGCAGGGGAGGGCGCAAGACGCAGCACCGGATTCTTTTCCAGCGCAATCATGCGGTTCATATGCGATTCGACGCGCTCGCGACTGGTGGCATGGCCGAGCTGCTCCTGCACATGGCGGGCGATGTCGGCCAACGGCTCATCGGTCAGCAATCCACCCATACCGTTGCCGTGCGCGGTGCGGGCGGCGGACTGCTGGCCGTCGCCGGCTGCGTCTGGGCTTGTTGCGGAAGTTTTCGCGGAGTCCTCATCGGCTTCGATTTCGGCCGGCGTGTACGCCACGTAAGTCATGCCGTAGAAGTTGCGCACGTCTCCGACCTGAAGAAGGCGCGCAAGTCGACCGGAATATCCACGCGAATCGCGCGATTGCGGGCGCGCGAGGGCATGACGTCGCGAATCGCGCACAGTATCGCGGCGATGAGGTAGGAGGTGAGACTCACTCCGCACTGATGCGCTGCACCAAGCACCTTGCTGGCGCTGACGTGGTATTCCATGAACGTAGGCGCGGCCCGGTCGATGGGGCCGGCCAGCCGGTAGATCTTCGTGCCTGGCGCAGCGCCGGCCTTGTCTTTCTCGTAGTATTTGTCGAAGCTGTTTTCGGCTTTGTCGCTATCCGAACCGTCGTAATCCGAAGGCACGCCCGGCACGTCGTATCGCTCGGCGATGTAGGCGTGCAGCAGCGACTTGAACAGGTTGATGGCGCCGCGACCGTCCGAAATGATGTGCGAGACCTCGAGATTGACACGATTGCGGAAATAGCTTACGCGGAACAGCATGCTTTTGGGCCCGTAATGCAGTCGCGAGCATATCGCAGATGTTCCGGCTCCACCAGCGGCCGGCCGTCTGACTGTTCGAGGTAATGCCAGAACATGCCGTTGAGCAGGTGCACGTTGAAGCTCGGGAACTGGGCGATGGCATGGTCGAGCGCGTGCTGCAGGATGTCCGGATCGATGTCGTCCGCCAGATCGGCCGAATAGCGGAACACGGTCTGCGAGGAGCGGCCAGCCTGGGAGGAGTAGAACTTGCCGATGTTGTCTAGTCGGTACCAAGTACGTCTTGCCACGCGTCGCCTCCCTCCGGTGCGTTGGCGGTGGTGCCGGTGCCGGGAGCTGGTTCCAGCGGTGTGCCGTCGAGGAAATGCTCGATGATTCGGTAGGTGGTGGCCACCAGTCCCACGGCCGACGTATTGAGCAGGTAGCCGTGGATGCCATCGTGAATTCGGTAACAGGAGACGTTGTCGTTCACCAATTGCAGGCGACGGGCGTACGCTTCGTCCTCGTCTCTGAGCGGGCAGTATTCGGCGGACAACACCAGCGTGCGCGGCTGATTGCTCAGGTCGTGCGCGGTCAGCGGCGCGAAATACGGATTGGTCAGGTCGGCCACGGACGAACGGTACATGTCGATGTAGTCGGCCATGTCCTGTGCGGTGAGGATGTAGTCGGTGCCGTTGGTCCGCACCGATTCGAACGGGCTGGCCTCGGGATTGTAATCGTTGCCGACTACCGGGTAAAGCAGCATCTGCGTGCGCGGCATGAACTCGCCGCGGTCGCGGGCCATGAGCGAGACGGCGGCCGCAAGATTGCCGCCCGCGCTGTCGCCAAACAGCACGATGCTGTCGGGATCCGGTGCTGGGATTGTCTCAGATATATCGCCCCGCCGGCGGGGGCTGTCGGCGAAGCCGACTGGGGGTGGTCAACGGCGGCAACAGTACCGCCACCCACCCCGGAAATCGGCAATTCCCCAGCAAACAGCTGCCGGGCTACCTCATAGCAATCCTCAACAGCAGTAGGGAAGCGGTATTCAGGAGCCAGCCGGTACTCGACTGAGATCACACGGCGTTGCAGACGTACGGCCATATGCGCGCAAGCCTGCGTGTACAGGTTGATGCCGCCTGTGGTCCAACCGCCACCGTGGAAAAACAGGATCGTGCCACGCGGCGTGACTGAGGGAAGTTCCGTGTTGGCATTGCCGGAAATACCGTCGGCGTTGCCGCTCGACGTGCTTTCCTTGATGAGTATTTTGGGTAGGACTTGGGTAATACGGCGGGCAGAATCGCGGATATTGCCGAGGCCACGGGCGTGCCATTGGCGGAAGATTCCTCCAGGGCTTCGGGCAGGGGCGCTCCATAGGCGACCAGCGGCGTGAACACTCGCAATGGTACGGCATATCCATCCGCCATAGGCGCGAAGGCGTCCTCGACACGGCATTTCGGATTGTCGGGTGCCTGCTTGGCGATAAGCTCTTCCGCCACGCGCTGCAATTTGTACGACTTGCCCGCGTTGGGCTTGATGTAGCTGGCGGCCTTCATCGCGGCGAACAATGCCTCGTTGATCGGCATGACGACAGGTCCTTTCAGCGGCGGATTCGGTAGTGCGAACACCCCAACCTTAGCCCATGACCGGCATGAACAAAAGGGAAGGAACCCGAGAGTTCCTTCCCTGTGTGCCGTATCAGACGCGATACGCGCCGATTATCAGGCGGCGAAGTATTCCACGCCGGCCTCGAAGATCGGCTGGTACTTGTTGCCGGGCACGTTGACGTACAGGCCGTTGCCGGAACGCTCCGAGTGACCCATCTTGCCAAACACGCGGCCGTCCGGGCTGGTGATGCCCTCGATGGCGAGGACGGAGCCGTTGGGGTTATACCGCAGGTCCATGCTGGGGTTGCCGTCCTGATCGACGTACTGAGTTGCGATCTGCCGTTGGCGATGAGGGTATCCAGCACGCTCTGGGGGGCCACAAAGCGTCCCTCTCCGTGGCTGATGGCCACGGTGTGCTGGTCGCCCACGCTGCACTTGGACAGCCACGGGCTGCCGGTGGAAGCGATACGGGTGCGCACCAGCATACTCTGGTGGCGGCCGATGGTGTTGAAGGTCAGGGTCGGGTCGCAGGACGTGATGGGGCGGATGTCGCCGTAAGCGGCCAGACCCAGCTTGATGAGGGCCTGGAAGCCGTTGCAGATGCCCAGCATCAGGCCGTCGCGGTGCTGCAGCAGGTCGCGGACCGCCTCGGTGACGGCCGGCTGCGGAAGAAGGAGGCGATGAACTTGGCGCTGCCGTCCGGCTCGTCGCCACCGGAGAAACCGCCGGGCAGCATGACGATCTGGCTCTCGTTGATGGCCTTCACCAGTGCCTCGCAGCTGGCAGTGACGTCAGCGGGGTCAGGTTGCGGATGACCAGCACCTCGGGTCAGCACCGGCGCGGGCAAAGGCGCGGGCG
>ENA-OQDF01000505-OQDF01000505.1-human-gut-metagenome-genome-assembly--contig:-NODE-505-length-16076-cov-1.743181_pt1 | contig 16076 bp, 19 predicted proteins | sample MGYA00242769_ERZ504597 | MGnify/ENA primary metagenome ERZ504597 (study PRJEB26092, sample SAMD00036305) | human gut metagenome | host: Homo sapiens | study: EMG produced TPA metagenomics assembly of...
AAGTATAGATAGTTATAGAGAAAAGATAAATTTAATTTAAATTTATTGACAGAAAAATACCGCAAGAGATAGATGAAGAAAGTTTTATTACAATTAATGATATGGCAAAATATTCATCAGTGAATATCATAGAAATGATGCCTAAAAATAAGAGTACACAAGATAATTTAAAGCAGGAAGAAATAGAACTTGTATTGCAAGGTGATTATTTTGCTATAGTTGATTTTTTACATCAATTGAATTTAAATAGTAGATTGGTAAGTATACAAGATAGCAATATTTTTATACAAAATAATACGATAAATGCGAAATTAACTTTACAAATTTATGCGAATAATTAATAATAGATAAAGATAAATAAAATCTGTTATAATTAAATAGAATATTTTTATATTTAAATTTTATACTTAATATAGATGGGAGTAGTAATCTATATGTTGATACAGCTAGAAGGTCTTATAAAAACTATAGGCATATTAGATGTCTTTGATATTTTAATTGTGGCATTTATTTTATATCGAGTGTATAAAATGTTAGAAAATACACGAGCGATAACCTTGACAAGAGGTTTATTGATATTATTACTTTTAGCGATTATTACTAGTTGGCTTGAATTGCATGTTATAAACTGGTTATTACAAAAGATTGTTACTTTATTATTTGTAGCATTGCCAATTGTATTTCAACCAGAATTGCGACGTGCTTTAGAGCATATAGGTGAAGGTGGATTTTCAAACGTTCAATGTTGTTGAACTATGAAGAAGCTTGTTCGTTAGTATCAGAATTGGATAAGGCTGTTACAAAATTATCATCTACAAAAACAGGAGCATTGATTGTACTTGAGCGCAATATGGGTTTAAATGATATTTGTGCAAGTGGAATAAAAATTGATGGGATTGTTAGTGCTGAATTTTTACTAAATGTATTTATCCCAAACACTCCACTACACGATGGAGCAGCCATTATACGCGGTAATCGTTTGATTGCAGCAGGTTGTTTATTGCCACTTACTGATGATAGGTCATTGAGCACAGAGCTTGGTACTCGCCATCGTGCAGCTATAGGTTTATCAGAACAATGTGATGCTGTAGTTGTTATTGTCAGTGAAGAGACAGGAACAATTTCTGTGGCTGAAGCTGGTAGAATATATCGTCATTTAGATTCTGAACAGTTAAAACAATATTTGATGCCAATATTTTCACCAAGAAAGACAACCTTAAAAGAAGCTGTCTTGAAATGGAGGCAAAAAAAATGATAAGTTTTTTTAGAAAAAATCTTCCAGAAAAATGTTTAGCACTTATAGTTGCCATAGGTTGCTGGATTTTTGTAATGAATGACCAAAATCCGCAGATTGAAAATACTTATACAGTGCAATTGGAATAGTTAATGCACCAGAAGGATATCAAATATCCAAAGATGTTGAAGAAGTAAAATTGAAAGTGCGTGCACCACGTTCGCTATTTTCAAATGTAGAAACATCTAGCTTCAGAGCTTATGTAGATTTAAATGGTGTGGAAAATGGAATTCATGATTTACAGATACAGACAGTTTTACCTAGTGGTTTTGAATTGATTTCAGCAGGTCCAACAAAAGTATCTATAAATGTTGATAAAATTGAGCAAAAAGAAGTACCTGTTCGCTTGAATTTATCTGGTATTCCAGGTGATGGCAAAGTGGTAGCAAGTGTAGAACAGTCTTTACAGAATATAACAATTGAAGGCCCTGTTAGCATTTTAAATAAAGTAACAGCGGCAGTAGGTTATATTGGTGTAAATGGAAATAATGAAAACTTTAGTGTAACAGTGCCACTTATTGCAGTTAATGACAAAGATAAAGAAGTGGAAGGCGTTAAGCTATTACCTAAAACAGTAGATGTTTCCATTATTTTGGCTAAAGGTTTAAACAAAAAATTATCGATATAAAACCGACATTGATGTCTGATTTGCCAATGGGTTATATCTTAAAATCAGTGAAGGTAGAGCCTGAAAAAATAGAAGTTAGTGGTAATCCTGATATTATTGGCAATATGACTTATTTATCCACAGAAAATATATCTTTGGCAAATGTTACAAAATCGACGAAACAAAACAGTTAATTTAAATTGTGCCAGAAGATATAAATGTTCCTAATCAGGAAGTAACTGTATGGATAGAAATAGAAACAAAAGAAAATAAAACTGATAATAAAACAAATAAATAAAGTTAAAATAAGATGAAGTAGGTTTGTTAAATGATAAGAATTAAAAATTTTAATGTACCATTTAATGACCAATCTCCGATAAATGATTTAGTTGCAAAACGATTGAAGTTACCACCTCAACATATTGATGAGGTGGTAATTGTTCGTAAGGGGATTGATGCTAGAAGGTATAAGGGAGCTCCTATTTATTTTGTGTATATATTAGATGTGAAGTTAATATTGCAGAAAATAAGTTTTAGCTAGATTAAAAAAAGACAAGAATGTAGAAATCGTAACTACAAAAAAGCAGATAAAATTAATTGTCAAAAAGTAAAACATCTAGACCGATAATAATTGGTTTTGGCCTGCGGGAATGTTTTCGGCTTTAGTTTTAGCTAAAAATGGATATCGGCCACTTATTTTTGAACGTGGAAGTGATGTGGATACTAGACATCAAGATATTGAAAAATTTTGGCAAGGCGAACAATTAAAAGAAAATTCGAATGTACAATTTGGCGAAGGTGGAGCAGGAACTTTTTCTGATGGCAAATTAACAACTCGTATTAATGATAGTAAAATTACAGATGTGTTAGAAGCTTTTGTAGAAGCTGGAGCACCACCAGAAATAAAATATCTGCATAAACCACATATTGGTACTGATATTTTGCGCATTGTTGTAAAAAATATTCGTGAGAAGATAAAAGCTTTGGGCGGAGAAATTTTCTTTAATTCACAAGTTACAGATTTTATAATAAAAGATGATAAAATCTGTGGGGTTGAAATCAATCATAAAGAAAAATTCACAGCAAGTGATGTATTTTTAGGTATTGGTCATAGTGCAAGAGATACGTATGAATTGTTATATTCCAAGGGAATATCCATGGAAGCGAAACCTTTTGCAATTGGTGTCCGCATAGAACATCCGCAAGATTTAATTGATAAAGCTCAATATGGTGAAGATTATAAAAGTGAATTATTGCCAGTAGCAGATTATTCATTGACTTATAATAATCGTCAAAAAGGTAGAAGTGTATATTCTTTTTGTATGTGCCAGGTGGTCAAGTAGTAGCTGCTGCTTCAGAACTAGGCAGAGTTGTTGTAAATGGTATGAGTAATTATAAACGTAATTCTGGTATTGCAAATAGTGCATTGCTCGTCAATGTAACACCAGATGATTTGGTCATAATGTCTTAGATGGCATTGCTTTTCAACGTCATTATGAAGAAATGGCATATATTTGTGGTGGTAAAAATTATCATGCACCAGTGCAAACGGTTGGCGATTTCTTAAAAGATAAAGTAAGTGATGATAATTTTTTAGTAGAACCAACATATAAACCGGGAGTAAAGCTTTGCAATTTACGCGAATGTTTACCAGATTTTACAACGCAGATGTTGGCTGAAGCATTACCTAATTTTGATAAGAAAATTCCAGGTTTTGCAGGTGAACATGTGGTGATGACTGGGGTAGAAATGCGTTCTTCTGCACCATGTAGAATTATCCGCAACAGACAAACATATATGTCTGAAAATATAAAAGGGTTATATCCTATAGGCGAAGGTGCTGGATACGCTGGCGGTATAATGAGTGCTGCTGTTGATGGCGTAAATGCAGCTTATGCTATATAGAAAATATTATAGAATAATTGAGAGGGGTTTATTTTATGGCTAGAATGTTTGGAACTGACGGTGTTAGAGGTAAAGCAAATGTTGAATTAACACCAGAATTAGCTTATAACTTAGGACGTGCTGCTGCCATTTATTTTACGAAGAAAGATGGAGAAGCTTGCACAATCTATATTGGTAGAGATACTCGCTTATCTGGTCCAATGTATGAAGCAGCTTTATCTGCAGGGATTTGTTCTGCTGGTGGTAATGTAGTATTAACAGGTGTAATGCCAACTCCAGCTGTAGCTTATTTAGCTCGCAAACATAAAGCTGATGCAGGTATTGTAATTTCTGCTTCTCACAATCCATTCCATGATAATGGTATTAAATTCTTTGGTGGCGATGGTTATAAATTACCAGATGCTGTAGAAGATGAAATCGAAGCATTAGTACATGAAATTGAAAATAATGATAATTTATATCGTCCAACAGATGACAAAATTGGTAATGTAGTTTATCGTCATGATTTATTGGATGAATATGTATCTTTTGTAACTAAAACTACTGATATCGAATTAGAAGGTATGAAAATTGTTTTAGACTGCGCAAATGGTGCATCTTATGAAGCTATGCCAAAAATTTTACGTCGTTTAGGTGCAGATGTAATCGTAATTCACGATAAACCAAACGGTATCAATATCAACGACAATTGCGGTTCAACACATTTAGAATCTTTGATGGAAGCTGTAAAAGAACATAAAGCAGATATTGGTATTGCTCATGATGGTGATGCTGATAGATGTTTATGTATCGATGAAAATGGTGAATTCATCGATGGCGACCATATGATTGCAGCTTGTGCTATTTATATGATGGGCAAAGGCAAATTAAAAGATAATACTGTAGTTACTACAGTTATGGCAAATATCGGTTTCCATAAAGCTATTAAAGAAAATGGCGGACGTACAGAAATCACAGCTGTAGGCGATAGATATGTATTAGAAAATATGCTTGCTAATGGCTATAACTTAGGCGGAGAACAATCTGGTCATATTATCTTTACAGATTTTTCTACTACTGGTGATGGCCCTGTTACAGCACTTCAAGTATTATCTTATTTAAAACGTACAAGACATAAAGCTTCTGCAATTACAAAAATCATGACAAGTTATCCACAGCTTTTAGTAAATGTAAAAGTAGCTACTAAAGATGGTTGGGAAGATAATGAAGCTATAAAAGCTTCTATCGAAGAAGGCAAACAACAATTAGGTGAAAATGGTCGTATTTTAGTACGTCCATCTGGTACAGAACCTTTAATTCGTGTAATGCTGAAGGCCCTGACCAAAAAGAATTGGAAGAAATCTGCTATAAAATTGCTGATGTAGTAAAAGCTCAGCAAGGATAAATAGAAAAATATATTTATTTTATTTCTATTGACAATCATAAGTTATAATTAAAATATGAGCATGCACAAAGATGAAATAATTTTGTGCATGCTTTTTTGATATAGTTCTGTATATAAAGATAATAAAAGGGTTTATATAAACTTTAGCGCTGGCTCTGTTTTATATTTATGAAATAGAGTACGAGGAAGAAGTCGTCGAAAATATCAGCGGATGCTTCTCGGCTTAATCTAGTCGATAGTAGCTGGCAAAACTTTAAGTGATTAAAAGGACAATACAGCAAAAGATTTATACAGAAAATATATCTTCAAAAATTTAATAATTTAATTTTAGGAGGCATATTTTTATGTGCGGTATTGTAGGTTATGTTGGTGAAAAACAGGCAGCTAATTTTTTAATTGATGGATTAACAAAATTAGAATATAGAGGATATGACTCTGCTGGTATTGCTGTTTTTGATGGTGAAAAAATTAATGTGGCAAAATCTGTTGGTCGTTTAGCTGCATTAAAAGAAAAAATCAAAAATAATACTCCTGAAGGTGTAATGGGTATTGGTCATACTAGATGGGCAACTCATGGTCGTCCATCTGATGTGAATTCTCATCCACATACAGATTGTTCTGGCAAATTCGCTATTGTACACAATGGTATTATCGAAAACTTTATGTCTTTAAAAGAAGAATTAATAGCTAAAGGACATAAATTTGTTTCTGAAACAGATACTGAAGTTGTAGCTCATTTAATCGAAGATGTTTATGAAGGCGATTTTGTAGAAGCTGTAAATAAAGTATTGAATAGAATTGAAGGTTCTTATTCTCTTGCTTTCATGTGCCAAGATTATCCAGATACACTTATTTGTACTAAAAAAGATAATCCACTAGTAATCGGTTTAGGTGAAGGTGAAAACTTTATAGCTTCTGATATTCCTGCTATCATTGCGTATACTCGTCGTACTTATATCATGAATGATGGCGAAATTGCAGTAGTTAAAAAAGATAGCATTTGGGTAACAGATAGAAAAGGTAATCCTATTACTAAAAAAGTATTTGAAGTAAATTGGAATGCTGAAGCTGCTGAAAAAGGCGGATATGAACATTTCATGTTAAAAGAAATTCATGAACAGCCAAAAGCAGTAAGAGATACAATTTCTCCACGTATCAATAAAGAAAATACACAAGTTGTTTTAGATGAATTAAAATGGACTAAAGAGTATGTAGAAAACTTTAATAAAATCTATATTGTAGCTTGTGGTACAGCTTATCATGCTGGTCTTGTAGGTAAATATTACATTGAAAAATTAGCTCGTATACCAGTAGAAATTGATATCGCTTCTGAATTTAGATATCGTGATCCAATCATTGATGAACACACACTTACAATTGTTATCAGTCAGTCTGGTGAAACAAGTGATACACTTGCAGCACTTAAAGAATCCAAACGTCTTGGTGCAAAAACTTTAGCTATTACAAACGTAGTAGGTTCTTCTATCGCTCGTGAAGCTGATCAGGTAATGTACACATGGGCTGGCCCAGAAATCGCTGTAGCTTCTACAAAAGCATATACAACTCAGCTTGTAACAATGTTCTTATTTGCTATGTATGTTTCTGGCTTAAAAGGTACTATTACAACTGAAAGAACTCATGAACTTTTAACACAGCTTCGTTTACTTCCAGATGAAATAAATCGTACTTTAGAAGATGTAGAACCAATCAAAACTTTTGCTAAAAATTATGCATTTAACAATGATGTATTCTACATTGGTCGTTCTCTAGACTATAATGTAGCACTTGAAGGTTCTTTAAAATTAAAAGAAATTTCCTATATTCACGCTGAAGCATATGCAGCTGGTGAATTAAAACATGGAACACTTGCATTGATTGAATCTGGTGTGCCTGTTATTGCTCTTGCAACTCAAAAAAGTGTATATGAAAAAACTTTAAGCAATATTAAAGAAGTAAAAGCTCGTGATGCAGTTATGATTGGTATTGCGGCTGAAGATGATAATGAACTTGAAAAATATGTAGACCATGTAATTAAAGTTCCAGCTACAGATGAATTATTAATTCCACTTTTAACTGTAGTACCTTTACAATTACTTGCTTATTATGCAGCAATTACTCGTGGTTGTGATGTAGATAAACCTCGTAATCTTGCTAAATCTGTAACAGTAGAATAAAAAAGTGTAAAACGCTGTAGAAATTGCAGCCGTTTTTATTAATTTTGTTTAATAGTAGTTGACAAATAAGAAAAATAATACTATTATCTAGAAAATACTTTTATTACATTTTATTTTGCGTTATACTAGTACTATAAAAAATAAGGAAAGAGGTATTGTCGTGGCATATTATTTTAAAGAAGCATCTCATACTTTGGGGAATATTTATTAGTTCCAGGTTATTCTTCTGAAAAATGCATTCCTGCAAATGTTTCTCTTGAAACTCCACTTGTAAAATTCAGAAAAGGTGAAGAACCAAAAATAAAGCTTAATGTTCCAATGACTTCCGCTATCATGCAGGCTGTATCTAATGATACAATGGCTATTGCACTTGCAAAAGAAGGCGGTATTTCCTTTATTTACGGTTCTCAAAGTATTGAAGACCAAGCCGCAATGGTTAGTCGTGTAAAAAATTATAAATCTGGTTTTGTAAGTAGTGATTCTAATATTATGCCTTCTACTACTTTAGGCGAAGTATTAGCATTAAAAGCTAAAACTGGACATTCTACAATGGCTGTTACTGAAGATGGTACACCAACAGGAAAATTAGTAGGTATTGTTACTAGCCGTGATTATCGTGTTAGTCGTATGAGCATGGATACAAAAGTTGAAACTTTCATGACTCCATTTAACAAATTAATCTATGCTGATGCAGATACTACTACATTGTCTATGGCAAATGACCTCATTTGGCAACATAAATTAAATATGTTACCTCTTGTTGATAAAAATCACGTTTACGCTACATGGTATTTAGAAAAGACTATACAGATAACAAAGAACATGCATTAGAACTTACAGATAACAATAAACGTTATTTAGTAGGTGCTGGTATCAACACTCGTGATTATGCAGAACGCGTTCCTGCACTTTTAAAAGCTGGTGCTGATGTACTTTGTATTGACTCTTCTGAAGGTTTTTCTGAATGGCAAAGAATGACATTAAAATATATTCATGAAAACTTCGGTGAAGATGTAAAAGTTGGTGCTGGTAACGTAGTAGATAAAGATGGCTTCCGTTTCTTAGCTGAAGCAGGTGCTGACTTCGTAAAAGTTGGTATCGGTGGTGGTTCTATCTGTATCACTCGTGAAACAAAAGGTATTGGTCGTGGACAGGCTACAGCTTTAATTGATGTAGTTGAAGCTCGTGATGAATATTATAAAGAAACAGGTATTTATATTCCTGTATGTTCTGATGGTGGTATTGTACATGACTATCATATGACTCTTGCATTAGCTATGGGTGCAGATTTCCTCATGCTCGGACGTTATTTCTCCCGCTTTGATGAAAGCCCAACAAATAAAGTTCGTATCAATGGTACTTACTTAAAAGAATATTGGGGCGAAGGTTCTAATCGTGCTCGTAACTGGCAACGTTATGACCTCGGTGGAGATAAAAAATTATCCTTCGAAGAAGGTGTTGATTCCTACGTTCCATATGCAGGACCATTACATGATAACGTTATGTTAACTCTTAGCAAAATGCGTTCTACAATGTGCAACTGTGGTGCATTAAACATCAAAGAATTCCAAGACAAAGCAAAACTTACTTTAGTTTCCGCAACAAGCATTGTTGAAGGCGGTTCTCATGATGTTATTCTTAAAGATAAATTCAGAGGTAATGATTGATTTTAATTAAATTTAAATGATATTATTGCAGTAAATAAAAAAGATTGCATTAGAAAATTTTCTAGTGCAATCTTTTTGTTTTATATATTTGTTTTAACTACAAATATTGATTAATTCTTTTGTGTATTCTTCTTGGGGATTTTTTAGAACTTCTGAGGTTAAGCCTCGTTCAATGATTTTTCCTTGATACATAATCAATATTTTATTACATAATTTTTGGACTAAAGCTAAATCATGAGAGATAAAAATAATGCTTAAATCTAATTCTTGGCGAAGTTTTAATAGTAAATTCAAAATTTCCATTTGCGTTATCGTATCTAAGGCAGATGTTATTTCATCACAGATTAAAACTTGAGGTTTAATAGAAATAGCTCTAGCTATAGCACAACGCTGACATTGACCACCACTTATTTGATGAGGATATTTATTTTTTATCTCCAAGGGTAAAGCTACCTTAGTTAATAAATCATCTAAAATTTGTTTTGCTTGAGCTTTTGTTTGTACCAATATTGATGAGTGGCTCAATAATACTATCGCCTAGACGTTGACGCGGATTAAATGATTCTTGAGGTAATTGAAAGACCATTTGTACTTGGCGATAAAATTGTTTTAATTCTTGTTTAGAATATTGATGGATATTTTTATCTTTAAATAATACTTCTCCTGTAGTTGGCGTTTCAAGTCTTATTAAAATATTGGCTAATGTAGATTTGCCACAGCCACTTTCGCCGACAATGGCAAGGCTATCGCCTTTTTGTAGGGTGAAATTTATATCATCTAAAGCTTTAAAATCATGGTCATTTTTTAGATAGTTTTTAGTCAAATTAATGACTTTTAAAATTTCTTGCATGAAAGCACCTCTTTAGGTGTTTATTTTTTTAGTATGATGACGGCTTGTAATAATTTTTTAGTGTAATCTTCTTGGGGGTTGGCTAAAAGAATTTCTGTGGGATTTTGTTCAATTATTTTGCTTGGTGCATGATGATGATTTTATCTGCTATTTTGGCTAAAACTTTTAAATTGTGAGATACGAATAAAATGCTCGTATTTAATTTTTGTTTCATTAGTAATAATTCTTGTAAAACTTTAGCTTGGGACATGACATCTAAAGCAGAAGTAGGCTCATCAGCAATTAATAATTGAGGTTTTAACATCATTGTCAGAGCGATATTAATGCGTTGGTTCATGCCACCAGATAACATAAAGGGGTAGGCATTTTAAAAATATTTTTGCCGTCATTTAAACCTATTTTGGTAAAAATATCTAATGCTTGAGAGATGATTTCATCAGCTGTGATTTTTTGATGTGCTGATATGGTTTCAATGAATTGACTTTTTATAGTGCGGACAGGGCAAAAAAATGTTTGCGGGTTTTGCGAAATAAAGGCTATTTCTTTACCATAGATATGAGTTAATTGTTTTGCTTTTAAGTTGTATAAATTTTTATCTTGCCAATGGATTTCACCTTGAATATTAAAATCTTGGGGCAATAGATGTAAAATGCTATTTAATAAAGTACTTTTCCAGAACCAGAACCGCCAGCAATTCCAATTATTTCAGCAGTATTTAATTTTAGATTGATGTTCTTTAAGATATTTTGTTTATTATGGGAAATAGTTAAATCTTGAATAGTTAATAAGGACATGATTGACCTACCTATTGTTATTTAAAGTCTAAATCGGCAGTGATTTCATAATAATCACTAGGATGAGCTACAAAATTTATGACCTTGGACTTAGAGACAAAAGACATTTTTAAATGAGAAGCGAAGATAAAGCCATAATCATCTAATAAAATCTGTTGCATCTGTACTGCTAAGTCAGCTCGTTTTCGACTATTGAATTCATTATGCAGTTTTTGAGCTAAGATTTCTAATTTATCGTTATAATACTTACCACGATTTTTGGCTGAATTTTGGAGACAATGTGTAGTGAAGAAATATTCTGGATCGCCAGTCGGTGCAGTTACAAAGGCACTGGCATAGATATCCCAGTTTCCACTAGCTAAAAATTCTTGTTGATTGATAGTATTGTTGATTTTTAAGTCAATGCCGATAGTTTTTAGATTGGCTTGAGCGATTTCTGCAAGCAAGGGCAATTCTTGGCGACCAGGATAAGTCAGCCAGCGAAGTATGAGTTTTTGTCCATTTTTATCAACATAGCCATCACCGTCATTATCTATCCAGCCAGCTTGAGCTAATAGTTCTTTAGCTTCTGTTGGATTGTAATTTACAGTTTGTAATTTGTCGCCACCAAAGGTGAAATTATCTGGGAAAGCACCAATGGCTATAGAGCCATTATCTTGGAGTAGGTTATGCGTAAAACCTTGTTTATCTAAACTCATAGCTATAGCTTTGCGAATATTATAATCTTGAAGTATAGGATTATTATAGTTTATTTGGGCAAAAAACAGCGAGAAGTAGCTATTGAACTCACATGATAATCAGGATTATTTTGGAATAAATCTAAATTAGCATAAGGAAGCCCTTGGACAGCATCAAATTCTCCAGTTTGTAATGCCATAGTGAGCGTATCGCCATCTATTACTTCAGTTATAATTACTTTATCCATGGCTACATTGCCGTTCCAGTAATTAGGATTTTTTACGAGTTCAATTTGTTTATCTGATACTTTAGTAGCGACAAAGGGGCCAGTGCCAGCTACATTATTATCAGCAGTAATACCATATTGCATATCGATAATGGCACCATAAGGATCGCTGAGATAATTTAAAAGAGCAGGTACTTTTCTTGTGATTTAATGATGATATCTTGACCATCAGCTGTGATTGAAGCAATTTTTAAATCAAAAGGAGCTCTGTCATGATTTTTGATTAAATCTTCTAGACATTCTTTGACAGCTTGACCATCTAAGGCTCTACCACTAGAAAATTTAATATTATCTTTTAAAGTGATTTTTACAGTATAATCATCTAATTGTTCATAGCTTTTAGCAAGCCATGGTTCAAGTTGCATTTTATCATTAAATTTAAATAAAGTTTCGCCAACACCATAGCGAACTGCTGACCAGCCGGAATAATCATGGTGCGGATTTAGACCAGTATTGCCCATTTCAATACCATAGGCAGTAGTGCCGAAATGAAATACTTTTTCTGTGGAAGAAGTAGTGTTATCGGAAGTACAACCTGTTAAATAAAAATTCATTAAAAATAAACATAATGCTAGGACTTTAGAAAAAGACATGAAAACCTCCTATTTTGTTTTAGGATAATTGTTTAGGATCTAGTTTATCATTGAGTACATCAGCGAATAGATTAAATAGTAATACTGTGAGAAAAATAGCAGCAGCAGGAGCTAAAATCATCCATGGAGCAATTTGTAAAAAAATACGGCCACTGCTCATCATGGCACCCCATTCTGCTGATGGAGGCATAGCACCTAAGCCTAAAAAGATAGACCAGCAATTTCCATAATCATAGTGCCGATATTTAAAGTGGCCGTAGTGAGTAAAATGGGGAATATATTGGGTAAAATATGTTTGTAGATAATTTTGAAATCACTAGAACCATTGATAATGCTTGCTTTAATGAATAGGGAATTTTTTAAAACTAAAGTTTGACTGCGAGCAAGTAGTGCAAATTTGGGCCAGGAAATCAATGAAAGTGCCAGTATGGCATTGAAAATACTACCGCCTAAAATGCCAACTAAAGCGATAGCAAAGATAATTCCTGGAAAAGCAAGAAAAATATCTGTGATTCGCATTAAAAGATTGTCTAAGTTTTTGCCAAAATAGCCACAGATAACACCGATTAAAGAACCGAAAACACTTGATATAATGACGAGAAATAATGAAGAAAAAATAGTCGTTTGAGCACCGATTAAGATGCGAGAAAAGATATCGCGACCATATTTATCTGTGCCGAGTAAGTGTATAGCATTAGGTGCTTGTAGTGTATTGGCTAAATTTTGTTCATAGGGATCAAACGGTACAATATAAGGTGCTAGGATAGTGATGAATAGTAAAATGCAAATAGCACAAGTTAATAAATAAAATTTAAAATTAGTATTCATATTAAGCTTTCCATTGTTGTTTTATTCTAGGATCTAAATAATGATATAAGATATCTGCAATCAGATTGATAAACATATAGATAAGAGAGAGATAAAATACATATGCTAAAACGATGGGATAATCGCGAAGGTTGATAGCATCAATAGCCAATTCCGACACCGTCCCAGCGGAAAATAGTTTCAAATGATGGCACTACCACCTAAAAGTGAACCAATAGATAGAACAGATAAGCGTTAAAAGTGGAAGTGTAATCATTTTTAAAATACTGTGAATTAAAATTGTAGATAATTTTAAACCACGAGCTTTAGCACAGCGTACATAATCTTGATGAAGTTGCTCAATGACTACAATGCGAATTTGGCGGATATACTTTGCACTCATAGGCAGGGCAAGTGCTATGGAAGGTAAAATAAGACCGATAAAATTATTATCAATTAAAACAGGAATTAATTTTAATTGTACGGAGAAAATATAAATTAAAATTAGAGCCACTACAAATCCAGGTAAGGAATTGCCAATAAAACTAAATAAGCGAATAATATAATCAATTATTTTATTTTGTTTAATCGCTGATAAAATACCAAGTGGCAAAGATATCAATAGAGTCAATAAGATAGAGCTAAGTGTCAGATATAAAGTCTGTGGCAATTTATCAAAAAATAGAGAAGAAACATCTTTTCCGGAAAGATAAGAAGTTCCCATATTGCCAGATAATATGGATAATAGCCAATTTACATATTGAATAAATATCGGCTGGTCTAAGCCTAAATCTTGGCGAATTTGTGTTTTAGTGGCTTCTGAATAAACGACTCCACGATTTAGTTCCATGATATCGACAATATCATTAGTTGAATGTAATAAAATAAAAGTGAATAAAGTAATACCTAATAAAATAGGTATTAAATAGAGTAAACGATGAAGTATATATTTTTTCATGATTGTTCCTATATAAAATATAAATAGAGTAATAGTAAATAATTAATTTATTTTTGTGCGTAGATTAAAAATACAGGAGCAGGATTGTAGAATTTATCTTGATGTTTGTAAATGCGTTGACCGATATTTGTATCAGCAAACACATCTTTGAATTGAAGTTGTTTTAAAATGCGTAAATCCCAATCAGGACGTATTTTTGAAGATATTTCTAAGCTATTTTTGATTAAATCACATTCTTGCATAAGTGTTGGTTTCACTTGGCGGTGAGCATGATTTAAAGGTAGATTTTCTATTTTAGTTTGATAAAATTGCTCATTGCCATAATCGGCATCAAAATTCAATAAAATTCCTTGTGGTTTTAATACGCGATACCATTCACTATAAGCTTTTTGTGGATTGGGCAAAGTCCATGTGAGATTTCTAGAGATGATGACATCAAAAGTATTATCTGCAAAATAAAGATTTTCAGCGTCCATCACTTGAAAATTAATTTATAATCATGCTGTTGAAGTTTTGTTAAAGATTGTTTAGCTTGTTCAATCATGGAAGCTGTTAAATCAATGCCTTCTACTTCGTGATGATATTGGGCAAGTAGATTGGCAAAAAAGCCAGTGCCTGTGCCTACATCAAGAATTTTGCAAGGTCTTTGCGGTAAATATTTAGTGATTTCAGTGAGCCATAATTCAGACATATAACTATGCAATTCTTCTTGTCGCAATTGAGCAAAATTTTCACTGCGTTTTGTCCAATAATTAATAATTCTATCTTTGATTTTTGTTTCCATAAAAATTCCCCATTTTATATTGATTTAGATTATTTGATTGCTTTAATTAAAAACATTGGCGTAGAAGCATAATTTAATTTTTCTTCATTGCTCCATACTTGTTGCCAGATATTTGAAATAATATTTATCGTAGTAAAAGCGATTTTAGTTAAAATTTCTCTATCCCAATCAGGTCGATGTATACTACTCAAAGGAACTTGTTTAGCGATATTTTCCATGGCATCAATATCGGTGCAAGTATAATGGTCGTCCATGTTAGCTTTGGCAACCATTTTTCTATCTTCTTCATAAGCTTGCCTTTTTTGCTCATCAAATAAATGGTTGTACCAATAGCATCAAAATTTAATAAAACGCCATCTTTTTTTAAGACGCGATGCCATTCACTATAAGCTTGTTGCGGATTTTCTAAATTCCATGTCAGATTGCGTGTAACGATGACATCAATTTTTTATCAGGAAGTTTAAATTTTGAGCGTCCATCTGTTGAAGTCGATTTGTTCGCTGAATTTACCTGCATTTTGTTTAGCTTCTAAAAGCATTTGTTCAGTATAATCAATGGCTGTGATATCAAAACCTAATTGAGCTAAAATAATAGCAAAAAGCCTGGCCCAGTGCCTATATCTAAGATTTTTATATTTTTATTAGCTTTAAAGGGAATATATTGTAATAAAGTTTGTTGCCATTTATGTTTTTGTTCACTATGTAATTCGCCTTGATTGACTTGAGAATATCCTTCAGCGCGATTTGTCCAATAAGTTTGTATTTCTTGTAATAATTTTGTCATAATTATCCTCACCATTGTATGATTATGTAAATTAGTATAAAACGATAAATATTCAGCACAAGCTCTACTAGGGGATATAAATAAGCGAAAAATGAAAAAAGCTATAAAGAAGATTATTCCTTGAAAATACAGGGATAGGAAAGATTTTCTTTATAGCTTAGATTTATTTTTTTAGATGTAATATGGGGAAGGGGCGGTTATCACTATCTACAGGTGAACGTTTAAAAATAGTAAAACCTTGTCGTAGATAAAATTTAGAGCTTAGGATTTTGTTCATTTACATCAACATATTTAATTTGATAATCTTGTATGGCTGTGGAAATCATTTTATAGCCGATACCTTGTTGAAAATAATCAGGACTTAAAAATAACATCTCTAATTTATCATCAGCAATTCCAGAAAAACCGATAGGCTCATCATCATCTGTAAATGATACGAGCAAAATCGGAATTTGTTTAATCCTATAACTACTTGAGGCAAAATATCTTTTATATCTTGAGGAGAAAAGAAA
>ENA-OQDF01000508-OQDF01000508.1-human-gut-metagenome-genome-assembly--contig:-NODE-508-length-16057-cov-1.888826_pt1 | contig 16057 bp, 20 predicted proteins | sample MGYA00242769_ERZ504597 | MGnify/ENA primary metagenome ERZ504597 (study PRJEB26092, sample SAMD00036305) | human gut metagenome | host: Homo sapiens | study: EMG produced TPA metagenomics assembly of...
ACGAGAAACGTCCTTGATCGTCCGGAAAAGTCTGTTGCAAAGGTTTTTCACTTCCCATCGTAAACAGAAAGATATCCGCATAATTAATCACTTGATTCGTAGAGGCATCTATTAACTGCCCCTTAATACGGGCATCCGGAGAAGAAGCCCACGAGAGCGCACAAATCACCCATAATAAGGCCAACATTAGTCCTATCTTTTTCATGATATTGAGAATTACAATTAGATTTCTACGCAAAAGTAACTAAATTCAGAATGTTACGGTAATTAATAGCGATCATTCTTGATATATTCTTTCCCGGGATCGTCCGAGTTCGAGTAGCGAAGCAGATGGTTTCTTCCTAGGGAACAAAAGTTTCTATATGGAAAACAGAAGTTTCTTCAGTACAAAACTTTAGTTTTCTTCTATGAAAACAAATGTTTTCCATGTGTAAAACTTTTGTTTTATACCATAAAAAACCACAAATACTTATATATTAATATTTTATCTATATAAAGAAAGGAAGAAAAACGGACTGATTATATACGTAGAGTGTAGAAAATTCCTTTGACGGCATGGCAAAGACACTTACTAAAAGCGGGAAATGATGGTAGATAAAGACTTACTATTGTAGATGTTTTCCTATCTACAACAATAGGATAAATATTTTAAAATCAAATGATTATAAGGATAGTTGTAGATATTGTACATAATTTTGATTATTTACATATAATAGACCGGGCTTAGCTTTTATATCACTCAAGTCCGGCCTATCGGTTGAGACCTATCCCGCATTTGTTTGGATCAGAGTCCCAGCTTCTCAGAGATCTCCAACATCTTCTTGATCGGTTTGATGGCCTTCTTCTGTACCTCCTCGTCCACGAATATCTCCGGCATCTCGAACTTCAAGCAATTATATAGCTTCTCCATCGTGTTCAAGCGCATGAAATTACATTCGTTGCAAGCGCAAGTACTGTCGTTCGGAGGAGCCGGGATGAATTCCTTATCCGGACTCTGCTTGCGCATCTCGTGAATAACGCCACTTTCCGTCGCTACAATGAATTGTTTCGCATCGGACTTAATGGTATGCTTCAGCAAAGCCGCGGTCGATCCTACGAAGTCTGAGACCTGTATAACCGGCTGCTTGCATTCCGGATGGGTGATCACTTCCGCGTTCGGGTACTGTTTCTTCAAAGATAAGATCTTCTCCAATGAGAATTGCTCATGCACGTGGCAAGCACCATCCCAAAGCAACATATTACGTCCCGTGATGCTATTGATATAATTACCTAAGTTACGATCCGGGCCGAAAATCATCGGTGTACCTTCCGGGAAGCTCTCCACGATCTGGCGGGGCGTTCGTGGAAGTAACCACCACATCCGTGACCGCTTTCACGGCGGCGGTCGTATTCACGTAAGAGATTACCGTATGACCGGGATGTTGCTTGACAAACTCGGCGAACTCCGGAGCCGGACAACTGTCCGCCAAGGAGCAACCGGCATTCAAGTCCGGTACCAGCACTTCTTATCCGGCAGAGGATCTTCGCCGTCTCTCCCATAAAGTGAACCCCACAAAGCACGATGATATCCGCCTTCGTCTTAGCCGCCCATTGTGCCAAGGCCAGACTGTCTCCCACATAGTCCGCTATATCTTTGTATATCGCCCTGTTTTGATAGTAATGCGCCAAAATAATCGCATTCTTCTCTTTTACGTAACTTGTCGATCGCTTCCTTAAGGTCTAAATCCTTAGGAACGGGCGCATCCATGTACCCGATTGATTGGTTTGTCAACATAGCCTTATATATTAATGATTCCTGTTTCTACTGCTCCCAATAGGCTTTTCACTATATATAAACAATATTATCCACAGAAAGTATTACTGATAATCTTCATCTTATCTAGTTTATCAACCTATTGTTCACAAAGCACAAAGGTATAAACTTCTTCATTTATAGAAATAACAAGAAAGATTCTTATCTTTGCCATCGATGGATGAGCTGTCGTGAACCATCAAGAGTTATCCACAATCATTATATTATATTCTTATTAATCTTTAATTTTAAAAATAAATATGATGAATATGATAGGCTGTTGAAATGGTTAATACATTTTTGTTACAATCTTTGGTTATTGACTTATTAAAGTCTGTGAACGGTTTATCAAAAGGATACCAACAGCATGGATGTCTATCTATAGATTGTAATTCTTATAGTTATAGACTTTATGAATATTTAGTTGTTTATTGTTGATAACCTTGATTGTGAAAAAATAGATCCTCCAGCAAGGCTGTCAATAGTGTATAAGGGCTGTTGATAGCGCGTAATAAATAAGTGGCTTATTCATTTGCTAATTTAAGAAAGGGGGGTGTATGGACAAGTATTTGAATAAAGCAAGAAATATTTTTCATTTTATGTCCACTACTTATTAATAGCTTTTCAACGGCATATCCACGGATATTCGCTACTTTCGCGGTCAAAGATATTTGTTATGCGAAAATTAAAAGTAACCGAATTGAACCGCCTGACTCCCGAGGCTTTTAAGGAAAGTAAGAAGATACCTTTAATCGTTGTCTTAGACCATATTAGAAGTCTTAACAACGTAGGTTCCGTGTTTCGTACCTCCGATGCTTTCCGGGTAGAGGCTATTTATCTTTGTGGTATTACGGCTTGCCCTCCGAACGCGGAGATCCATAAGACCGCCTTAGGAGCGGAAGAAACCGTAGATTGGGAATATTTCAAGGATACCCCGGAGCTGTTGATAAACTGCGCCAAGAGGGATATACGGTATGTGCCGTAGAGCAAGCGGAAGGTAGTGTCATGTTAGATAACTTGCAGTTAGACAAGACAAAGAAATACGCTATCGTCATGGGTAACGAAGTAAAAGGCGTTCAACAAAATGTGGTTGATAACTGTGATATATGTATTGAAATACCTCAATACGGTACAAAGCATTCCTTGAACGTATCGGTTACTACCGGTATCGTGATCTGGGATTTCTTCAAGCAACTATCAGATTAAACCATTCTCAACCAATACGACGACCCGTTCGGTCATGGCATCTTTACCTTTCGGGTCGTATTCCGATTTCAGACTGGCTCCGAACATGCCTGCGAAGAAATTCCAAAAGCCCGCACGGAAACTTCCCAGATAGGCTTTCAGTAAATTGTAACTGGATTGATTACATTCCCTATCGATCAGTTTGATAAGTAGCTTGCCTTGCGAGAAGGATAATTTTTTTAGTTCCGGTTTATATTGGGCGAACAACTCTTTCTCCATCCGTTTCAAGTGGGCTTGGCGGGCCTTGTCATTCGGTAAGGTTTCCATGTATTCGTAGGTCTCTATCAACGTATCATACACCATTTTGGCATAGGGCAAAGTACGCTTTACGTCTCGTACCAACTTATTGTACTTGGCTTGTTCACGCTTATTCTTAAACTTAACTTGAGGATATATAAAAACTTCCCGAAGGTTGACGACAGCCATTGTATCACCTTCATACAGTTGAGCTTTCTGATAACCTTCCGGAACAATATTTGTCTTTACCGCCTGCGCCATCCCTTTAAAGCTACAGAGAACAAGTAGAGCCAAAACACAATATATCCCTTTTCGTATCATATACCGCGAAAATATAAATACTGCGTGACTCTCAGCATCATTTATCTGTTAATAACTTGCTAAATGAATATAAAACATTACATTGCGCAATTGACAACAACTTAAGAATATATTAACTATGAAGAAAGAAGAAATTACCGCCCTATTCGGAAAATTCGAATCCATTTCATGTGAGGTAGAAGGCATAGAATGCTGGAGTGCCAGAGAGTTGCAACCCCTATTAGGATATGCCAAATGGGATAACTTTATCAATAATGTAGTGGTGAAAGCCAAAGAAGCGTGCCGGAATGCGGGAGAAGATGTACAAAACCATTTCCCGAGTCGGAAATGGTTTCAATAGGTTATGGTGTTGAAAAACAAATAGATGACATCTTATTAACACGCTACGCATGCTATTTAATCGCACAAAATGGTGATAGTCGTAAACTACAAGTAGCTTTCGCTCAGACTTATTTTGCGGTACAAACCCGTAAGGCCGAGGTAATTGAACAACGCCTATTGGATTGTGATATGCTATTGCAAAGGGGAATTAAGCCTGAACGACTCTCCCCTGATGAGGATATTAAAAAGGTACAGCGTAGGATAAATAAGGATAATAAGAAAAACTTGAAGAATAAGTAGAAACCATACAAAATCTTAACTATGAAATATCTATTGTTATCCCTGTTTGCGGGGTATTTTCATTGTATGTACATGGTGTTGATAACTTACGTTTACCGGATGTCCGTAGCGTGGGAATGGGAGGGAATGTGGCGACGCAATCTATTTTATTCAATCCGGCCCTTATTGTCGATAAAGAGAAAAAGTCCATTCATTTAGAATACTTTAATCGGTACATGTTGAAAGAACTGGGTACGATGTCCGGTAGTTTTTATTATCCGAATCAACTATTATCCGCAGGTGTTGATATCTCTGTTTTCGGGTTTGATAAATACAGGGAGATGATGGTTCGGTGTGCTGGGAGGAAAACGCTTGGGGGATCAATGGGCGTTAGGGCTTGGAGTTCACTATAGTTTCTTGCAAACTGATCTATTGGAAAATACAAGATCCAGACTGTCAACAGATCTTGGAATCACTTTCTCTCCTATTGATAAGTTGTTAATAGGAATGTTAATAATGAATTTTCCTTCTGTTTATATAGGAGATAAAGATATTGAAATAGAAGATTTTAATTATTACTTAATTCAAATAAGTTTTCAATGGGAGATTATAAACAGTCTGTTAATTACAGGAAGTGTAGGAACGGAAAATGAAAACCTAGTTGTTGGAAACTTTGGTCTTGAATACACTGCTTTCGATTCTTTTTTTATTCGTGCCGGAATACAGACCGCTCCTCTCCTGCCCTCTTTAGGAATTGGTTATAACTTTTCTTGCTTTACGATAGATGTAGCCTCTATTTACCATCCGATTTTAGGGATGAGTACCGGTCTTGGTTTATCATTCTCTTTTTAAATGATACTTAGCTATGAAACGATTGTTTATAATCTTGTCGATAATCCTGTTGATAAATAGTTATTACGCTAATTCTCAAATAGAATATTCTGTTGATAAGTGGATGGAGTATGTAGAGGAACTAGCCTTGGAAACCGAGGATACGGAGCGTATCGAAGTTTGTATGCCGATTTATCTTATTTAATTGAGCATCCTTTTGATTTGAATGCCGTGACGGAAGAACAACTGAAGCGATTACCTTTTCTATCCGATCGCCAAATTGAGCAGCTCCTCTCCTATCGGAAACGATACGGAAATATGGTTAGCATCTATGAGTTGAAGAATATAGAGGATATCGATTTTCAGACGATATCTCTTCTCCTTCCATTTGTTTATATAGGTGATAATCTTGTTGAAAAACGGTTGCTTACGGTTAAGAACCTGTTGAAATATGGTCGTAATGAATTACAAATCAGGTATGATCAATGTTTTCAACAGAAAAAGGGATATGGTGAACAAACGGACAGCATACTTTCGTTATATCCGAATCGTAAATATAGAGGAGAACCTTTCTATCACTCCTTACGTTATTCCTATACTTTCGAGGATCGTTTACAAGCAGGCTTCATAGCGAGAAAGATGCGGGTGAACCTTTTTGGAACGCATATCATAAAGGATATGACTTTTATTCCGCACATCTATTCCTAAAAGATATCAACTGGTTAAAAAGCTTGGCTATAGGGGATTACAAGATGTCTTTCGGACAAGGTCTGGTGATTAGCAATGACTTTTCTCCTAGTCGTACGGCAGTAGTCGCTCAAGCGGAGCGAAGGACAAATGGCTTCCGTAGGCACTTCTCAACCAATGAACAGGATTTCTTCCGAGGGGTGGCTAGTACGATCACGATTAAAATTTGGATATAAGTGTTTTCTATTCGTACCGAAAAATGGATGCGGCCGTAGATAGCTTGACATTCACCTCATTAAAAACGGATGGACTTCATCGTTTACAACGGGATTGGGAAAAGAGGAAAATGATAACGATGCAGGTATATGGAGGAAATATCCGCTATGCTACATCTCATTTTCATGTAGGTTTAACGGCTCTCTCCTATTCATTCGGTAAGTTTAAGATGGACCCCGATCCAAAACCTTATAATTTGTTCTATTTCAGAGGTTCCAACAATTTCAACATCGGTGTTGACTATATGTTGAAAAGTAACCGTATTAAGTTTTATGGCGAGACCGCTCTTTCGAAAAACGGAGCTATTTCTACCTTGAATGCCTTGCAGTTAACACCCGCTTCTTATATATCTTTCTTGGTATTATACCGCTATTACGATCGCCGTTATCAAGCTTTGTTTGGGAACGCTTTCTCGCAAGGCTCTACGGTTCAGAATGAGCAAGGGGTTTATATGGGATTGCAATTAACCCCGATCGCCCGCTGGAAATTATCCATTTATGCGGACTTATTCCGTTTTCCTTGGTTGAAATACGGGATAGACGCTCCTTCCGGAGGACAGGAATATATGGCTCAGATAGATTATACCCCTAGTAGAAACTATTCAGCTTATCTTCGTTATAAATATCGACAAAAAGAAAAGAATGGAACTTTTGAAAATGATAATTTATTGAAAATCAATACTTATAAACAACATCGTATTCGTTTTCAACAGGTTTATAACTTTTCTTCTCCTTTTATTTTTAAGACTTCCTTAGATGGTATTCTATTCGATGATCCTATAAAGAAACTTAATAAAGGAATTATGATCTCCCAAAGTATAGGCTGGAAGCCACTACCCTACCTCTTCAAATGGATGGTTATCTAGCGTGGTTTCATACGGATGATTACAATAGCCGGGTCAGTTCGTATGAGAAGAATATATTGTATGCCTTTAATATGCCCTCTTTTTATGGGGATGGGATGCGGTTTGCCCTTACCTTTCGTCTGGATATTTGGAAACGTTTATCCTTATCTGCGAAACTGGCTTACACCATTATTGGGACAGGGATTTGATAGGTACTGATACGGAGGAGATAAGCGGTTCTGATAAAACAGATCTTTATGCTTTGCTTCGCTGGAAATTTTAGAGTAGATTTGCGTGGGTAAAAACAAACAGCGCTATGTCTACAATTCTTTTTGATAAAATAGTATTTGGCCCGATACATAGTCGGCGTCTAGGTGTCTCTTTAGGGATGAATTTACTTCCTACAGACGGGAAATTATGCTCTTTTAATTGCATTTATTGCGAATGTGGATTGAATGAGAATCATAGGACCCATAGTAAACTGCCTACTCGTACGGAAGTGAGGGAAGCCTTAGAGCAAAAACTAAGTTCCATGAAAGCGGAAGGGATCGCTCCGGATGTAATTACATTCGCCGGAAACGGAGAGCCTACGATACACCCGGAATTCGGTGGAATCATTGATGATACGATCGCTACCCGGGATCGATTTTTCCCTGATGCTAAAATCGCCGTGCTTTCTAATTCTACGATGCTCCAGAAAGAGGAGGTCTTCAAGCCTTGAATAAAATAGAGGATAACATATTGAAACTGGATTCTGTATTAGACAGTCGGATTCGGCAGATAGACGTACCTAATTCTCCGGCGTTTAATTTCGAGTCTTTATTAAAGCAATTATGTCGTTTTAACGGAAACTTGATTATACAGACCATGTTCTTGAAGGGGGAAGTGAATGGGAAATCGGTTAATAATATGACAGAAGAGGAGATAGCGGGCTGGATCTCCGCCTTAAAACAAATCCGTCCGAAACAAGTCATGATTTATACGATAGATAGGGAGACCCCGGTTAAAGCTTTGAAAAAAGCTACTAAAGAAGAATTAGATGCGATTGCAGAAGGGCCCGGAAGGAGGGTTTTGACGTGACGGTATCTTATTAAACTAACTAATTTAGAGAAACACAATAAGTAGTATGAGAACATTCAGTAAAAAGAAAAAATTGCCTCGACTCTTGACGCTTTGTGGAGCGGTAGCGGTCTCAGCATTGCTAGGAGGATGTGGGCAGAGCGGTGTTCCGGCGGAATCTTTCGATCGGTCGGATTATTATACCAGAGGTATCGGTTCGTATCCGGGAGATCCGGGGGAGGATTTTTCTCCTTCATTACGTCCGGATTATTCCACGTATCGTAACATAGCTCTTTTGCGTAGCGCTTACAACTCCTCCAGTTATGATTACAATCTAACGGCTCAACTGGTGACGGATGGTGTTATTAGCGATAAACAACCTCAGTATCTCGATCTCTCCACGCAAAATGGGGATATAGCTCGTCGTGAGCGTGAGTGGATGATCGATCAAGGTCCTTATTCTCGTAATGCGGTTACGGGCGAGGATGCCTATTTCCTGTTCACGCTGAATAACTGGAAAGAGAAAGCTGACAAGGTACAATTTCGCGGCAGCGTGGCTTATGATGAGAATAATATTAAGGATGGATATGAGATTGTTTGCGAGGGATCGAATGATGGAAATACTTGGACGGAATTGGCTGCCTTAAAGGGTAAAGGTATGCCGGGTAAGGCCAGCAAGTATAAGGCCCATTCAGACCCGAACAAAGAATAGCTGGGATCCGGGTACGTTGCCCACCCGTATGTTGAATGAGACTTTGACATTCGATCAACCGGGTGAATATGCTTATTATCGGATGCGATTGAAAATGGAAGGTGCCGCTTATTGGGCATTCTTCGAGATGAATTTCTATAACCAAGATAAGTTGATAGATTTGCTTCCTTCCAAATTCTTTAATAGCGCTTGGATGAGTGCCACGACAGGAGAGGAGTGGGTCTATGTGGACTTGGGTAGCCAATCCGAATTCGACAAAGTAAAATTACATTGGATCAATAAAGCGATCAAGGGTAAGATTCAAGTTTCCGACGACGCTAAACAATGGGTTGACATAGCGAATCTTCCGGGTGGAGATGCTAATCTGGATGAGATCAAGCTAAAAGGAAAAGGCCGCTACGTACGGGTATGGATGGAGCAACCGGCTAATGACGGACGCTATATCTTAAGCGAGATAGAGGTGATGGGTAAAGGTGGCTTGCTTGCCCAACCGGCTGCTGCTCCGGCTGCTACAAAAGACGAGATCCGTTTATCGGGCGGAAACTGGAAAGTACAACGAGCTTCCGAGGTAACCGCTTCCGGCGAGGAAATATCGAAACCTTCTTTCTCTCCGGAAAATTGGATCGTGGCGACTGTGCCGGGAACGGTATTGAGTAGTTATAAGAATATCGGAGCTATCCCGAATCCGAATTACGCGGATAACCTGATGCAGATATCCGAGTCATTCTTCAACTCTAATTTCTGGTATAGGGATGAGTTTGAGGTACCCGAAGGATTCAAGCAAGATCGTTTGTTCTTGAATTTCGATGGTATCAACTGGAAAGCGAATGTATATTTAAACGGTAACAAGATCGGCCGTATCGAGGGAGCGTTTATCCGAGGTGTATTTGACGTTACAGACAGGGTCGTACCGGGTAAGAACGTTGTCGCAGTGGAGATCATCAAGAATGAGCATATCGGTGCTATCAAGGAGAAATGTGAGAAGAATACGGATTTCAACGGTGGTATCTTAGGCGCTGATAACCCAACCTTCCACGCTTCGATCGGTTGGGATTGGATCTCGACGATCCGTGGTCGTAATATAGGTATTTGGGATGATGTGTACTTGACTTCTACAGGCAAGGTAACGATTCAAGACCCGTTCGTACAGGTTGTATTACCGTTGCCGGATACGACTTCCGCTACCTTGACTCCGGAAGTGATCGTGAAGAACCATGATGCTGCTCCTGTAAAGGGTGTATTGACAGGGAAGATCGGCGATATCACTTTCGAGCAACCGGTAGAATTGGCCGCAAACGAGGAGAAGACGGTTACTTTCGATCCAAATAGCTTCAGCCAATTGAAGGTTCAGAACCCACGTCTGTGGTGGCCTAAAGGGTACGGATCTCCTTATTTATACGACGCTAATTTCACCTTTAAGGTAGGCGATAAGGTATCCGACTCTGAGGATTTCAAGGTAGGTATCCGACAAATGACCTTCAACGAGAATAATAGCATCTTGAGTCTCTTTATCAACGGGCGTCGTTTTATCGGCCGTGGCGGTACTGGGGATTCGGTGAGTCTAACCTGAATTACCGGGGTCGTGAGTACGACATCGCCGTGGCTTACCATGCTGATATGAACTTTACGATGATGCGTAACTGGGTAGGACAAATCGGCGACAAGGAATTGTATGAGGCTTGCGACCGTCATGGTATCATGATCTGGCAAGATTTCTGGTTGGCGAATCCTTCCGACGGACCCGATCCTTATGATCCGGAGATGTTTATCGCCAATGCTGAGGATTATGTGAAACGTTTCCGTAACCATGCCTCTATCGGTATTTATTGCGGGCGCAACGAGGGCTTCCCGCCGGAGCAGATCGACAAGGCTTTACGCCGTATCGTGAAAGAGGATCATCCGGGCTTACATTATATCTCCAGCTCGGCGGATGAGGTGGTAAGTGGCCATGGCCCGTACCGTGCGCTTCCTGTTAAAGAATACTTTAGCTTGAAGAATGGTAGTGATAAGTTCCATAGTGAGCGGGGTATGCCCAACGTGATGAATTACGAGAGCTTGGTTCGTACTTTCTCTCCGGAAGCGCTTTGGCCGCAAAACGCTCAATGGGGACAACACGATTATACGATGGAAGGCGCCCAGTCTTGCGCTTCTTTCAACGCTATCATCGAAAAGGGCTTCGGTAAGCCGAACAACGCCAAGGAATTCGCCGATCTGGCTCAGTGGGTAAACTATGATGGTTACCGGGGTATGTTCGAATCAAGAAGCTTGAACCGTAAGGGATTATTGCTGTGGATGACGCATCCGGCATGGCCTTCTATGGTATGGCAGACTTACGATTATTATTTCGAGCCTACCGCCGCTTACTTTGGTTGCAAGAAGGCCTCCGAGCCTCTGCACATTCAATGGAATCCGGTTACGGACGAGATCGAGGTAGTGAACTATAGCGCCGGCGTACGTAATGGTTTGACGGCAAAGGCTCAAATCATCAATATGGACGGTTCTATTTCATGGGAAAACGAGGTTTCCGTGGATAGTAAAGAAGATACTACCAACAAATGTATGAAACTGGATTTCCCAGCTAGCGTATCCAGCGCTCATTTCGTCAAGTTGACGTTGACAGAGAATGGCAAGATCGTATCGGATAACTTCTATCTGCGTGGCGTAGAGGAAGGCAACTACCAAGCTTTGCGTGAGATGCCAAAGGTTACTTTACGATCCAACGTGGCAACCAATAAGGGTAATGACGGTACTTGGACCGCTACCGCTACCTTAGAGAATACTTCATCCACCCCGGCTCTGATGATCCGTGTGAATGTAGTGGGCGAGAAGGATGGCGAGCAATTCCTCCCGATGTTCTATAGCGACAACTATTTCTCCTTGCTTCCGGGCGAGAAGAAAGAGATCAACATCCATTGGAAAGATGTAGATACGAGAGGCGAGACCCCGAAGGTGGTTATCTCCGGTTATAACGTGAACTAGTCAGCTAGGCTGATACCTATAAAAAATCCAACCATTCTCCGATATGAATAGGAGAGTGGTTGGATTTTTTGCAATTCTAAATTTCAGATTTATCTTCGGTTTTATTGTTATTTTTAATACGTTTTACTGTATGTTTAAGTTTTACGGCCATAAGATTCAACTCTATGGTAGATTCCATTTCAGTTGTATCAGCATCATCTATCAACAGATCAGATAAGAGTTGGCCAGTTCGTTTCACAATACCTTTTTGTTTTATTAGGTCAGGTTCATTTTGAATCGCATCTACATTTCGGATAAGCTCACGTAGTTTTACGAAAGAATCTATTATAGCGATAGTTGTTTGTGTGGCTCTTGGACTTTTTAATATAGTAGCCAGCATATAAAGTCCTTTTTCAGTGAAAGCTTTAGGTTCTACTGTTGATTTTTTTAAGTTTTCCATCCGGTGGAATTTTCCACCACATACTGTTTCTCAGAGGGTTTCAATGTGAAAAAATAACCACTGGGGAACTTTTCAGGATTATTTCTCACGGCTTTGTTTATATCCCTTGTTTCTGTTTTATATAATTCTGCTACATCTCTATCTAGTAGTATTTTTTGTCCTCTTAACTCAATAATACGTTCCTCTACTTCTTTCGTTCCAATAACTTGAAGTTCATTTTCCATAGTTAAATTATTAATTTGATTTTTGTATTTATGCTTTGTATATAGAGCAAATATAGTGATTTTTTGTTCTATATACAGAGCATAGATCATTTCTTTTTACAACTTGATATAAATCTTCTTCTTATACAAGAAATATCCCGGTATCCAGTTTAGTACCACGAAGAAGATAGCCCATGCTAATGAGCCTCCGAAATCGCCGAATATCGGCTGAATAGATCCATATACATAAAGGCGGAGATACCGCTCATTCCCAGCAATACGGCCAATATATCCCCTTGTACATACAGATACAACGTTGATACCGAACGACTCAAAGAATAACGTCCATTTCTTCTTCCCGTTTATATCGATGATCCAGATTAATAAAGCGAGGAATAAGGAGGCGAATCCGCAAGTAACCAATACGAACGTACTACTCCATATCTTTTTATTGATAGGGCAACCATAGCTTAGCAAGAAACCGGCAAAAAGAATAATCGTACCGAAAATGAAGATATTACGGATAATCAACTCATTGTTCTTTTTACAATCCTGTATTACCTTTCCTACGTAGAAACCGAGTAATACATGCGCTATGCTACCGATGCAGCTCAAGAGCCCTTCCGGATCAAAGGCGATCCGTGTACCATCTGCCATATCATCGTGATACATATGCGATGTACCGAATAAAGTTCTGTCCACGATCGCTATAATGCTATCCTCCGACATTTCCATACTATGCGTGAAACCTAGTAATGCCCAGTAAAATATCAATATACCAGCGGCTACCTGCAAAATATACTTATGATTAATCGCTAATCCTATCAACGACCCGAAGCCGTATGCCAGCGCCAACCTTTGCATCACCCCAAGGATACGTAAATTCTGGAAATCGGTAAATCCATTGTAGCAAACATGCCCGAACAGATTCAGCCCTAATCCCACGAGGAATATCAATACCGTGCGTCTCAATACTTCGTCACGCTTTCTTTCGACAGCTTGAAGTTATATTTCCGAAGCGAGAAAACATGGAGACCCCCATGATGAACATAAAGAACGGAAATACCAAATCGGTGGGAGTGAGGCCGTTCCAACGTGCATGCTCTAAAGGCGTATATACATACTTCCATGACCCGGGGTTATTTACCAAAATCATCCCCGCAATCGTAATTCCCCTCATCACGTCGAGGGATAGCAATCTTCCGGATTGTTGTGCCATATTGATAGTAGATTAAAAAGTTACCAATAAAAGTCCAAAGATAATTGAATTTCCTACAATATCCCTGCCTTCGGGAATACTGTTTTTAGTATATTGAAAATCAGATGTATAAAAACATGTACATGTTTTCGGAAAAACACGTACGTCTTTTTTCGGAAACACGTACGAGAATTTATGAAAACACGTACGTGTTTTCCAAAAAGATGATGGAGATATCCAAGCGATAAGAATTTTATACAATAAGCCTAATAATCAATTATTCTTTAAGGTTTGATGAAAAATATGCCTATCTTGCGCATAGAATCTAAAGATAGGAACCAATGAGGCATTTGCTTATTTTGATATCGCTATTATCCACACTCTCATTTATAGGTTGTCGAGATGAGAGCGATGCCATATACCTAATCGATCGTGCGGAATCCTTGTTGAAATCCGATCCGGATAGTTCCCATATCCTATTGGATAGCATAGCCGTGCCCGATAATTTGAGTGATAAATTATTGGCTCGTTGGTGTATGCTATCCGGTAAAGTGGCGGACACGTTATATACGGATCTGCTATGTACAACAATTGCTACGTGCGCAAGCCTATTATAAGTCACACGGGACAAAGCAAGAACAAGCGAAGATTGGTTTGTATTTGGGGCGTTCGTATGTGGAAGATAAAGAGAACGAGAAAGCGATGAAGGTTTATTTGCAAGCTTTGGATATCGCTTTACGCAGTGAAGACTATAATCAAGCCGGATATATTTGTAGCTATATGGGAGATCTGTATGATTTCGAGGGTAATTATCTGTTAGGAAAGGACAAATATAAGGAAGCGGAATCTTATTTTCGAAAAGCGGGTAATATGCGAAGTTCGGCTTTCGCCTTGCGGGATGTGGGAAGAATGTATGCGTTTTCGGATTCTTTGGATATAGCGTTAATTTTTTGTTGAAAGCGGATACTATTATAGTTGAAGTAGGTGACTCTTCTGATATAGGGACTATATATAATGGAATAGGAAATATTTATAATATGTTAGGTAATAAAGAGTTAGCTAAATTGTATTTGTGGAAAAATGTCAATATGTCAGATTTTGATGACGCACCAAGTTACAGGACATTGGCTGGTATATATATAGAAGAAGGCGATTTTAAGAATGCACGTATTTGTTTGGAGAAAGCAAGTGTACCTAGTTTTAATGATATGACCCGTTTTTCGGTACTTTATGGTTATTCTTTGTTAGAGAAAGCGGAGGGTAATTGGGAAAAGGCTTGGTTTTACTTGGATGAATATAACAGTGCCTCAGATTCGATCTTGACGATACGAAATAGGGAAAACATAATAAAAATAGAAAAGGAATATGAGCATTTAAAAATATCATTGGAAAATATGCGATTAAAATCGGATAAACAAAAGTATTTTATCTATTGGGTAATATCTGTATCTATTCTTTTAATATTATTATGGGTCTTTCAAATACGAATTGATAGAAAAAATAAAAGACTTCTTAAGCAGGAAATCGATTTGTCGAATAAGAGTAATGAATTATTCAGACTACGGGATAATTTACGTAACAAACAAGATAGATTAGAGGCTTTATCTATTCAATTGTCTGAAAAAAATGAAAAACTGAATGAACTTGATTCAAGAGAGAAACTGGAGAAAGAATATGAACAAATAAAAAAAGAAGAGGAAACCCTCGTCCTTCGGATAGCGGAACGGCGTAAGGATCTATTCTTATCATCCGCTATAGCCAAGAAGTAATCAAGCTATCCCAAAAGTAGTACCGGGAGCTACCAAATCTCCACTATCAGAAAAAGACTGGCAAAATATTATTACGCAAGTGAATGAGGTTTATCCTTTTTTAGCGGATCGACTCGCTGCGTTTAATTTATCTGCCGCCGAATTGCGTTATTGTTATTTGAGCTTGTTGGGTTTGGATTCGATAGGTGAATCTATCCTGTTACATATCCAGCCGGATTCGGTAAACAAGCGTCGGCAGCGTGTACGCCAAAGGCTGGGAATCATAGCGAAAGAGCTTGATTTATGTGCTTATCTTATTAATAGTGTACAATAGATTGATAAACAATAGCTTCTATTAATATTGGCTTTACCCTTTGTCCTGCTAGTTGATTTATAATCAATTAAATATTAGTTGATTATGAATTTCGTTTGTCGCTTATTATTTAGCGTTATATTTGCTTGTTTCTTCTATAGGCTTGATCTTTACGTTGAAAAAATAAAAACGAAATGAGACAGCTTAAATTGTTATTAGCGGCAATAGCTTTATTATGGCTATGCCATGCTGGGGTAAGCCTATAGATCTACATGGTAAATGGGAACATAAGAAAAAATCCATTCCAATAGGTTTGCCAATGGATGCATCGATTGAGGAGGCTAATAGAGAACTGATAGTAAACTTTCACGAGGATCTTGGTGATGTATGTGTTATCGTCACTAGTTCTACGGGAGAAGTGATCTATAATGAAAAGGTACAAACGAGTACTATGCCATATTTAGTAATACCTCTAAAAGTAAGAGAATCAAGAAAAAGGAGTATTACATATAATGAATGATTATAATCATGTATTGGGGATTTTTAAATTTAAACTTTTGTAATTTGTAAATT
>ENA-OQDF01000509-OQDF01000509.1-human-gut-metagenome-genome-assembly--contig:-NODE-509-length-16038-cov-1.919678_pt1 | contig 16038 bp, 25 predicted proteins | sample MGYA00242769_ERZ504597 | MGnify/ENA primary metagenome ERZ504597 (study PRJEB26092, sample SAMD00036305) | human gut metagenome | host: Homo sapiens | study: EMG produced TPA metagenomics assembly of...
CCAGTTCGTGGGCATCCTCTCCCGGTTCCCAGTCGTCATCCATTTCGGGCAGGGAAGCCGTTTCCAGTACTTCAAAGATAAGCACGGAGTGATGGGCAGTCAAGCTACGTCCCGTTTCGGTAATGATATTGGGATGAGGAAAGCCGTGTTTGTTGGCAGCATCAACAAATGTCGACACCACATCGTTGACATATTCCTGGATGGAATAGTTGACGGAGCTTTCGCTGCTTGAAGAACGTGTACCGTCATAATCAACTCCCATACCGCCACCGGTATCCACGAATTCGATGTTGAATCCCATCTTGTTCAGCTGCACAAAGAATTGCGAAGCTTCACGCAAGGCATTCTTGATGCGGCGTATCTTGGTTATCTGACTGCCGATATGGAAATGTATCAGCTTCAGACAGTCCTTCATGTCCTTTTTCTCCAGGAAGTCCAGCGCTTCAAGCAGTTCACTGGATGTCAGTCCGAACTTGCTGGCATCTCCCCCACTTTCTTCCCATTTGCCACTTCCACTGGAAGCCAATTTTATGCGAATTCCAATGTTGGGTTTCACTTTCAATTGCTTCGCCATCTTGGCAATAAGATTCAACTCATTAAGTTTCTCTACAACAAGAAAAATGCGTTTGCCCATTTTCTGCGCCAACAGTGCCAATTCAATGAAGCTCTCGTCCTTATATCCGTTACAGACCACGAGGGAGTCCGGGTCTGTATTGACCCCTATCACAGCATGCAACTCCGGCTTTGAACCCGCTTCCAGACCTAGATTGAACTTCTTCCCATGGTTAATCATCTCTTCCACCACAGGACGCATCTGATTCACTTTGATGGGATAGATAATAAGTTCTCTCCTTTATACCCATACTCATCGGCGGCCTGTCTGAAGCAGCAGGACACCTTCTCGATTCGGTTGTCCAGAATATCGGGAAAACGCACCAATACCGGAGCCGCTACATCGCGCAACTGCAACTCGTCCACCAACTCTTTTAAATCGACGGCAACCCCATCCTTACGCGGTGTCACCACAACATGACCTTTGTCATTGATACTAAAGTACGAAGTGCCCCAACCAGTTATGTTGTACAGCTCTTCTGAATCTTCAATACGCCATTTTCTCATCAGTACATTTACTATTAGACTATTTACAATTTACTATTTTCCCACTTATAGTGTGTTTTATAAAAGGGGCGACAAAAATACACATAAATCTAATACATCCAGCTCATCGGACTGAAAAATACACATTTACAAGGGATTAAAGTCCTAAAAGTTGGCGTAACCGTTGCACGGATTCGCTAATCTGGCTGCGACTCTCCAGATAACCGGCATCAAAGCGATAACGGGCCTGCGAGTAGAAAGGCGCACGCTTATCCAGCGCCTCCACAATGAAGGTGCGCAAATCTTCGTCCGTCTTGCCTTGCAGGATGGGGCGCTGCTGCTTCGCCACCCGGAGCCGGCGGAACAGAATATCGGGGTGTACATCCAGGAACACCGTCTGCCCGCAACCGTTCATATACTCCATATTGTCAAAAAACAAGGAGTACCGCCACCGGTAGAAACCACGACATCCTCAAATTCCCCTACTTCATGCAGCATGTTTCGCTCCAATTCACGAAAAGAGGCTTCTCCCCGCTCGGTGAACAATTCACGGATTGATTTGTGAAAACGTTCTTCGATGTACCAGTCCAAATCAATGAACGGCACATTCATTTCGCGGGCAAAAGCCTTTCCTAAAGTAGTTTTACCGGCTCCCATGTAGCCGGTCAAGAAAATACGCATCATATCTGCTACGAGTTACAGGTTTCCTGCAAAGGTAGCAATTCCAAGCTGAAAACGCCTCTGTATCAGAGAAAAATTTTGATACGCTTGCTTAAATCTTCGAATTCCTTTTCTCCCGGTTCACCGGTGGGTGTACCGAAGGGCATCTGTGCAATCATCATCCAGTCGCCGGGCAGGTTCCAGGTGCGGCGTACCTCGTCGTCAATCAAGGGGTTATAGTGTTGCAGGGAGGCGCCCAACCCCATATCTTCCAGCATAGTCCAGATGGCAAACTGGTGCATAGCGGAGGTGTGCTGTGACCAAGTGGGGAAATTATCCTTATAGGAAGGGAATGCTTCCTGCAGCTTCTTGACTACAGAAGTGTCTTCAAAATAGAGCACAGTACCGTGTCCGCTGGCAAAGCAGCCGTCAATCTTGGCTTCCGTCTTGGCAAAAGCTCGGCAGAGATACGTGCTTTCAGGGTTTCCTTCACAATGTTCCACAATTTCTTATGTTCGTCGCCCAGCAGCAATACAATTCTTGTAGACTGTGAATTGAAAGCTGACGGCACATTCTTTACGGCTTCACGAATAATGTGTACTATTTCTTCATCCAGTACTGGCGAATCGCTGCCGATAGAGTAATAACTACGGCGATGCGCCATGGCCTCTGCAAATGTTCTCTTCATTTTTGTCCTTTCTTTTTATTGAGTCTTCTCTTCTTTATTTTATATCCGCCATACAAAGAAACAAATGAAAGAGTTAAGTTGTTCGGATTTTCTTTTACCTTTGTCCGCAGTTATGAAGAAAGAAAAATATTACGTCGTATGGGCGGGAGTCAGCCCGGGTATCTACACTTCCTGGACAGACTGCCAACTGCAGACCAAAGGCTACGAAGGAGCAAAATACAAGTCGTTCGAATCACGCGAGGAAGCGGAAAAAGCCTTTGCCTCTTCGCCGTACGCGTACATCAAGCGGTCGGCCCCTTCTCCTGCCAAGACTATTCCCGGCGCCGACGCTCCCCTTCCTGCCGCCGTCGCAGAAAACAGCCTTGCCGTAGACGCCGCCTGCAGCGGAAATCCCGGTGCCATGGAGTACCGGGGAGTACACGTCGCCAGCCGTCAGGAAATCTTTCACTTCGGGCCGATGTATGGAACCAACAATATCGGCGAATTCCTCGCCATTGTCCACGGACTTGCCTTGTTGAAACAGAAAGGTTTCGACATGCCCATCTACAGTGACAGCGTAAACGCCATCAACTGGATAAAACAGAAAAAATGCAAAACCAAACTGCCGCGTGACGCCAAGACCGAAGAGCTTTTCCACCTAATAGAACGTGCGGAGAAGTGGTTGCGCGAAAACACCTACACCACCCGCATCCTAAAATGGGAGACAAAGCAATGGGGGAAATTCCGGCCGACTTCGGAAGGAAGTAAAAAACGCGAGCACCCTGGATTCTTCATCCGGTTGTGCCCGCGTCAAGAAATGATGCGGCCGAGCTTATGAATGAATAGCCGCCATCATGTTTTATTTGCTATACGATGCCTTCACGAAAGGAGCATCAAGCAAGTAGTCAAGACTCTGCTTCACACTCTCTTCTACGGGGCAGCTGTATTTCTCAATCTCAGCTACGATGTGGCGCACGCCAGCAGTATCCGTATTCTTGAAGATAGCATCATAACCTACCATACCACTCTGCCCAATCTCGCGGTGATCCTTGATATGGAGCATGGTGAAGCGTCCGGGATACTTGTTGAAGTAATCCACCGGGCTGTTCTGGCCGCGCACTACCCAGTAAACGTCCATCTGGAAGAATACATATTCGGGATTGGTGTGTTGCAGCATGTAGTCCAGCATCAGCTCCTTGTCTTCCACTTTCTGGAATTCATGGGCATGATTGTGGTAACCGTATTTCAAACCGGCAGCCTGGCAGCGCTTGCCCACTTCATTGTAATAGTCGCAGTAGGTCTGCAAATCTTTCAATGTCTTGGGAACGGAGAGATACGGAGTCACGATATACTCCATACCGGCCTCCTTATGGGCAGCAATGCACTGATCCCACCATTTCAAGGCTTCCGTAAAGTCGCCCGAAGCCAGTTCCTCGTCCGACAACCCGTGGGTAGTGTGCGAAGAAAGCACGGTCATACCGCTCTTTTCCACCATCTGCTTGAACTCCTGGGGAGTCTTGCCGTAGAACTTACCGTCATTGTAGTTGGCGGCCTCCACACTGGTATAGCCCATATCAGCCAAATCCTTCAGAATCTGTTCGAGGTTACTGCCGTCCTTCACCAAGTCCCTCACAGAGTAGAGCTGTATGGCAACTTCCTTTTTCGTCGTTTCCGGCGTCGTTTCCCTACTCTGGCTGCTACAGCTTGTGGCCATCATGGATAAACACAGTGCTGACAAAATCATCATATGTTTGATTCTCATAGTACTATCTTTTTAGAAGGAATCAGTCGAGAACCTTTACACGGATGTTGCGGTACCAAACATCATCACCATGATCCTGTACACCGATAAAGCTTCATGGTTTTCGCCACCACAGTTGTTCAACAGTTCAAAAGCCAAAGGCCATTTTTCTTCGCTGAACTTGCTGGCTTGGAGCATATCAGTCCACTGCTTGGTCCACAAGTGATACTCCAGTACATTTTCATCGTTCTGTCCGTGAACTACAGTGCCTTTGTATACCATAATCTTGGCCTTATTCCATTCACCGAAAGGTTTGGCGTTCTGCGGAACAGCAGGAATCATATCATACAAGGAAGCAGCCTGACGGTTGTTGTCCTTACCCAGCTTGGCATCCGGATGATTGGCGTTGTCCAACACCTGGAATTCAGGAGCAGAGATATAGATGGGTTCCAGCACTTCGTTGCCGTCCTTATCCTTTGAAGTAACTTCCTGAGCCAGATAGAAGATACCGGAGTTACCACCTTTCGAAATTTTCCATTCCAGTTCCAACTCAAAATTCTTGAACTTATGGGCGAAAATCAAGTCACCACCTTCACCGGTCTGTCCTTCACCGGTACCGGTTCCACAGAATTTGAGGCAACCATCCTCAATAATCCACCTGGAAGGCACTTTATCCTTACCGTATCCACGCCATCCGTCCAGGCTCTTTCCATCAAAAATAGTAATATAACCGTCCGCATCAATCGGCAGATTCAGACTGTCCGTTTCAGGCGCTTTCAAAGACTTGGAGTAAGACACCGCAGTAGTAGTAGGAGCTGCGGCTTCTTCCGTAGCGTTCGATTTCTTTGCACCGCCACCGCAAGAGGCGAGCATACCTCCGATAAGGCAACAAGCCAAAGGATAATATATTTTCTTCATAATCTGAAAAATTAAATGATTAGTATTCGTTTATGAGCATCAGAAAACAAGTTCTGATGCCCCTTTTAATGTTTATCTAGGCATATCAGGCAATTTCCAGCCTTCGCGGTAGTTATGCTTGATGAGCTCTTCTGCAAAAGCTTTGGCATTTACCGGATCTGTCCATGTCTTGTCGAAGCTTGGATGGCCGTTGTGTATCTTGAAGCCGTCTTGATGACTGTACGCAATGTCTCGTCGTCGCCAATATTGGTAAAGCGCATGTTGGCTCCGTCCCATTCCAGTGTCTTGTTCAGGCCCTGCAGACGGATGGCCAATACACCCATTGCCACCATTTCGTTCATCGGTCCTGCTTCGGAGAAGTCAGACTTAGGCATTACGCGGCTGGAAGGACTTTCCTTACAAGCACGTACCAGTCCATCTCATGACCGCCATTCATAGCCTTCGGTACACGGCGGCAAACCTTCGGTGCATTGGGCACGCGGCCAGAAAGTAACCACGGGTTCTGTCCGTAGCAACCGCAAATCAGCGTATCCTTCGTTCCGTGGAAGATAGTCAGACCGCCACCGCTCTGCATCAGTTGCTTTCCTTCGGGGAAGCCTTTCGGACGGTCGGGCATCATGCCACCATCATACCAGTGAACTTCCACTTCGGGCATAGCCACCTTCGGCATATTTTCACGTGCGGGGAAAGTCAGCTTCACGTGCTGTGCTTGCGGAGCGCAGGCATTGAGCAACAATGTAGACGAACCTTCTACCTTGGTAGGATACAACAACTTCAAAGCTCTGAACGGCTGGTGCAGGATGTGACAAGCCATATCGCCCAAAGCACCCGTACCATAATCCCACCATCCGCGCCAGTTCCAGGGATGATAGATTTCGTTATACGGATTCATCTTGCAGGACCGGTGAACAAATCCCAGTTCAGAGTTTTGGGAATGCGGTCTTCCTTCTCGGGAACATTCAATCCTTGCGGCCAGATGGGCCGGTCGGTAGCACATTCCACCTTTGTCACGTCACCGATTTCGCCGTTCCATATCCACTCGCATACCAAGTCGGTACCTTCGTCCGAAGAACCCTGGTTACCCATCTGAGTAACTACTCCCGTAGAAGCGGCCAGGCGGGTAAGCAGACGGGACTCGTATACAGAGTGCGTCAACGGCTTTTGGCAGAATACGTGTTTGCCCATCGTCATGGCATCAGCAGTGATGATGGCATGTGTATGGTCGGCCGTAGCGATGATAACGGCATCGATGTCCTTGCCCATCTCATCGTACATCTTACGATAATCCCAATACTTCTTCGCATTGGGAAGCTCATCGAACACACCTTTCGCGTAGCGCCAGTCTACGTCACACAGCGCCACGATATTTTCCGTAGCCTTCACATGATTAATGTTAGTGTGTCCCATACCACCGATACCTACGGCAGCAATGTTCAAACGGTCACTGGGAGGTACGTGTCCGTGACTCTTACCCAAAAATGCTGCTTGGAGCAATGGTAAGACCCGCCAAAGCTAAACCTCCGGTCTTAAGAAACTCTCTTCTTGTAAATTTCGACATGGTTTCTTTAAGATTTTAAATCGGTTAATATAATTAAGTTTTAAACACTTCTCATTACAATAGGCATCAGACTACCGTCTTCTTCGGACGGAGCAGTCCGTAACCTTCCTTCATATGCCTCCGGCGCTCCCTAATTTCCTCCAGCGTCTGCAAGTCGCCTATGCCAGGCAGGTCGTGGCGGCGCGCATCCTCCAGGAAGGTCCATCCGTATTGGGAAGCAATGGCCGAGTCTCGCATCTGCGGCAATCTCGGATCGCGTTTCCCGCTCTCGATGGAGTCAGCCATAATATTGCATAGCTTATCCAGATTCTTCCCGCCAAACGGCTTCTCCAGACGAAGCGTACGGTTCACGCCATGAAGCTCCACCACGGCAGTCCGGAAATCATGCGTCATGCGCACGATACCTTTTGTACCAATAATGTCCGTATATGCATTATGAGTCTGGTTTCTGGAGAGTTGTCCATAGACGAATCCCTGTGTGACATCGAAGGCGATGCCGTTCTCGAACGTACCGTGGCACTGTACCCACCAAGGGTCCTTGTAGTCCCACATCCGCATGCCTTGCGCATGCCAGGTCTTGTATTCACTGTCGGCATACCAGCGGGCAATGTCTATGTAGTGCATGCCGCAGTCGTGGTAGGCGGGACCCTCATATTCGTGTCCCTCGCCCGGCGCCAATCCCGGAGTCATGTGGCAGATGCGCAAGATGGCCAGTTCGCCAATTTCGCCTTCATCGATAAACTGCTTCATAGCCTGGTGATACCAGGAGTTGCGCAGATAAAGGTTGACAGCAGCAATGCGGTCATACTTTTCAATCAGGTCCACAATTTCCCATTCCTTGTCAATGGTATCGGCAATGGGTTTCTCCGTCAGGATGTGCTTATGGCTTCGGACAGCTTTCTCTATTTGTTCTTTTCTGGAATTTGCCAATGCAAAAGACCAACAGCTTCTACACTCTGGTCGTCAAAGATTTCTTGTTCATCGGATATGATTCTGGATGAAGGGGAAAGTTTCTTGCCAATTCTCGGGAGGCCGGATCGGTATCACAGATATATGCGATGTCCCATCGACCGCTTTTCTGCATTTCCTCCCAATACATTTGCCCCATTCTGCCGAACCCTATCAAACCAACTTTTATTTTCATGGTAGGCGAATATTAAATATTTACAGTTATAGTATTATCGGGGTCAATTGAATTACATGATTAAGAGTACTTGGACTAATAGTCATAGTAGCTGTTGTCGTAGACATTGGGTATAATTTTTTCATGATATTTGCAATGTTTATGTATATGTTCTTTGCAAAAATAGGATAATTAGTGATAGAATGGAAGCAAGCAGATGTTAAAAAAGCGTAAAAGGCAAAAGAACGCCCTTTATTCATCATCGCCTAACAGCCGTGAAGCACTCTGCCGGTAGCCATCAACACCCACCTACATCATAAATTCTGCGTAAGAAGTATAGAAGAGAAAGAAGAATTAATATGCTGTTTGCAGGAAATTAACTTCCTATTTACAAAGTATCAACAAGAAGGGATACACGAAATCAATACATTGCCTTACAATGGATTAACTTCCTATTTAGTCATAACAACATAGCACAAGCGGATGGAAGCAAGGTGCGCAGAACTTATTTCTATGAGAGAGACTGCATATCATTCAGCCTCTTATAATAGCCGTTCTTCTCGAGAAGTTCCTCGTGCTTACCACGTTCCACGATTTCACCTTCATAGAGTACACAAATTTCATCCGCATTCTTGATGGTGGAAAGGCGGTGGGCGATGGCAATCGTGGTACGGGTCTTCATTAGCCGTTCCAGCGCCTCCTGCACCAGGCGTTCGCTTTCGGTGTCGAGTGCGGAAGTAGCCTCATCGAGTATCAGGATGGGTGGATTCTTCAGGATGGCACGGGCAATACTGATGCGCTGGCGCTGTCCGCCGGAAAGCTTGCCGCCACGGTCGCCAATGTTGGTCTGATAACCGAGCTCGGTCTCCATGATGAAATCGTGGGCATTGGCAATCTTTGCAGCTTCAACCACCTGCTCAATTGTTGCATTTTCCACACCGAAAGCAATGTTGTTGAAGAAGGTATCATTGAACAGGATGGCCTCCTGGTTCACGTTTCCTATCAACGCACGCAAGTCGTGGATGCGAAAATTCTTAATATTCACACCGTCAATTGTAATCTCACCCAACTGCACATCGTGATAGCGCGGCAGCAAATCCACCAATGTCGACTTGCCGGAGCCGGACTGACCGACAAGTGCAATGGTCTGTCCTTTGGGCACCATCAGATTGACGTGCTTCAACACTTCGCGCTTGCCGTCGTAACTGAAGGAGAGGTCCTTAAATTCAATCCGGTCATTCATCCGTGCAGCGGCAACGGGTTTACCGGTTCCTTAATGGGGTTCTCGGCTTTCAGTATTTTGTCCACACGTTCCATGGATGCCAGACCCTTTGGAATGTTGTATCCTGCCTTTGCAAAGTCTTTCAACGGATTGATGATACTGTACAGAATCACCATATAGAAAATGAACGTTGAAGCTTCCATGGAAGTACCATCGCCCAAAATAAGCAGACCACCAAACCACAGAACCAATACAATGAGCAACGTACCGAGGAATTCGCTCATAGGATGTGCCAACGACTGACGGATGGCTACCTTGTTGGTGGCATCACGCAGCTCGTTGCTACATTGTTTGAAACGGTCCACCATCTTGTCTTCGGCTATGAAAGCCTTGATGATGCGCAGTCCGCCCAACGTCTCTTCCAGTTGCGACATCGTGTCGCTCCATTTCCCCTGGGCTTCCAGCGACTTGCGTTTCAGCTTCTTGCCGACCTTTCCCATCAGCCAGCCCATACCCGGCAATACCAGGACAGTAAACAAGGTCAGCTGCCAACTGGTTACAATCAAAGTGGAAAAATAAAGCAGAATCAGGATAGGATTCTTGAGCAGCATATCCAGTGAACTGGTAATGGAGTTTTCAATTTCGCCTACGTCACCGCTCATACGTGCAATGATGTCCCCTTTTCTTTCTTCAGAGAAAAACCAAGTGGCAAGTGCATCACTTTGGAATAGACCATCACACGGATATCGCGTACTACTCCCGTACGCAAAGGAACCATTATAGCAGAAGAACCGAAGTAGCAGGAGGTCTTCAGCATGGTCATGAAAGCAAGGAAGAGCCCCATGAACAGCAGTGTCATCTGCGGCCCGTGTGTCTCAATCATCTGGGTGACGTAGTAGTAGAAGTTGTTCACCGCCACTTCCTTCAAGCTGCCGTTTCCCCACTCCATGAAGTGATATACCTCGGTATTCCCCCAGTCTTGAAAAGGATGTTAAGGATAGGGATTAACAATGTAAATGAAAAGACGTTGAATATAGCGGACAGCACATTGAGCACGATTGCCCAACCGATATATCTCTTGTAAGGCGACACAAAGCGCCGCATCAGTTGTAGGAATTCCTTCATTGATTGTAGTTAAGTGAATTATAAGGTTGCAAAGGTACAAGAATAAAATGAAAAACATCTAAGTTCGATGCTTATCTCTAAATATAAAACGACAGCGGACTATTAACTAATCCGCTGTCTACATAAAAAATCACTGACCATCAATAGTCATATATTCCTCACAAAATATATTTATGAAAGTGACTGCATATCATTCAGTTTCTTATAATATCCATTAAGAGCTATAAGCTCATCATGCGTTCCACGTTCCACAATTTCACCTTCATAAAGTACGCATATCTCATCTGCATTTTTGATTGTAGACAAACGGTGGGCAATGGCAATGGTAGTACGTGATTTCATCAAACGTTCCAAAGCTTCTTGCACCAAACGTTCACTCTCTGTATCAAGTGCAGAAGTGGCCTCATCCAAAATCAAAATAGGAGGATTCTTCAAAATCGCACGCGCTATACTGACACGTTGTCTTTGCCCACCAGACAAACGCCCACCACGGTCACCAATCATAGTATCATATCCTTTCTCAGTTTCCATAATAAAATCATGTGCATTAGCTATCTTTGCAGCTTCAACAACCTGCTCCATCGTAGCATTCTCGACACCAAATGTAATATTATTAAAAAAAGTATCATTAAACAGAATAGCTTCCTGATTCACATTGCCTATTAATGACCTTAAACTGCTTATGGAAACATCCTTCACATTCTTACCATCTATCAATAAGGCTCCTTCTGTGACATCATGATAACGAGGAACCAAATCTACTAAAGTGGATTTCCTGATCCTGACTGTCCTACCAGAGCAATAGTCTTACCTTTATGAACCGTCAAATTAATATGTTTCAAAACTGGTCTTCCCTCTATATAACTGAAACTTACATCAACGAAATTCCAATTTATTCTCAAAGCCATTTAATGATAAGGGCTGCATAGGATCTTTTATATGGCTCTCAGCTTTAATATCATGTCAATACGTTCCATACTGCCAAGCCCTAAAGGTATATTATAAAAAGCCTTAGAGAACTCTTTTAAGGGATTAATGATACTATAAAGAATAACTAAATAGAAAATAAAAGTGGCTGCATCCATGGGAGAATAAGTATTACTCAAAATCAATGAACCACCAAACAGCAATACGATAACGATGATACAAGTACCCAAAAATTCACTCATCGGATGAGCTGAACTCTGACGGATTACCATTTCATTCACAGCATTTCTAAATTCATTATTGGTCTTTGCAAAACGCGCAGACATTTTCTTTTCTGCAAGAAAAGCTTTAATCACACGTAATCCTCCCAAGGTTTCGTCCAATTGAGACATTATATCTCCCCATTGGCTTGTGCCGCTGATGATTGTCTTTTCAATTTACGGCTGATTATTCCCATGAGCCATCCAGCCAATGGAAGAATTATAAGGACAAACAAAGTCATCTCCCAACTTACAGTAAACAAAGTGACAAAGCAAACCAAAAGAGCTATCGGATTACGAATTAACATGTCAATGGAACTGGTTAAAGAATTCTCAACAACAGTAACATCCGCACTCATACGAGCAATAATATCCCCTTTACGCTCCTCAGAAAAAGAAACTAAGAGGCAACTCCAATACTTTATTATATACTTTGAATACGGATATCACGAACAATACCTGTACGAAGAAGGGACCATAATTTGCAGAAGAAGCGAAGTAACCTGCAGTCTTCAATAACGTCATAAAACCAATATACATCCCATCATAACAAGTGTAAGAAAAGCGCCATGTTCCAAAACAAAATTACTGATCCAATAATAAGCATTATTAATAAGAACATCTTTGTCCAAGTTTCCCCAGTCCATGGCATTATATTCATACACTTTAGTGTCAATCTTAAACAATATGTTTAAATAGGAATAATAGCCATAAAAGAAAAAACGTTCAGCCATTGAGAAAGGAAATTCAGTATCAATGCCCACGTTAAATACTTGCGATACGGCATGATATATCGCTTCATCAAAGAGAAAAACTGTTTTACCATAAGTTTTGATTATAATTAAATTGCTAAATTACACGAAAATACCTAAAATACTCAAAATAAAAAATTTTAAAAAATTCAGAATATGAGAATAAATAGCCATACGCTGTTCCAATCATATAAATCTTCTAATTTACGTTTAGCTTGTAAAACAAGTCTACACTGCATGTTACTATCATTAGCCAACCTAATAATCGCATCTGCAAAATCCATAGCTGTATCCGCCTTTAAACACTCTTCATTATCATTAAAACTAATCCCCTCTACTCCTTTAGAAGTAGTAACAAAAGGAATGCCCAAAGATACAGCATCTAATATTTTCATTCTCAACCCACTACCGATGCGTATAGGAACAAGAGCAATACTACCTTTAAGAAAATCACTCAAATCCTCCACATAACCTACAAATTTTATTTCTGGACAAACAGAAGAAAGTCTTACTATATGAGAGCAATCCCACCGTCCTGCAACCCTAAAATCAAAAGAGAATCCTTGCTTATGCAAATAAGGAGCCACCTCTTTGCAAAACCAAGTAATCGCATCTAAGTTCGGATAATGATCTCCACTTCCAACAAACGTTAATCTATGAGTAATTGCCGGAGTAAATTCTTCAATAGAAGTATCTGACATCTGCACCACCGCTGGAGAAGCATAAATACGTTCTTTACGACCAAGAAAATCAATCAGCAGTTGTCTGTCTACTTCAGTCAAAGCAATTACATGCTTATATTTTAGCAAGGCAGCTCGCTCATAGTCCTTTGCCACAGAGAAAAGCATGCGATCTTCATCTGTCATCTCTTCAAACAAAGACATTTCATTAGCATTACGGACATATCTTAATTCATGATGCACAAAAATCGTTTGTACATTTTCCGGCAATAAATATCCTACAGAAATCAATTCATAAAATTCAACCTGAATAATATCATATCCTTGCTTTATAACCTGACAAATATATTGAGCATATCCAGATTCAAGGGGCTCAAAAACCGATCTTAAAAGAGCAGAATTCTCGCGAACTGGATCTAAACCTGATTCCATATCTACCCCCATATTCACAATCTGCCTTCTCATTTTGCGCTCCACAGAAGCCTTCACTCTTTTCAAAACATTGTAATATAATGGATTACGGACTTCAATATGTACAGATTTCTTTTTAGGCCATTTATATACAAAAAAATCTACATTTGCCCACAATTTTTTCAAGGCCACTATATTTTTATCATGTTCTTCGGATTTTGAGCAAAGCAAAATTGACACCGACATTCGATTACGGATATAATTAACCATATTAAAAAAGGCCTAATTACCTCCTGAATCTAAAGGATATGGAATATAGGGAATTATAAAAGTATCTTTTTCATATTTTCTCAAAAACTCATTTTTTCAACAAATGGCGATACGCCACGTGTAAAGCGGCAACATAATCTATTTTACCAAGAGCATAACATAAACGGACAAGATCACACAAACTGAAGTTACCACGAACTGAGCAAGACAAAATCGTATGAGTATAAGCTTCTAAAGCTTTTCTCAATCTAGCATCTCTAAGATTGCAAGGATAATGTCTGTTTATCCAATTAAAAAAAAGGCCTGTTGCTCTAAGCTTTTCCTTATCAAAACCGACAGAATTACTAATATTCTCACCTTCTACATTTCGCCAACACACAGCCCTCCCAGGTAGAGAAATAATTCCTTCTGTTAAATCGGCAAAACTTGCCAAGTAGCATCATCCGAACACCATGCAAACGGAAACTTCACAAAACCTTTTATTTGTTTCCAAACATCACGGCTAAAAACATACTCACAAGCAGCCGAACTAATCTTTCCTGATAACTTATCCAATAAAAACTCATATCCAGAAATCCGTTCCGTTTCAAAAGGAGGATTCTGATATTTCATGTTACCACAAGCATCTATTACCATTAAAGGGAAACGCATACACACCAGCTTATCTCCATATTTCTCAACAGCCTGCATTACTCTTTTAACCCCATCAAACGGCATTATATCATCATCAGAAAAAAGCCAAACCAACGGCTCATTGGATAAAGCAATACATCTATCCCACTGCCCAGGCAAATCTACGCCTCCAAGATTCGTACTAACCGATGTAACAATATCTAACTTCTCATCATAATCATGGACAAGCCCTTCTATATTCTCCGGACTCGCATCATCACCCACATATACAATAAATTCTGAACTATTCTGCTTAAGTATTGAATCCAGAGTTTCTCTCAAAAACGAGCTTTATAAGCAGGTATAATTATTGCCAGTTTTTCTCCATCTTTAGTTATAACAATTAATCATATAAAGCAGTCAAAATGCTTCTATCATAGGCTTACTACTACAACTTCATTCCTTTGGCAAAGTATTCAAGCTTCATTATACACACCAATATACCGTTCTGCAGTATGAGTAATATTCATTTTTTTAGTAACCTCACTTAGTCCGCCTCTTCCAAACTGCCATGTACTTTTCATTATCTGTAGCCAAAAGCAAAATAATCTGCGCCAATTCATCAACTGGTATTTCACCCTCCCTAAGTTTAAATAACATACCAGCCATATTACCAGCTTCATCAGCCAACATATTACGAACTTCTCCTATATCACTCGCCACGACTGGAGAACCACTCATCAAACTTTCTATCACAACTAAAGGGAAACTCTCCCCCTTGAACCGAGAAGGTAACAATCCCACATCAGACATAGCAAAATAATTCCTGACATCACTTTTGCGTCCCAGCAAATGAATATAAGAAGGAAGGTTTTTACCTTTTAAAAAGTCATAACATTCTCCTTCCCCAATCAATATCAAATGAATCGGTCGCTCTGACTTCCTCCTTGCTATTTTACAGCCTCTATCGCTTCTATCCAGCCTTTCTCAAAAATAGCTCTACTAACCAATGTCAAACAAAAAGCATTTTCTTCAATACCCAACTCAAGTCTTTTGTGGGGAACAATAGGTATTTGCGGAAGCCCATTTCCTATTTTCCGAAATTGCAAGTTTTGAAATAGGCCCTTAAACGGAAGCAAGTTTTTATCAGCAATATATACAAAACAAGAACAGCTTGGGATCACAAACTCCAATATTCCATCCAAGTTCTTTTTAGAAATAGCTTCATACATACCATGAAGTGTAATAATATGCTTACAAGCACCTTCCTTATTCCTTATAACGCGAGCTACAAAGTAATCCACAGTCCCTTCATGAGTATGAACGATCTCCGTTCCAAGAGCAGAAATTACACCATTAAAGAATTTAACGTCACTAAGTTCGATTAATGGTATATCTCTATCCAGTTTTTTCCTGATTCCTTCGTCATAATTTGCTCTTCTAAAATCAACAAAAGTTACTGCTATCCCCTGCTTTTTCAATTCATTTGCCCAATAAAATGGGAAATACCTCTCCCCCACCTTGAATTAAAGAATAGCCGCAAATAGCAACATTCGGACGCCGACATTTTGCACACTCTTTTATCTGATTAAGATCGTATATTCTCTCAACCTCCTCTACCTTGTTTTCATGTTTTCTATCTATACAATGCCGTACTAAGTTATTCTTAACAGTATCAAAAATCGATAAATCTACTGCATAGTTCTGGGCTACAAAACAAGAAACACGAAAAGTTTCAATATAATAATCCAATGTATCTTGAACTTTCAATGAAGTACTATTCTCATGTATTCTATAATAATTGGTCACTTTATTAGTATAGCTGACAGCTCCTCCTCGAATCAACCATAGATAAAATAACCAATCACCACATAAGGACATATCTTTCCAGATAGCAGTAATCTCATCAGGTATAGTACCCACATTTCTAAAAACCGCACTACTGACATTGGGACTACATTTTTAATCCCAAAAGCCTTATTCACAAGCATGTGAGCCGACATAACAAAAGGAG
>ENA-OQDF01000510-OQDF01000510.1-human-gut-metagenome-genome-assembly--contig:-NODE-510-length-16025-cov-1.835199_pt1 | contig 16025 bp, 25 predicted proteins | sample MGYA00242769_ERZ504597 | MGnify/ENA primary metagenome ERZ504597 (study PRJEB26092, sample SAMD00036305) | human gut metagenome | host: Homo sapiens | study: EMG produced TPA metagenomics assembly of...
GGAGATTTACTATGAAAACAATATGGACTACTTCAAGACTATGAACGAGAAAGATCTTGACCTTACAAAAACCGCTGTTGACTGGACGGATAAAGCCTTTAGAGGCAACGGTGACTGCGCAGCGATTGCAAGAACAACGGGTAAAACTTGTAAAGTTGTATTGCGCGATGGCGAAGACACGTCGTTTCTTGAAGGTATCCATATAAAGCGGACGATTTGCAGACGTTTTGCCGAAAAATGCAAAACTTGAAGAGGGAACGCTTGTGGTTGTAACATTCACAGATACACCGGAAGACGTTTTCGACAAGTGGATTATCGAGAGCAGCATTGAACTGAAACCGTTGGAGGAGACAGATGAAGAAGGCACGCACAGCATCAAGATTATGATGCCAGCGTGCGAAGTTACTATAACTGCGATGGCAAATCCAGTTGCTCCAGAGCAGCCAGATAATCCCGGAGATGGAAGCAGCGCAGGTGGAGCAGCAGCGGTGATTGGAGGTGTAGTGATTGCAGGTGTTGTAATTGGCGCAGGCATAGTGGCTGCAAATCACTATATCACTACAAACCTACCCAAAGGATTTGATCTTCCAACAACACGCCAACAGCTGGCAGTAGTTCTGTGGAACATGGCAGGAAAACCAGAAGTGACTCCTGCGAAAACTATACAGACGTTGAAAATGTTGAAGCTCAGAAAGCGGTACATTGGGTCGTTGAAAATCAACTGATGGAGCCGGAAAGCGAGAATGTGTTTGGTGCACAGAAATCGGTTGGCAAACTGAAGATTCTCCAGTTGATGATAAAAACAAACAACCTGATGCAGGCAAAAGTTCAATGATCTGAAATAGTATAATTAAGTTGCCAAAGGCTCTGTTCTCTTATAGTAGGGAACAGAGGCCTTTGTGTTTTTTCTGTCTTGCTCTGCATAAATGCAGTAAACATGGCAGCGGTGCGATGGCTGCTCTGGAGAAATTCAAGTATCGAGCAATCACAGAGATAACGAATAATCTCAAAATATCCTAGGCACACGCTATCGGGAACTGAAGTGCTTTATGGGCAATGAAACTTTCATAAAAGCAAAATTAGGAAGAAATTTTCTGAAACGCTGGAATAAAAACCGAAAATAGGCTATAATAATAGCAGGAAGGAGTTGAAAGAATGCTTTGCCAGTTTTCTTTTCAGAATTTTAAGTCTTATAAGGATGAAACTACATTCGATTTCCGCGCAATGGCGATTCCAGAGTTTCAGGATGCCTTGATTCGGCGGGAGAAAGCGGAAGATTTGCTTCCAGTTAGCGCGGTCTATGGCCCTAATGGTGGCGGCAAGACAAATCTGCTTCAGGCATTCTTTTGCCTGATTAACCTTGTTGTAAAGCCGATCCATGCATTGGAGAAGAACCGACAGCCGATGATCTTCCAGCAGGGCAGCAGTGTGGCTCCCTTTATGCTGGATGAAAGCTCTGCAAATGAACCTACGATTTTTCAGGTGTTCTTCCGTGTCGGCGAGAAGGAGTACCAGTATTACATTTCACTCAAGGAAGAAATTGTTTTTGAGTCTCTGCTGTGGCGCACTCTTGGGGGCAAGAAGACGGGTCTGATTTTTGAGCGAGATGGTCAGAAGATTGAATTGGGTGCGAGTATCAGTAAGGCGAGCATCAATCTGGATGTCAACCCGAAGATGCCGTATCTTTCTTTTTTGGCGATCAATTACAATATCCCTGTGATTGCAGAAGTGCAAAATTGGTTTGAATCCTGTATTACGCAGAGCTATGCGAACCCCAGAGCGGAAAATATTGTGCTGGTGTCCAAGAATGAAGCAACCAAGGAAAGCCTGATTCATGCACTGAATGATGTAGGCATTGATTTGTCCGGCTATCGCTATGATGAGGACAGCAAGCATTTGTTTACGCAAAGAACGATCAACGGCAAGGTCTACGAGCTTCCCTTTGAAGCAGAGTCGGATGGAACTAAGAAAATGATTGCAGCCTTGCCGGTTCTGATGGTAGCATTGCAGGAAGGACGCACAGTGGTTGTGGACGAGCTGGATGCCAAGCTGCATCCGAAGCTGCTTCGGTATGTGATTCAGATGTTCAAGAACCCGGAACTGAACAAGAAGGGCGCACAGCTGCTGTTCAGTCTCACGACCTGACCACGATGAAGAATACCGTTTTCCGCCGCGATGAAATTTGGTTTGCCGCGATGAATGACAATCATGAGAGCGAGATTTATTCGCTTTACGAATTCCGGCAGGAGGACAATACTCGCGTCAAGAGCACAGCGGCCTTTGACAAGCAGTATCTGGAAGGCCGATATGGTGCAGACCCCTATCTTTCCAATATGCTGACAGGGAGGGATTGGGCATGAGTCTGAAACCTCCAAAGAAAAGTGACCTTGCGAAAAGCTGGATGAAGGATCGCCGCGATAAAGCGAGGATGATTCAGCCGGAATACCACTTGATTGCATCTGAAGGTACAGAAACCGAGCCGCAGTATTTTGGCGCAATTCAACGGATTATCAATTCTAAATACCGTGATAGAATCCAGCTAAAGGTAGAGGGCATTGGCGACAATACGGTGAATTTGTTGATGAAAGCTCGTCAATACGTTCAGAATAACGGCATTGTGTTTAAGCACGTCTGGATTGTCTATGACACAGATGATTTTCCGGCAGAAAATATCGACATGGTAGCACAGCTGTGCGAAGAATACAGTGCACAAGGTGAGACGATTTACCATGCTGTATGGTCGAACCAGTGCGTAGAACTGTGGTATTGCTGCATTTTATGTATATGGATACTGATATTGACAGATCTCGTTACTGGCCGAAGCTGAGCGATTGGCTGAAAAACATTGGTGCAGGGAGTTACGAGAAGAACCGCCCGGATATGTATGAAGTGCTGCGACCTTACATGGACATTGCGATTGCCAATGCAAAGCGATTGGACAAGCAAAACGAAGGACGGAAGCCGTCTGAATCAGCACCCGGAACAAAAGTTTACGAACTGGTTGAGATGCTGAAGCCGTATTTGAAGTAGCTTTGTAATATGGCATTGAGTGATGCCACATGAATAAAAGCCCCGAAACTTATTTGAGTTTCGGGCTTTATGTAAAAAACTATGAGTGATTGCTTGCGACAACAGCAGAAAATTGCGATTCTGAAAGGTAAGGCGTTACTTGATATAAATCGATGTTTCTTCCGAACTTCTGTTGTAATTTGGATTTCAAGACGCCTGCAATAGTTTTTCCATAGGCATAAACGCGCTTGTTTTCATCGTATTTGCTCTGGGCAATCGTTATGAAACTACCATCACTCTTGTTTTTATTTAAACTTAGTCGATGCGTAAAAAATTTATTTTTGGATTTTTCATCCTGCTCGTTAATAGAGGAAAGCAAGAACTCTTGTGCTTCTGAAATTGTTAAAGGAAGACTTAAACGATTGCAAATTTCACACACGTGATTTTCATCGCAATAATACATTTCAACATCGTTGAATTTTGAAATAACACAAGTGACTCGAGAATCGAATTCGATAGCTCTTTTAGTTTCGGAAACCTCATCATCATATAATCCGTCACGATCACGATAGACAATAATCCTTAAGTCTGGATTGATATCTAATAAGAACTGAGCAAACATTTTTGCGGAGTCAATCTTGGTTACACTGTTATATGAATAAATCTGAAATTCATCTCGCGCATATCCTGATGCTTCTAATATTCCTCGTAAATATTTATGACTGGTTTCTGATGAGTCTTCAGTAAGGATAATGTACTTCAAGTCTCCGTTTCGAATATGATCATATTCATCTAAAGCACCCAATTCCAAAAGTCCGATATAGTGATTATACTCGGAATTAGAAACAGTTCCGTTCTTTACCAAGAAAATTGGCATCTTCTTGAAGAGCAGCCATCAGATGCCGTGAGTGAGTAGAAATAAGGACGGTAGTTTGTGTTTTATCAGAGATAGAACCAGAAGTGTTGCAAGAGCGCGTTGATTGTCGGGGTGCAGATGAGAATCGGGTTCATCAAGAAGAAGCAGGGCGGGTTTGAAATAATTAACATATGCAGCAATTTGTGTTGCTTGAAGAACGCCCGTTCCTGCGAGATCAATAGGCAATAGTGGCGCAGAAGATGTTAGTCTGAATTTTATATCAATAAAACCATCGACCTCAGGTCTAGCGTTGATTTCAAATTCGATTTCTGGAAAATAACTTTTATATCGGTTAAAAATCTACACCAGCCTTCATGGTCTTGACTCAGAAGATTGATAACATTGCGAAACACCGTATTGGAGTCACCTTTAGCCGCGATTCGGCGGACAACACCGACGGTTCGAATTTCTTCCTCAAAAGGAATTCCTGCAAGACCAGGGACATACATACAAAAAGGAGCCTCGAGGGATGCAAGCTTTTGACCTACATTTGCACCCTCAAAGCGAGCAGCAATATTTTTATTTCTGCCTTTTCGAAAAGTTGCAGTAGCAATATCACCGGAATCTTCTAAAAAAGAAACTGCAATGCCTAAATCTGAGTCTTCTTTAAGAACACCGCCTTGGGCGAGTGTATAAGGATCTTTTACAGGAGAGTATACTAATTGATCCGGATAGACAGAAGTTGCCCATACTCCATTTTTATCAAACTTTACATTTTGCGAATAGGTCTTAGCGGTTTGAGCAACAGATGTTGCAAATTGAAGAGCTTGAAGGACACTGCTTTTCCCAGCATTGTTAGTACCGACAAGAACATTTATTTTGCTTAAATCAAGGGTGGCGCTACTGATTGACTTGAAACGCTCAATTTTGACTTGCTTAACCATGTAGAAACCTCAGTTATGGTAGAAAGTAAATTTAACTGCAATTCTATAGGTATTCTACATCAAATACGGGGCCTTTGGCAAGAACAATGGAGAAATATAAGAGAATCTAGCACATTCGAAATGAAAATTCAAGCTGATTTGAACGCTCTGTAATTTTGGCACCCGCCCAGGCTGCGATTAAGTCTCCCCGGAAATAAAATCTGATAGGACAAAGAAGAAAAAGCTCTTGGCTTCTGTAATGGAGGCCAAGAGCTTTTTGCATCTTGTTTTGTAAGCGGAAAGAGGTTCCAATAATAGAAAAGAAAGCGTACATCGGTCGAATAAGGTGGTGGATTTATGAATGGTTTAAAGTTAAAAGAAGAAGTATTTATGCACAAAAAATGATCGATAAAATTGTAAAAAAGGCGAATGGAATCTCTATGAATTTATGTTAACATCTTATTACAACACGTGATTCCTCGGAAGCGTCAGTTGTACTTGTGAACAAAGGATAGTGCTCGGTAGAGTGTCTATACCTGCAGGTATAATTATGACTGCAGTCCGAGGCTTTTTCTTTATCCGAAACGGAGAGGGTGGGTGTTATGCGAATTGTTCGGAAAATCAATAACAGTGCCGCTGTTGCTCAGGACTCCCGCGGGAAGGAACTGATCGTGATTGGTAAGGGCATCGGGTTTCCGGCGGTTCCATACGAACTGACGGATATGTCGCGGATAGACCGCACGTTTACGATATCGACCCGCGTTATTTTGAGATGATCAGTACTCTTCCGCAGGAGATTCTTCTGGCGAGTGCCGACATTACAGAAGATGCGCAGGTCGTACTGAATACGACCCTTAACTCTAACCTGCCGCTGACACTGGCCGACCACCTGAACTTTGCGGTGGAGCGCTTTCGCAGCGGGTTGAACCTGACGATCCCCATTGCCTATGATATCCGTCATCTGTACCCCAATGAGTTTGATCTGGGCGTAAAAGCATTGGATATCCTGAAGGAATACACGGGGGTCTCACTTCCGGATTCCGAAGCGGTCAGCATTGCAATGCATTTGATCAATGCTGAAATCGAAAACAGCGAGATCCATTCCCTCGTAAAGGCGTTGGAGATTCAGGAAGGCGTGGAGTCCATTGTGGAGCGGGAAATGAACCTGAAACTGGATAAGGACAGCTACAGTTACTATCGGTTCACGATGCATATCCGCTATCTCATCCAACGGCTGATGAGCGGTACTCAGAGCGAAACGGGGAGTGGCAGCATGGTAAAGATGCTGGCCAATGATTACCCTAAAACATATATCTGTGCTAAAAAGATTGCGGCTTTCTTGCAAAAGCAGGAGAATTGGTGCTGTAATGATGAGGAGCTTCTCTATTTGATGTTGCATATCAACCGCGTCTGCCAGAAAAATATATAAACAGCTTCCGTTGCTTGGAGCGGCACTCGCCATTTGCGGGACGTGATCCGGGAACAGAGCGCATCCGACCTGAAAACGCTTGCGTTTTCAGGTAGTTTGAAGGCGCTTTGTGCCCGGATCTTTTATTACATATTGAATGAATAGCGGTGCAGGGCCCGCATCGTTTTTCAGATAAAAAATCAGGAGGATTAGCCATGAAACAGGATGCATTCTTTCAAACTATCATACATCACATCGGTGGTGAAGGCAATGTTGCACGAAAACGTTTTGACGGAGAGCACCTGTATGTCACTGTGAAAGACAGCGGTATGGCAGATCTAGAAGAACTGAACCGTTTGGATGGGGTTTCCGGTACGGAACTGAACCGGAACATTCTGTCCGTTACCATCCAGGAAGATTTTTTGGAGGATGTTACAATGGCAAAGATTCAATCAAGCTGGCGCAGAATATCATGACGTTGGCTGGAGCAAAGGAAAATGTTACTTCCGTATTTCACTGCATGACCCGTCTGCGCATGACGGTCAAGGACGTCAAGAAGGTAGACCAGAAAGCTATCAATGATCTGGACGGTGTGTTGGGCGTCACCTATCAGGGCGGTCAGCTGCAGGTCATCATCGGCAGGGATCTGCTGAAGGTTTATGAAGAGGTGCTGAAGCTGGGCTACAGCGATGGCGGCGCTGTGGACGAAAAACTGGACGGTGACCTGAAAGGCGAAAAGATTTCGGTTGGGCAGGCAGTGATTGGTTACATTTCCGCTGCCGTACAGCCTATGGTTCCGGCACTGATCGGCGGCGGTATGATCAAGGTGTTCCTGCTGCTGATCTCCAAGGTTTATGCTCCCTTTGCGGACAGTTCTACTTATACGCTGCTGAGCATCGTGGGCAATGCGGTATTTTATTTCATGCCCATTTTGGTCGCTTATGGAGCGGCCAAGAAACTGGGTGCGACCCCCACGTATTCCATGGTCGTGGCCGGTGCACTGGTCGCTCCTGAATGGACGGCTATTGTAAGTGCTGGCAATCCAGTCACCATGTTTGGTATCAATGTTGCCCTGAAAGGATACGGCAGTTCTCTGCTTCCTGCGCTGCTGCTGGCAATCGTTGCGTATTATGTGGAAAATTCCTGAACAAAGTGATCCCCGGCGTGTTCAAGCCTATCTTTGTCGGTACGTTGACAATGGCCGCCACCTATGCCGTCTCGATCCTTGCACTGGCGCCTCTGGGTCAGCTGGCAGGTACCTATGTCACCGCCGCGATCCTGTGGTTGTATAACATTGCAGGCCCCATCACGGTTGCTCTGTTTACGGCTCTGTTCCCCTATATGGTCATGACCGGTATGCACATGACCTTGGGAGCTCCCATGATCCAGCTGCTGTCGGAAACTGGTTTTGATCCCCTGTTCCGCCCCGGTATGCTGCTGTCCAACATGGCAGAAGGCGGCGCTTCTCTGGGTATCGCTATCAAGGCAAAGGACAAGGCAATCAAATCCGAAGCACTGTCCGTTGCAGTGGGCTGCATCTTTGCTAGTGTGACCGAGCCGGCCATTTACGGTTTTAACCTGCCGCTGAAGAAACCTATGTGGCTGTTTCCCTCGGCGGCGCCATCGGTGGTGTCGTGGCCGCTCTGCTGGGTGCCCATAACTACGAGTATGGTTCTTCTTCCTGTTTGCCCTGCCGATCTTTGAGGATACCATCGTGGCTATGGTTATTGCAATCATCGTGACGATCGTAGCATCCTGTGTACTTACGATTTTCTTTGGCTTTGACGAGGAAATCTTGAAGAAACACTGATCTCAAAATTTGTTCGCCCCGGGGAGCGCATGCGTCCCGGGGCGTGGAGGTATTATGAAACTTAAGTCCAATTTTTTGTGGGGTGGAGCACTTGCGGCTAACCAGTGCGAGGGTGTCTGGCAGGAAGACGGCAGGCTGCCTGCGTCTGCTGACTTTCTGCCGGATGCAGCCCACGGCAGATGGAATGCCATGCTGCATCCGGGAAACATTCTGGAAACGCGGTACGATTATTATCCTAGTCGGGAAGCAATTGATTTTTATCATCGATACAAAGAGGATATCCGCCTTCTTGCAGAGAGCGGGATCAAGGCGCTGCGTTTGTCCATTTCATGGACGCGGATCTATCCGACCGGGGAAGAGAACGCCCCGAACGAAGATGGCCTGCGTTTTTACGAGGAACTGTTTACGGAGTGTTGTAGGTACGGGATAGAGCCGGTGGTCACCCTGTGCCACTTTGATGTGCCGGAAGCCTGATCCGGAAATATGGTGCCTGGGCAGACCGCAGGCTGATTGCACTGTATGGAAAATATGCTGCCACCGTGTTTGACCGCTACCGGAATCTGGTAAAATACTGGATGACCTTCAATGAGATCAACATGATCACCCACATCCCTTATCTGGGCGGTGGCCTGCTGGTGGACAAGGACGACCCGGAGTTCAACCAGATCGTGTACAATGCCGCGCATAACCAGCTGGTGGCAAGTGCCTGCGCGGTGCGGATCGGTAAAAAAATCAATCCGAATTTCCAAATTGGATGCATGATGGCGGCCGGAAGCTTTTATCCCTATTCCTGTAACCCCAATGATGTGATGGAAGCACGTATCAGTAACAACAAAAATTACATTTTCCGGATGTCCAATTGAACGGCTGTTACTCCGGATTCGCCCGGAATTACTTTGCAAATTGGGCATCACGCTGGACGAACAGCCGGGTGATGACGAACTTCTGGCTCAGAACACCTGCGATTTTCTGGGATTCAGTTACTATTCCTCCAGGCTGATCTCCACGGATCCGGAGCATCTGAAAAATGTGGCGGATGCAACGCCATTACTACCCTGCGCAACCCGTATCTGCAGATCACGAAATGGGGACGTCAGATCGACCCGGTCGGCCTGCGCGTGACCATGAATGATCTGTATGATGCTATCACAAGCCGTTGTTCATTGTGGAAAACGGTTTGGGCGTGGAGGATACTCTGGAAGTGGACGGTTCCGTCCATGACCTACCGGGTGGAGTATCTCGATGCTCATATCACCCAGATGAAAAAGCCGTTCTGGAGGACGGCATTCCCTGCATGGGATATCTGGTCTGGGGCATCATCGATCTGGTCAGCGCGGGCGGCGGTGAAATGGATAAGCGGTACGGACTGGTCTATGTAAATAAACATAACGACGGCACCGGAGACCTCGCCCGCTACAAAAAAGATTCTTTTGGTTGGTATGCACAGAAGATTCGGGAAGAGTGCTATGAATAAAGCGTATAAGCAGTATTTTGATCTGATATTTGGCTCTACACTACTGACTCTGGGTATCTACCTGTTTGTCACCCCCAATGGTATCAACTTTGGCGGTGTGATTGGCCTGGCTCAGATTATAGAGATTTTTCTGCGTAGGTTCATTGCAATCCGCAGTGATGCAAACCTTGTTGGCATGATCAATTTACTCATCAATGTACCGCTGTTCCTGATAGGATACCGGGTCATGAGCCGCAGGTTCTGCATCAAAACCATGCTCTCGGTAGCAGTGCAGACGTTGCTTCTCTCAGTACTTCCGCCGCTCAAAGCACCCCTTGTGGAGGATGTGCTGCTAAACTGTATCTTCGGCGCTATTCTCTGTGGTGTAGGTGTCGGCTATGCGCTGCGGGGCAGTGGGTGCTGTGGCGGCATGGACATTGCATGCATGTGTCTGGTAAAGAAATACCCGGATTTTAAAAGCGGACGGCTTTCTATTTATGTCAATGCGGTTCTCTTTTCGGTCTGCCTATTCCTTTTTGATTTGGAAACTACGATGTACTCCATCATCTTTGTGGCAATTCTGTATACGGTGGCAGATAGGTTTCACGATCAGAACATCAATGTGGCGGCCCTGATATTTACGGATGTTTCCACTGTGCAGACTGAAATCCTGCAGAAGATGGGACGCGGCGTCACCTTCTGGAACGGATACGGTGCGTACACCAACCACCCTAAGAAGATCCTTTTCTGTGCCGTGAACAAGTATGAAATCGGGGAGCTGCAGGAAATTATTCACGAGCAAGATCCAGTGCCTTCGTCACATTCTTTGTAGGTCCTCTGGTCCATGGCGGATTTGAAAAAGGCTATGAGATTGAGGGTAATCGCATAGAACAAATGAAGCGAGGAACGCTCTGTAATTTTGGCACCCGCTCAGGCTGCCATCAAGAATCCCCGCAAGTGATTGCATAAGGGCTTAAAAAGCACCAATAAAATAAACGAACCGCCCCGGTTTCCGTAACAGGAAGCCGGGGCGGTTTTTATACAAAAAAGAAATCGTTTTTTGTAGCTTTGATGAATTGGCGCAGAGTCATTGACAGCAGAAGGCAGAAGCGTATCTTTGAAACAGAAAACGGAACCGGGCTATAAATAGCAGGTTTCTTTACCTTGCGAGGACACTTCGTTTTGATGAGGCACGACCCGGTGTGCCGCTTTTTTCATTTGCGGAGATAAAATACAAAAAGTACGGATTATAGTACACATTATCTGTTATGCTCGGTACATGAAAGGCACACACCGGAAAAGGAGCAAAAATGCGAAGGACGTTGAATAAAACAAGGTTTTTGGCCGGTAAAACGGACCCGGAAAATACCAGCCTGTGGCTGCCGCTCTGGATGCATCTGTGGGATACGGCGGGCATCATGGAGCGGCTAGTCCGGCAGTGGCTCCCCGAAAGCGTAAAACGGGCCATGGGCTTTGAGCGCGAGGAAGCGTTGCTCGCGCATGCCCGGTTTTGGGTGGAATCCATGATATAGGCAAGGCTACGGTAGCCTTTCAGGCAAATATCCTGCGCACCCTGCCGGAGGCGCGGCAGCGGCTGGAAACGTTGACGCCGCTGGACTGTCCTGAACAGAACCGCCGGGAGTCGCCGCATGCCCGGGCGGGCGAGGCAGTCCTGCTGTGGGATGACTGCCCCGGCGGGATCGCCTCCATTGTGGGGGCGCACCACGGCAAGCCACAGAGCTGCGCGGCGGTCGATGATCAGTTAGAGGGTTGGGAGAGCAACTACTACCCCAAGGGACAGAAAAAGGTCTGGGAGGACTTCTGGACAGAACTGCTTATGACTGTTTTGCAGGACTGTGGCTTTGACGACACAGCGGAGTTGGATGATCTGAATCCGCAGGAGGAAGTGCTTCTGACCGGACTTCTGATCATGGCAGACTGGATCGCCAGCAATACGGAATACTTTCCCCTGATCCCGGTAGAGGAGTTGGGCAGCATGGAGGATTACCCGGCGCGGGTGGACAGGGCTTGGGAAAAGCTGGCGCTGCCCTTCCCGTGGGAGGCACAGCCGGGCATCGCAGACCCGCAGGAGTTTGCGGTGCGGTTCGGCTTTGCGCCCAATGCGGTGCAGAGGGCTGTTCTGGAGGCTGTGGATACCGCAGCGGAACCGGGCATCCTGATTTTGGAAGCACAGATGGGCGTGGGTAAAACCGAGGCGGCGCTGGCCGCTGCGGAGGTCATGGCCAGCCGGTTCGGGCTGGGTGGTGTCTTTTTCGGGCTGCCCACACAGGCCACGGCAAACGGCATCTTTCCCCGGCTGCTTGGCTGGGCAGACACACAGTCTGAGGAGACGCTGCCGCAGGCTATAAAGCTGGCACACGGCATGGCAGAACTGAACGAGTGCTATCTGCGGCTGCAGGGCGCGGGGGGCAGTTGGAGGAGGACGCGCAGGAAGCGCATCAGGTGCAGGTACACCAGTGGTTTCGGGGAAACAAGCAGGCACTGCTGGCAAACTTTGTGATTGGCACAGTGGATCAGTTGCTGCTGGCGGCACTTGCCCAGAAGCACGTTATGCTGCGGCATCTGGGGCTTGCAGGCAAGGTGGTAATTATTGACGAGTGCCACGCCTACGATACCTACATGAACTGCTACCTGGACCGGGCACTGGAATGGCTGGGCTGGTACAAGGTGCCGGTCATCCTGCTGTCAGCCACCCTGCCTGCCCGGCGGCGCGCGGAACTGGTCGAGGCTTACCAGCAGAAAAAGGCTGTCCCGGACGCCCCATGGAAGACCAGCTGCGGTTATCCGCTGTTGACATGGACGGACGGCGCAGAGGTAAAGCAGACGGCCATCCCACCAGACGCACCCGGTAAAACGGTGCAGCTGACCACGCTCACAGAGCCGGAGCTGCCCGCGCTGCTGCGCCGGAAGCTGGCAGAGGGCGGCTGCGCGGGAGTGATCGTCAACACAGTCAAAAAGCGCAGAAGATCGCGCAGCTGCTGCGGGAAAGCCTGCCGGACAAAGAGGTGCAGCTGTTCCATGCGCAGTTCCTGATGCCGGACCGCGCAGCGCGGGAAAACCAGCTGATGGCACGCATTGGCAAGGCTCTGCACCGGAGCGCCGGAACGACCTGATCGTGGTGGGCACGCAGGTAATGGAGCAGTCGCTGGACATTGATCTGGATGTTCTTGTTACAGAGCTTTGCCCCATGGATCTGCTGTTGCAGCGCATCGGACGGTTGCACCGTCACCGCCGCAGCCGCCCCGCCCCATTGCAGCAGGCCTGCTGCGCGGTGCTGGACACCGGGGAAAATGCCTTTGATGCGGGCAGCGAGGCGGTATATGGACAGTGGTTGCTCTGGCGCACCCGGAAGTTTCTGCCCCGGAGCATCCGGCTGCCGGAGGAAATCTCTCCGCTGGTGCAGCAGGTCTACGGCTGGGAGCGGGAAGCTCCCGGTGGAGCGCAGGGGGAGGAAATGCGCTGCGTATATGAGCAGACGCAGGAGAAAAAGAAAGCGCGCGCCGAGGTGTACCTTGTGCCGCAGCCGGAAACGCACCGGCTGGCGCAGTTGAATACGCTGGACGACTGGATGCAGAACGAGGTGCCCGCTCCGACCCGGCGGCGCGGGCAGCAGTGCGGGACGGCGACCCATCGGTGGAGGTGCTGGTGATGCAGCGCCGGGCAGACGGCAGCATCCACTTTCTGCCGTGGCAGGAGGGTGGCAGCGCCGTAGCTGCCGACAGCCCGCCCCCGCCGGAAACGGCACTGAAGATTGCCCGGCAGAAGCTGCGGCTCCCGGCGGTGTTCGGCAAAGCGTGGAAGGTGGACGAGGTCATCCGGGAACTGGAAGCGGACAACCGCAGCGGACTTGCGGCGTGGCAGCTGTCTCCGCTGCTGCACGGAGAGCTGATCCTGCTGCTGGATGAAAACCTGACTGCCCGGCTTGCGGGCATGGAACTTTGTTATGACCGTGAAAACGGCCTGACCTACCAAAAGGAGGAAACGGATGAAGGAGATCGAATTTAACCTGTTGACGGAGCCGTGGGTCCGGGTTCGTCGGCCAGACAATACGGTGCAGGAAGTTTCTTTGACGGACGCACTGCTCCATGCGCAGGATTATGTGGATCTGGCAGGCGAAATGCCCACGCAGGATGCCGCCGTGCTGCGGCTGTTGCTGGCGGTGCTGTTCACCGTGTTCTCCCGGGTGGATGCAAAGGGAAAACCCCAACCGCTGGCACAGAGCGATGATGCACTGGAGCGCTGGAGCGAGCTGTGGCAGCTTGGGCGTTCCCGGCAGAGCCTGTCCGGGACTACCTGGAGCAGTGGAAGGACCGCTTCTGGCTGTTCCACCCGACACACCCCTTCTGGCAGGTGCCGCAGGCAAAGATCGGCACGGAATACGGCGCGGCCAAACTCAACGGTGAAATGTCGGAAAGCAGCAATAAACTCCGGCTCTTTCCACTGTATGCGGGGCAGAGCAAGGAGCAGCTGAGCTATCCGCAGGCGGCGCGGTGGCTGCTGTGCGTGAACGGCTATGATGACACCTCCGCGAAGCCAAAAGGAAAGGGACTTCCGTCAGTAGGAGCCGGGTGGCTGGGCAAAATCGGTTTTATTCAGGCACAGGGCGATAATCTGTACGAGACCCTGATGCTGAACCTGACGCTGCTGCGCGACAGCCGGGAATGCTGGGGCGAAAGCAAGCCCTGTTGGGAATTGGAAGCACCAAAGAGCGCGGAACGGACAGAAATTTGCTGCCCGGACAACCCGGCACAGCTGCTCACCCTGCAATCCAGAAGGCTGTTGCTGCACAGGACAGGGGAGAATGTGGATGGGTTCTGTCTGCTGGGAGGAGATTTCTTCCCCAGAGAAAACGTCTTTGCCGAACAGATGACCATCTGGCGCACGATGCCAATCAAGAAAAATGAACCGGTGGTGTTTGTGCCCTGTCGTCATGACCCGGCTAAACAATTCTGGCGGGAGTTCCCGGCGGTCTTTTGTCAGGACAGCGGGCATCGCCCGGGCGTTGTATGCTGGATCGAAAAGTTGCAGGAAAAGAGATTGAAACTTCTGGATCCCCGCAGAAAGGTACATTTCCGCATCTCCGGTGTCCAATATGGCGATAAGGACTTCTTTGTAAATGATTCTTTCAGCGACAGCCTGACCTTTCAGGCAGGGATTCTGGATGAGATAGGGCGTCCATGGCAGAGTCGGATCGTCAGAGAAATCGAGCGCTGTGAACAGACAGCGGCGCTGGTCGGACATTTGCGCAGGAACTGGCAATTGCCGCCGGTGACCGGAATGAAAATGCAGGCGGCGCGGTTCGTGCACAATTCTACTTTGCAGTGGATCAGCCTTTTCGGCAGTGGCTGCAGGCAATCGACCCGGAGCAGGACGACCCGGATGAGGCAGCGCTGCGCTGGCAGGCGCAGGTGCGAAACATCGCGGAAAAGCTGGGAAAACAGATGGTGATGGAGGCCGGAAATGCCGCCCTGAAGGGACACCGCATTGTGGTGGATAAGGATAAAAAGACCGAGCGCACCATCTGTATACCTCGCCAAAGGCCTATAATCGTTTCCGCACAAGGCTTTGGGAAATCTATCCCAAAACAGAACCATAAAGGGGGAATTGTATGAAAACACAGGACGTCAAACTGTATGCGGCGCAGCAGCTGCACAGGCTTCAGGCTCTGCCGGACAACCAGCGGCGGGCAGAACTGGCAAAGCTGCGTCGGGGCATCGGCCACGCACCCGGCGATCTGCCGGAACTGTGGGGAAGCTTTTTGCTGGAAATGCCGGAAAGCTTTCAGGGCCGCAGTGCTCCCTCGGCGGCAGAGTGGGCAGTCTACCTTGCCCTGACCCTGTATGCTATGCATCAGCAGGGGAACGACCGCCCCATGAACTGCCCCGGCAACACGCTGGGGCGTGCGGTGCGGCAGCTGGCAGAGCGGAACAGTGCCGGACAGGACTGGACCGAGGCCAGTGTGCTCCGGCGGTTCAATGCGCTGGCCACCGCAGAAGAAATTACCGAGATCAGCTACCATCTGCGGGGCATGATCCAGCTGCTGAGCGCGGCAAAGGATGGCGGCATCCCGCTGGACTATCCGCAGCTTGCGGCAGACTTGTATGAATTGCAATGCACCGACCCGCGATATGCGCAGACCCCCGCCAATGTCCGTCTGCGGTGGGGACAGGACCTGTACCGCGACCCGAAGCCTGCACCGGATGAGAAAGAAAAGGAGAATTGATCATGAATAAGCGCCTGTATGTTGATTTCCACATTTTGCAGACCGTCCCGCCCAGCTGCATCAACCGGGATGATACCGGCAGCCCAAAAACGGCAGTGTACGGCGGTGTGCTCCGCGCCAGAGTTTCCTCACAGGCGTGGAAGCACGCCATGCGCGCTGCCTTTGCGGAGACGCCCGGCTGGACGTGGGCAAGCGCACTAAAAAGGCCGCAGAACTGGTGAAGGCGCAGATCCTTGCACTGGCCCCGGAACTGGATGCGGACAAGCTGGCAAAAAAGCGCTGGAGAATGCGGGCATCAAGAGCGACGATAAGGGCACCAAGG
>ENA-OQDF01000511-OQDF01000511.1-human-gut-metagenome-genome-assembly--contig:-NODE-511-length-15991-cov-1.484430_pt1 | contig 15991 bp, 26 predicted proteins | sample MGYA00242769_ERZ504597 | MGnify/ENA primary metagenome ERZ504597 (study PRJEB26092, sample SAMD00036305) | human gut metagenome | host: Homo sapiens | study: EMG produced TPA metagenomics assembly of...
ATCTGTTATGGAGAAATTAATGGAAGGCTTTGCAGGGACTGTTTTATTAGACATTAACTACAATTATTTTAATTATGGTCATTTCCATTCCTTTGGGAATTTTTCTGCTACGCATCGCAATAAAATTCCTGATTTTTAGTGAGAATATTTTCTTTTATTGGTGTATCTATGCCAAGCTTTTGGTGGGTTTGATTTTATTATATATTTTTGGCTTAAAGCTGGGTCTAGCTCCTATTGCTACAGCAAAGGTCAGTTTTTCAGGTTTAGTATTGCCCGCACTTACTTTAGCTATTTATCAATCAGCGAAATATACTAGGCAAGTGCGTACTGTCATTTTAGATGAATTACATCAAGATTATGTAATTGGTGCTAGAGCTAGAGGATTGTCTGAAAAAGCTATTTTATGGAAACATATTTTACCTAACGCCATTTTACCTTTAATAACTTTACTAGGTATGTCCATTGGTTGGTTATTAGGTGGTGTTGCTGTTATTGAAACTGTTTTTTCTTGGCCAGGTATAGGCAAAATGGCAGTTCAAGCGATTACTATGCGTGATTATCCATTAATTGAAGGGATTGTTTTATGGATTGCCACAGTATATACAGTAATTAATTTTTTAGTGGATTTATCTTATAGTTATCTCGATCCAAGAATAAAAAAGGAGAATTAATACAATATGATTTTTAATTTTATAAAACAAAATAAATTATTCTCCATATATTCTTTTTCAGTCATTTTAATAATCTGCATTGCTGTATTAGCACCAGTTTTAGTGCCACATGATCCTTATGAAGCCAATATGTTGAAAGCATTGCAAACGCCAAATAATGAATATTTTTTAGGTACAGATAAATTAGGCAGAGATATTTTTTCACGCATAATCTATGGTATGCAAATATCGTTATTTATGACAATTTGCATTGTGATTTTGACGGCAACTATAGGTTCAATCATAGGTATAATTGCTGGTTATTTTGGCGGTAAAATAGAACTTATTTTAATGCGTTTAGCTGATATTATGCTTTCTTTTCCAGGAATTATTCTAGCTATCGCTATAGCTGGCATCATGGGTGGAAGTATTATAAATACGATTTTCGCCTTAGTCGTTGTGAGTTGGGCAAAATATGCTCGCTTAGTACGAAGTTTAGTTATTAAATTAAAAAATAATGATTTTATCATAGCTAGTAAAACTAGTGGAGCAACTACATTTACAATTATGTATCATCATTTATTACCTAATATTTTACCATTGATAGTGATTACGGGAGCTATGGATATTGGCACTATGATGATGGAAATAGCGGGTCTATCTTTTTTAGGTTTTGGTGCTCAACCACCTACACCAGAATGGGGATTAATGCTCAATGAAGGTCGACAATATATTCAAACTGCCCCATGGCTGATGATTTATCCAGGGTTAGCTATTTTTATAGTAGTAGCTATATTTAATCTTTGGGGAGATAGTTTACGTGATATTTTAGACCCTAGACAGGATTGATAGATTTTATTGATAAGAAAAGAGGCTGAATATGAAAAGTTTTAGAATGAAAAAATTATGGAAGGCTATTAGTTTAAGTCTATGTGGTATATTGACTGCAGGTATAATAGCTGGTTGTGGCTCTGAAAATACAGTAGATAAAACTACTTTGAAATTTGGGGTTACAAATTTTGCAGATACTTTAGAGCCAACACAGAATTATTTTGGTTGGGTTGTAATGCGTTATGCTATTGGTGAGTGTTTAACTAAATTTGATGAAAAAATGGAAATTCAGCCATGGCTTGCGGAAAGTTGGTCTATTAGTGATGACCATTTAACATGGACTTTTAAAATTCGTGATGATGTAAAATTTTCTAATGGCAATCTAGTAACAGCTGAAGCTGTAAAAAAATCTATTGAACGTGCTTTTAACTAAAAATACTAGAGCAAAAACTTTCTTTGAATACACAGAAATGAAAGCTGATGGTCAAAATCTAATAATCACAACAAGCAAACCTCAACCTAATATGATTGGATTTTTAGCTGATCCCTTGTTTATCATTGTAGATGTTACAGCTGAGGAGCAGGGTCGAGATTTTGCCAAAGAAGGTCCAATTTGTACTGGTCCATATAAAGTGGAATCTTTTGTAAAAGAAAAGGCTGTAATGATGAGAAATGAATATTATTGGGACGGCGAAGTTCCTTTTGAACGTGTAGAAATACCATCTATTGATGATCCTAATACTCGTGCTATGGCACTTCAATCTGGTGAAGTTAATTTTGCTGTAAATATTGCAGCTGGAGATATAGATTTATTTAGAAATAATGATAAATTCTATATCGATGAAATTTCTTCATTACGTACAGTACTTGCCCGTATCAATCAAAAAGGTATTTTAGGTGACCCAAAAGTTCGTGCTGCCTTGATTTCTGCTTGTGATCGAGAAAATTATAATAATGTATTATTGAAAGGTACATTTATTCCAGGTAAAGCGCCAATACCGCCATCTATGGATTATGGCTTTGATGAGTTGACAGACCCAAATGCATATAATCCAGAAAGAGCTAAGCAATTATTAGCCGAAGCTGGTTGGAATGATAGTAATGGAGATGGTATTTTAGATAAAGATGGCAAGGACTTACGTCTTGATTTTGTCGTGTATAATAGCCGTGCAGAGCTTCCTTTATACGCTGAAGCTGTACAAGCTGATGCTAAAAAAGTAGGAATTAAGATAAATATAAAAAGTGTAGATTATAACCTTATTGATAAAATGGGTATTGATGGCGATTATGATTTACTCATTTCTAATATTACAACTGCTAATACTGGAGATCCTGAAATTTATTTAAGTTGGTATTGGAAAACTAATGTAAATGGAGATAATCCACAAAATGGTTCTGGATATAGTAATCGTGAATATGATGAGATTTTAAATCAATTATCTGTCGAATTTGATAAAGAAAAACGTCGTCAATTAATTATTGAAGCGCAACAAATTTTGTTAGATGACGGTGCTGCATTATTCTTAGGTTATCCACAGACTAATATTATCAGCACCAAAGGCTTAGAGGGTGTAGTTATGTATCCATCGGATTATTATTGGCTTACTAATAAAATAAAACCAGCTAAAGCATAAAAGGGGTAAATTAATGTTACTTGATGTATCTAATTTAACTATTCAATATAGCAAAAATATAGAAGCTACAGTTAAAAATATTAATTTTTCTTTGGAGAGAGGAGAAATTTTGACCATAGTTGGTGAATCTGGCTGTGGTAAAACTACAGTGATTAGAGCCATATTAGGTTGTTTACCTAATAGCGGAAAGATTATAAATGGAAAAATTCTTTTTGAAAATCAAGATTTATTGAAATACAACCATAAAGATTGGCTATCTTTAAGAGGAAAACATATTGCTATGATTTTCCAAGATAGTGGTAATATGTTAAATCCTATCCAAACTATTGGTAAACAATTTATAGAATATCTACAAATTCACGATGATCTTACTAAAAAGAAGCATATTCTTTTGCTGTAGAAATGCTTACTCGTATGAATTTAGCTAATCCTGAAAATATCATGAAATCATATCCATTTGAATTATCTGGCGGTATGCGTCAGCGTGTTGGTATCGCTATGGCAATAAGTTTTAAACCATCTTTATTATTAGCAGATGAGCCTACTTCTGCCCTTGATGTTACTACGCAAGCACAAATAGTTAAAGAATTGATAGAAATTCCTCGCAGTTGTGGTACAGCAATGATTGTAGTAACTCATAATATCGGTGTGGCGGCTTATATGTCAGATAAAATTATGGTAATGAAACAAGGCAAAGTTGTAGAATATGGTAAAGCCGAAGATATAATTAATTCACCACAGGCAGAATATACTAAAACTTTACTTGCTTCAGTTCCACAAATAGGAGGACAGCGCTATGTCTGAGTTAATTATGCAGGTAAAAAATATAACTAAAAAATTTCCAGCTAGTAATAATAGATTTTTAACAGCTTGTGATGATGTTATTCTTAATATTAATGCTGGAGAAACAGTAGGCATTGTTGGCGAATCTGGTTGTGGTAAATCTACACTGGTAAAAACTATTATGAATATGCACGCACCAACTTCTGGTGAAGTTATTTTTCATAATCAAGATATTACTAAATTAACAGGAGAAAAACGTCGTCAAAATTGTCGTCATATTCAAATGGTTTTTCAAGACCCTACAGCAGCGTTTAATCCTAAAATGAAAATCGGCGATATTATTTGTGAACCGCTATTAAATTTTAATTTAATAAAAAATCACAAATAAAAGAGAAAGCTCAAGAATTATTGCGATTAGTAGAGTTGCCAGATGATTTTGTATATAAATATCCGAATAATATGAGTGGCGGTCAACGTCAACGTGTAGCTATTGCTCGAGCTTTAGCCCTAGAGCCTGAAATTATTGTCTGTGATGAAGCCACTTCTGCTCTTGATGTATCTGTTCAAGCTAAAATTATTGAATTACTAGTAAAATTACAGCGAGAAAAATATTACCTATATTTTTATTTGTCATGATTTGGCTTTGGTTAGTCTATTTAGTCATCGTATAGCTGTAATGTATTTAGGTAATATCGTTGAAAAAATTGACGGAAATAAACTTACAGAAGCAAAACACCCATATACTAAAGCATTATTGAAGGCAGTTTTTTCTCTAGATAATAAGCAAAATAAAAATATAGAAACTCTTTCTGGTGATATCCCAAGTCCTTTAGATTTGCCAAAAGGTTGTCCATTTCAAAATCGCTGTAAATACTGCAAAGATATTTGTACGCAAGAAAAACCTGTATTAAAAGAGCTTTCAGCTAATCATTATGTTGCTTGCCACCTAGTTTAATTTTCTAGGATAATATATCCCTCCTAAAACACCTATAAGAAAAATATTTTTTATAGGTGTTTTTTCTTGAAAATTTATTGATTTTGATTATAATTATTAAGGAGTTTTCAACAATTATGCGAAAAAGTTATTAACTAAATTATTAATGGCTACTATTTTATCTACAACAATATCTACAGGAGTTGCTTTTGCAGAAACACACACAGAAGATATTGATAAAACAAATAATAAAATTGTAGAAGAGCAACAACAAACTACTATTAATAAAGAAAAACAAGATATACTCACTATTAAAGGGTTAAGTCGTTATGATATCCGCCATGATAATCGACCAGGTAAAAAAGGTGAAACGCGTAAATCTTTATGGCGTACACGTTTAGAAGCAATTATAAATATTGATAATGGTTGGAAAATAAAAAATCGTATAGACTATGAACAAAATTATAAAGCTAAGGGAGATGATAAATCCCATTTTTATAATCGTATGCTTTATCTACAAGGACCAGCGTTTGGCGGAACAATTTCTTTAGGTAAAGTAGATTATGCCGATTTTGCTAATATGGATATTGCCTATGGTATGATTTTTGATGATTATATTAAAGGTATAAAATACGCTTATACAGATAAAGATACTAAAAATATTTATACAGCAATGATAGGTAATTTTGATTCACCATATAACGACAATGTTAATGGGAAAATGCATTATAATGGTAAACAAGCTTATCCAGAAAATGATGCTATGCATTATGTAGGATTACAAGCAGAAATGCCTATCTCAAATAAATTAATGACAGGACTTGCTTATCATAATATAAGAAGTGGAGAACTTGAAGATACTCAGCAAATTCTTGAAGTTGCAGGAGAATATAAATTGGATAATAATTTTAAATTAGGTGGTGTATATGCTTTATCTAATTTAGATGCTAATAAATATGACTTGGGCAATAGTGCTCAAGAACAAGCTTATATTTTTCAATTAAATTATAAAGGAGCAAAACGTACTATACCAAATACGTATGGATTATGGGTTGCATATAAAAATATTGGAGAACTAGCTACATTTTACCAACATATACTAATAGCTTCACAGGTGAACAAGGTTATGAATTAGGGGCTAGATATATATTTGCTAAAAATTTAATGGGTGAAGTTTCATATTTTAATGGTAATGATATTGAAAATGATAAAACAAAAACACGTTGGTTTGGTCGTGTAGAATATCGTTTTTAAATAAAATATAATTAGGAGATTTTATGCTATCACAATTAACTTATAAAGAATATTTAAAAGTAACTATTCCCTTTATGTTATCCACAGCTACACAGCCACTACTAGGAGCTGTAAATACTGCTGTTATGGGACATATGTCAGAAGCTTTTTATATAGCTGCTGTTTCTTTAGGAGTAATCTTATTTAACAATATATATTGGCTATTTGGATTTTTGAGAGTATCTACTACAAGTTTTTCCGCTCAAGCTTTAGGCAGTGAATCCGCCAAAGATAAATTTTAGCTTTAGCTAGACCACTATTATAGCTATAATAATAAGTTTAATATTTTTAATCATTTATCCGTGGATTTTCAAATATTATGCGTTGCTCATGAAGCCTGAAAGCCAAGTTGTTGAATTGATGAAAAATTATTGTGATATCATTATATGGGGAGCGCCATTTGTCTTAATCAATTACGTAACGCTAGGCTGGCTCATGGGGCAGATGATAATTCGCTATACTATGTTTATGCAAATATCTATGAATGTATTGAATATCGTTTTATCTGTCGTATTTGTATTTATCATGGATATGAATATCCAAGGTGTAGCCTATGCTTCTTTGATTGCTCAATATATGGTTGTATTGTAGGGTTTATCGCTATTTATAAACGAGGGAACTTAATCATTTGCAGTGAATACATTCAAAGTTTAAAAACTTTACAGCCTTTTTTAGCCATGATGAAGGTAAATGTGGATTTAATGTTTCGCACTGTTTGTCTATTGACGATAAATAATTTATTTGCTATAGCTGGGGCAAGCATGGGAACTGTTACACTAGCTAGTAATGCTATTATCTTAGAAATTATTTTTATTGTGATTTACTTTATTGATGGTATGGCAAATGGTGTGAGTGTATTTTCAGGAAAAGCAAAGGGATATAAGGATATAAATTTATTAAATTCAGTATTAAAGATAAGTTTAAGATGCTTAGCTGTATTTATAATTTTTATTTCAGTGATTATGTATATCACTAAATCATATTTTATAAATATGATGACTGATTTGGCAGTTGTGGCTAATTATGCTAACGATTATAGTATCTATCTGATTTTGCATCCACTATGTGCTGTGTGGGACTACTTTTATATGGTATGTATACAGGTATTGGCAATACAGCTTCTATCAGAAATATGATGTTTGTCGCTGTGATATTTTTCTATATCTGCCAAAAATATTGATGTCTTATTTAGGTAATGATGGTATATGGCTGACATATAATTTAACGTATTTATTAGAGTCAATCATTCTCATTTTGTATTTACCGTCATTAAAAAAATATTTTAATTAAAGAAAACCTACTATAGATTACTTTTAAATAAGTTAATTTATAGTAGGTTTATTTTTATAATACGTTATATTGTTTTAAAGCATAGCTACGCCATCGTTATCTACATCTAAAGTGATAAAATCTGCTATCTGTTTTAAATTATCATTAGCATTTCCCATAGCTATGCCATATTTTACAGCTTCAAGCATTTCCACATCGTTTCCGCCATCACCAAAAGCCATAGCTTCATTAATATCTATGCCGTAGTGAGCTAAAACTTTTTGATTCCTGTGCCTTTACCACCATTTTTAGGAATAATATCTGTAAAATAAGGACACCAACGAACAGCTTTGCAATTTGGTAAATATGGTAAGACTTCTTGTTCTTCATCTTCATTTAGGAAAATATTCAATTGATATGTTTTATGATTATATACACGACTTACGTCATCAAATGCTCTATCAGGTGCAGTATCTCCTAAAGTTTCTTTTAATTTTGCTAAGCGGTCATTATAGAGATTAAAATAAAAATAATCTATTTCCATAAAACCACAAGCGATATCTTTATTTTTGATGTAATTTGTAAATTGGATTAAATCTTCACGATTTAAATATTCTTCGTGTAAGATTTTCCTGTACTATCATAACAATATTGACCATTAAAAGTAATATAACCAGTGAATAAATCGCCAAATTCATCAATTAAAAATTTCAAGTCATATGGCGGACGACCAGTTGCGATAAATAATTTTATTCCTTTAGCTTTTAATGTATGTAAAGCTTGTATCGTAGATTCAGGAATTTTATGTGTTTTAAAACTAACTAAGGTACCATCAATGTCAAAGAAAATAGCTTTTATCATCATATCACCGTACTTCATTAAAATCATAAAATATAAATCAAATTATAACAATTTTAAGCTAGTACGTATATTGTTTTTATGCTATATTATAAACAATAATTATTGACTAGATAAATATAGAAAGAGATGTGAATGATTTTCATGAATGCAACTTTAAAAATATTACGGCTATGCTTATTTTTGGTAGTATCGGTTTATTTGTGCGCAATATCGAACTTGCAAGTCGCAAATAGCCTAGTGCGTGGTTTTGTAGGTGCTTTTATTTTATTTATCGCTATGATATATTTGCATAAAAAAATAAATCGAAATGCTTTGATAAAAAATTTACGCTATTTATTAATAGCTGGTGTAGCTATAGGTTTTAACTGGATTTTTTATTTCAAGCATATAATTATACAACGATAGCTACAGCGACACTTACATATTATTTAGCACCTACTTTTGTGGTATTGTTATCTCCATTTATATTAAAAGAAGTTTATCTCTATTTAAAATCATCTGTGTAATTTTATCTTTATTAGGTATGGCATTAGTCGCTGGTATATTCAATGACAACCAATCTGGTGTGAATGATTTTATCGGTGTACTCTATGGAATATCTGCTGCACTATTTTATGCGATTGTAGTCTTAGCAAATAAATTTTTCAAAGATATTTCTGCCATTGATAGCAGTATTGCTCAATTATTATTAGCTTCAATAATTTTATTGCCTTATGTAATCTATCAGGGAAATTCATGGAGCATGAGTGGTTTTTCATTATTATCTTTGGCTATATTAGGTATTATACATACAGGTATAGCATATCTATTATATTTTTCTTCATTACAAGAATTACCAGCACAAAAAGTTGCTATTTTTAGCTATTTAGACCCAGTAACTGCGATTATTTTATCCACAGTTCTTTTAGCTGAGCCGATGAGTATTTCTCAATGGATTGGAGCGATTTTGATATTAGGTTCTTTACTTGTCAGTGAGTTGTTCAAGAAAAATAATTAAACTTATTGACAATGATAATTTATAAATTATATTGTATATATAAATTAATAACAGGGAGCTAGTAAACTGGCTGAGAGGAAGTTGTGAACTTCGACCTATAACCTGATTTGGATAATGCCAACGTAGGATAATAATTACGATGTATTTGCAATTAGAAGAGATGGCATTTTGTCATCTCTTTTTTATTTTAACACACATCTATATATTAATTTTTAAAATCACATAGAGTTGACCATGTGATTGAACAGGAGTTCATGAAGGGGTGCACCACCGCGGGTGTATCTTTTTGTGGACTCCTTTTTTAATAAAATTTCTCAAAAGATAAAAAATAAGGAGGTCTTATTTTGATAATAGTTAATGGACAAAATCAAGAAATATCTTTGCCTATGGATTTAGTTACTTATTTGCAAGAAAATAATTATCCTTTAGATAAGATAGCTATAGAGTTAAATGGTCAAATAGTCCCAAAAGCAAAATATGCACAAACTATTTTAAATCCTAATGATAAATTAGAAATCGTAACTTTTGTTGGTGGTGGCTGATTATGGCAGATATTTTGGCAAAAGAATTAATTTATCAAACTTTAAATGACCGCCATGGCATAGTCAATCAAGAAAAATTAAACAATGCTAAAGTTGCTATAGCCGGTCTTGGTGGTTTAGGCTCTAATATCGCTGTGGCACTAGCTAGAATAGGTGTAGGTCATTTACATTTAATTGATTTTGACAAAGTAGATATCAGCAATCTCAATAGACAACATTATTTCATCTCACATCTAAATAAATATAAAACGCAAGCTTTAGCTGAGCAATTACAAATGATAAATCCTTATTTAAATATCGTTACTGATTGTATAAAGGTAACAGAAGATAATATTTTTCATTGTTTAAAGATGAAGATATCATCTGTGAAGCTTTTGACGTTCCTGAAAATAAGGCGATGTTAGTAAATAAGGTATTAGAACTTTTCCCCGAAAAATATATCATTTCAGGAAGTGGTATGGCGGGTTTTGGTCATAGCAATGAAATTCATACTCGTAAGGTAATGGGTAAATTTTATATCTGTGGTGATGAAAAAACTGCATTATCCAATGAAAATAGTTTAATGGCTCCTAGAGTAGCTATTTGTGCTGGTCATCAAGCAAATTTAATCACTCAATTGATTTTAGAAAATAATTTATAAAGAAGGTATCATATTATGTGGCAATTAGGAAAACATCAATTCAATTCAAGATTTATTTTAGGTTCTGGTAAATATTCTTTAGAATTAATTCAAGCAGCAATCAATGAAGCAAAAGCTGAAATCGTAACTTTAGCACTTCGCCGTGTAAATAATGGCGGTATGGCTAATATTTTAGATACATTCCTAAAGATATAGCACTTCTTCCTAATACTTCTGGAGCTAGAAATGCTGATGAAGCAATTCGCATAGCTCGTTTATCTAAAGAACTTTGTGGCAGTGATTTAGTAAAAATTGAAATTATGCGTGATAGTAAATATCTTTTACCTGATAATTATGAAACTATCAAAGCTACTGAAGTTTTAGCTAAAGAAGGCTTCACTGTTATGCCTTATATGTATCCAGATTTAAATGTAGCTAGAGATTTAGTAAATGCTGGTGCTAGTTGTGTAATGCCTCTTGGGGCTCCCATTGGCTCTAATAAAGGTTTATGTACAAAAGAATTTATTCAAATTCTCATAGATGAAATCGACTTACCAATATCGTAGATGCTGGTATAGGTAGACCTTCTCAAGCTTGTGAAGCTATGGAAATGGGTGCTACTGCTATTATGGCTAATACTGCTATAGCAACAGCAGGTGATGTTGTTCGCATGGCAAAAGCTTTTAATTATGCTATTGAAGCAGGACGCCTCGCTTATGAAGCAAAATTAGGTCGTGTAAAAGCACAAGGAGCAAGTGCATCTTCTCCATTGACAGGATTTTTACAAGATTAATTATTAATTTAATCAGTAATAATTGTGAGGTAAGATGAATGAATAAAGATAATCATATTAATGAAAGTATTATTAATGATGAAGTAAGAGCTGAATTAAAAAAAGAACGTATTGACCATATGGCATATTTACCAGATATGGAAGTCATACCTAGCGATATTTTAGATAAGGTTATAGCTGATATGAATAGTTATGATTATGATAAATATACAGCTCAAGATGTACAAACTGCACTTAGTCATGACCACATTACACCAGAAGATTTTAGAGCCTTATTATCTCCGGCAGCACTTCCATTTCTTGAACAGATAGCACAAAAAGCACAGAAAACTACTAAGAGATTTTTTGGCAATTCTATCTATATGTTCACACCAATATATATTGCTAATTACTGTGAAAATTATTGTATCTATTGTGGTTTTAATTGTCATAATAAAATTAAACGTGCTAAATTGAATTATGATGAAATCGATAAAGAAATGCAGGAAATTGCTAAATCTGGATTGCAGGAAATCTTGATTTTAACAGGTGAAGTCGCAAGCAATCCAGCATAGAATATATAGGTGAAGCTTGTAAAATAGCTAAAAATATTTCCGTGTTATTGGACTTGAAATCTATCCATTGAATACAGATGAATATGCTTACCTACAAAAATGCGGTGCGGATTATGTAACTGTATTCCAAGAAACATATAATAGCGATAAATATGAAACACTTCATTTAGCTGGACATAAACGTATTTTCCCTTATCGTTTCTATGCTCAAGAAAGAGCAATTCGTGGCGGTATGAGAGGCGTTGGTTTTGCTGCACTTTTAGGCTTAGATGATTTTAGAAAAGACGCTTTGGCTACAGGTATGCATGCATATTATTTACAACAAAAATATCCACATGCAGAAATAGCATTTTCTTGTCCACGCCTTCGTCCAATTATCAATAATGATAAAATCAATCCTAAAGATGTACATGAAGCCCAGCTTTTACAAGTTGTATGTGCTTATCGTTTATTTATGCCATCTGCTAGTATTACTATATCTACTAGAGAATGTGCTAGAGTTCGTGATAATCTTGTAAATATCGCTACTACAAAAATTTCCGCTGGTGTAAGTACCGCCATCGGTGAACATAGTCAAGAAAGCGAAGATAAAGGTGATGCTCAATTGAAATTGCCGATACTCGTTCTGTAGACGAAGTATATCATGATTTAATTCATAACGGTTTACAGCCAGTTATGGCAGATTATTTATACGTATAGAATATTTTATGAATTAGACACTAGACAAAACTATATTTCTAAAGTACACTTTAATCAAAGTAAATATTTCTCTTTAATAAAATTTAGGAGGATTTGATTCGTATGCTAATATTAAAAAAGCTATCTTTGCTAGTACTTTTAATATGTTGTTTATGTTTAGTGCCAACTCCTGCTAAAGCAGCGCCTACAGATACTAGTAATTTGGCAATCAGTACGATTACTGGCTTTTTAAATCCCGAAAATGCTGCTATAAGGGATGATTTACTAGAATTATTGAAGGATTCACAGCATAGACAAGAGTTGATTGATTATATTGAAGCTACTAGACCTGTAATTGAAAAATATAAAGGCTATTTTGATACAGCTTCTAATGTAGCTATATGGTCAGAAGAAAATATACCTATTATCGGTCATTTAATAGGTAATGTAGCTATCAGTGTTACTAATTATTTTTATCAACAAGAATTGCAAGAATTAGCGACTACAGAGGTAGCACAAAAATTTGCTGAGCTTCGTCAATCAGGTATAAATATCGAGATAGATATTTTCAGAGAGCATTATCTAATTATGTTTTAAATGATGGTATAGATTTATCTTTGATTATGAATTTACAAGAAATTATCAATGAAAGATTAGAAGTTCATAATTTTTTAAAGTCTATAATTGAAGTTCAGATTTAGAATATAATATCATTGATGATGGTAATATCATTCCTAAATTAGATACTAGAATTAATTTTAATAAATAAAATCCTATCTTTAAGTGATTTCTTAGAGATAGGATTTTTTGTTAAATCAATTTTTCAAAACGATATTTTTGGGAAACATCAGGGTATTTTTGGCGGTCAACTTCACTCATAAACATATCTAAAGGTCTAATATAATCTTTAAAATCACCATATAAAGCTTTATAAACTACGAATTGTTCATGAGTTTCTGTATGTGTAGCTACGGTAATAATCAAATATTTTTTATCTTCACCTTTGAAGTGAACCCATATTTCCCCTGATTTAGGTAAAGCTCTCATTATATTGTGTTCTCCTTTTTAATTTTTTAATTATCAAATGAAATTACTAGCCATATGGCCGGAGATGATATAAATCTGCATATAGATTTTCACCAGGACAAGCAGTGGCATTAAAATCACGATGACCAAATACTGTATTTTCATTTGGACTTAAACTATACATTTGGCATAATAAACCAATCAATTTACTTGCAGAAGCAATTTGCATATCTGTAGGCATTTCATCATTAAATTACCAGATAAACAAATACCAATACTACTATTATTATGTTGATAAGTATGTGCGCCAATATCTTCTAACGGTCTGCCAGTTTCAATTAAACCACTTTTACGAATAAACATATGATAACCTATACCAGACCAACCATTTTGCAGATGAATGCGATGGATATCTGCAGCTGTGATATCGTCGTTTCCGCCAATAGCAGAATGATGAACTATGATTTGTGATGTTCTAGGTCTAGTAGATAAAGAAGTAAAATTGAAATAATTTTCAACAATTGGTAAATCAGAAGCATATAATGTATAATCAGCTGCTTTAGCTATATTATTATTAATATTTGCTATAGAATTTAAAAAAGTGGAAATATTTGCTCCTGCAAGTAATGCTCCACCTAATTTTAATCCTTTAATTATAAAATCACGTCTATTCATATAATTTGTCCTTCCCTAAGTAGTGTATCTATAGTATAGCATCTTGAGTTAACTATAAGTCTAGTAGAAAATTTCTCTAATATAATATATTAATTGTATTGAAATGTATTTTCAAGTGTTTTAGAGAATATTTCTCAATTAATTGCAAAAAATAAAACTAAAAAGTATCTTATTTACTACACTTTGAAATTTGTAGTTGCTTATGATACAATAAAAATTAGTTTTTATAAAGCCTTGAAATATAAGGATTTATTTCTAATTTGGACTCATTTATAATTGATTATTTTTATGTTAAATTTTTAGGAGGAATTTTTTAATGGCACACCGTAAGACTAAACAACATACTGTAAATGTTGTAAAAGCTCAATTTTGTGCACCAGAAAACATATCATATTTGGATTTATTTGAAGGATTTAATGAATTATATACTATAAATATAGCTACTAATATAGATTTTTTAGCTAATCTTTTAGAATTATTCACTAAAGTAGAGATTATTTTTGGCAACCTTGCACTTGTACCATCTACTTTAGAAAATACATTTGCTATGCAAAGAAATACTTTGCAAGAATTATATAAAACAGAACATTATACTAATTTTAAAGAAAAATATGCTCAAGGTAATTTAAATATATATTTGGCAGATGCGCCATTATATCCTGAAAAATTATTTTGCTTGAAAAATACGCAGACAGGAGCAACTAGAGTAATTTTAGGTAGTAATAATCTTGACCAATTACCAGCTAATAGTGACCGCAATCAAGCTTTAGTTTATTTTGATGATGAAATGCTTTCAATTATTATATGAACATATATAATGATTTTAAACAGAATAATAGCGAAATAGTAAATGAAAATGCATGGGAAATAACATATGAAGATACTCAAATGATCGAAAATTTACCTATTTTGCATAAAGCTAAACAAGATAGCGAACATATCTATCCAGCAGTTAGTAAGACAACTATCGTAAAAACAGCAGAATATATCTCCGATATTGAGCGTTTAGCGAAAGATTTTGTAGATATTCCTAAGGCAGACCGCAAAGGACAGGCTAAAATCACAAATGATAAGATAGATACTATTAAACGTAAAACATTAGAAAATATTCAAGTTCGCCGTGCTAAATTTGAAAATTTATGCACAAATTAGTTATTGAACCAGAACGCAATCGTGCTTTTTATAATGAACGCGAATTTAATTTCCGCCCTTATCGTGGCGATGTAAAACGTGATGCTGAAACTTATTTACAATATATGGAAGGATTTAATACAGCTGTACCAGCTAAAAATATTGAACCATTAAAATTTGAGTATTTCAAATTGATGTCATGGTGCTTTTTATCTCCATTTTTAGCACGTGTACGTACTACAATTAGAGAAGCTACTGTAACTGATGAAGTATTTACATATCCGATAGTAGCTTTACTATGTGGTCAGTCAAATGCAGGAAAAACAATCTATGCTTCTTTATTAATGAAAATGATGACTGATTCTGCTTTATATAAAGCTTTTGGTCAAAATAACTTCACGAAGACACGTATTGATTCACTTCTTTGTGATATAAAAGGTTTACCTATATTAATTGATGATATCACTCAAACTCAATTTACTAATAACAGTGGAAATATCATTAAACAAGAAGAACGCATCATTCGCGAAACTAAACCAGAAAATTTAAATTATTATTCAGCTATTTTACTCACAGCTAATAAAGATTTAAATAGCTTAAAAAATGAGCTTACTAAACGTATGGTCGTTTTCCATGTAAACGCTAGTTGGAACAACGAATTTACACGTCAACAAAAGAGCCCATGCTCTGAATTAATTCAAAAATGAGAAATAATTCTAAT
>ENA-OQDF01000512-OQDF01000512.1-human-gut-metagenome-genome-assembly--contig:-NODE-512-length-15968-cov-2.020643_pt1 | contig 15968 bp, 23 predicted proteins | sample MGYA00242769_ERZ504597 | MGnify/ENA primary metagenome ERZ504597 (study PRJEB26092, sample SAMD00036305) | human gut metagenome | host: Homo sapiens | study: EMG produced TPA metagenomics assembly of...
GATCTTTATTATCTTCTTCTGTAGCGTGTTGCCAGTTCCAGCATTTCTTTCTGAAGTTCTGCCGTGAACTGTCCTTCTTTTAATCTCCACTTCCAGTTCTTTCCAAGTGTGGATGGCTGATTCATTCGTGCGGAATTATCGAGTCCCAGATAATCCTGCATCGGCACGATACAGAGATTCGCAACACTCTGCATTACCAGACAGATCAGGTCGTCACACAGTTCCTTACCGGAGTCCTTGAAATTATTCAGATATTTACGCACCTGCCGTCTCTCTGCCGGAGTGATATCCTCCAGCCAGGAAAGCAGTGTTTCATTATCATGTGTTCCCGTATAAACAACGCAGTTCTTGGATAGTTGTGTGGCAGGTAGTCACTGGCATTTCCGGTATCACGCTCATCAAAGGCAAACTCAATAACCTTCATATTCGGATAGCCACTCTCTTCTACCAGTCTCTTAACACTGTCTGTCATATATCCAAGGTCTTCTGCGATGATCTCCCTGTCACCAAGACTTGCGGAAATTGCACGGAACAGATCGATTCCAGGTCCTTTTTCCCACCATCCGTTTTCTGCTGTCGCATCGCCATAAGGAATTGCATAGTATTCATCAAATCCACGGAAATGATCAATCCTTACAACATCATACAGACGGAAACAATTGGCAATTCGTTTGATCCACCATTCATATCCGGAGTTGCGATGCACTTCCCAGTTATACAGCGGGTTTCCCCAGAGCTGACCAGTCGCGGAAAATCCATCCGGAGGGCATCCGGCCACCTGTGTCGGGCAATTCTTCTCATCGAGTTTGAAGAGCCATGGGTTTGCCCAGGTATCCGCACTGTCCATTGCTACATAGATTGGAATATCACCAATGATCTGGATTCCTTTTTCATTGGCATAAGCTTTCAGTTTCATCCACTGCTGGCGGAATTTAAACTGCATATATTCCTGAAATTCAATTTCGAAATACATTTCTTCTCTGTAATAATCCAGTGCATTCTGCCAGCGAAGGCGGATATCCTCTGCCCATTCACTCCACTGTACACCGCCGAAACGCTTCTTCACTGCCATAAAGAGTGCATAATCTTTCAGCCACCATGCCTCTTCTTCCTGGAACTTACGGAATTCTGGATCCATATAAATATTGCTTCTTTCATATGCTTTTCGAAGAAGAATCATACGGCCTTCGTATAATTTTGCATAGTCAACACTTGACTCATTATCTCCAAAATCAACACTGTCACATTCTTTTTTGGTGAGAACCCCTTCTTTTATCAGCTCTTCCAGGCTGATAAAATATGGATTTCCAGCAAAAGTGGAGAAGGACTGGTATGGAGAATCTCCATAGCTGGTCGGCCCCAGCGGCAGGATCTGCCAGTAACTCTGGCCGGCAGCTTCAGTGCATCTACAAATTCATATGCTTTTTTGTCAAAACATCCGATTCCATATTTTGAAGGCAGGCTGCTGATTGGAAGCAGCACGCCGCATTTTCTTTTCTTTGCCATTTTCTTTCCTCCCTCTATTTCTCTTGTAAACACGGAAAACCAGGCGGTGTTTCACGCCCGGCAGTCCTACTTCGTCCGTTATACTTATTTTGACATAAAAAGGTGGGAATCGTCAATGTTCAGAATTGATTGTTTATGTTAAATTTTGAAGATATTTTCTTAATCCAAATGAAAAACCGGATGAAGATCCACACATACAGGACTGTTATCCGGATTGGTTTCCATGATATCCGCCATAAAATCCCACCACTGATATAATTTTGTTGCTCACCACCTGCAGAGGTGGGAGTCATCTCACATCTGATATATATCCAGGGACTTTCTTTTTTTCCAGAACTAATTGCACTATTTTCAAAAATTTTGACAACCCTAAAATACCATAATAAAAAACAACCTCCTGGATATACTAAACTTCAGAACTTCTATAAACCCTGAATTTGTATACCATGGAGGTTATTTATGTCAAAAAATTCTTCTGAAAAGCCAAAGACTCCTACGAGCCAGGGAATCATTGATTCCTGTGATTTTCCCTCAAATGCAGCATCCACTCAGGACTGCACTGGATTGATTCCATCCGGGCCGGTGAACGAGGATGAACTGGAATCCTATGAAGCGCTATATCATTATCAGCCACCCCAAATCAAAGATACTTACCCAAATGATAAATGAATCCCAGCAGCTCTCCCCGCTTATAAAATAACAGGAGAAAAGGCAATATGCCCTTTCTCCTATGCTTTTCGTATAGGCTGTATTACCAATACATTTTCATATATTTCTCCGCTTCTTCATCGGATAAAGAAAATTCTTCGATAATATTTTTAATTACTTCTTCTGTAAACAATTCTCCATTTTCTTTCTTTTCCTGCAGACGTTGCCGATGCAGGTTCCAGACAGCCAAGCAGTGTAGATTTCACCGGACCTATATATTTCACACTCTCAAGAAACACAGAAAAACCAACTGCTGTGCCAATAATAACAATAACTGCAATGATGATCCAGGCTGGAAGCTCCAGATTTGTCGGGAAAATCCACGCCCTGGTCAAGAAAAAAAGTACACTTCCACCAATCAACATTCCCCATCCTGTAATCGTGAGATTTCCTTTGGAATCTCATTTGAATCTATCAATGTTTCACAGAATTATACTCTCCCGGATTGCATCCAAATCGCTTACGAAATGCACTGGCAAAACGGCTTGGATTGCTGAATCCCACCATTTCTGTAATCTGTGTCATAGAATACTGTCCACTCTGCACCAGCGAAAAGCTTTTGTTGACACGGTATTCTTCCAGATATCCGGTGATAGTTTTGCCTGTCATTTTTTTGAAAAGGCGGCAGCAGACTTCTCTTGACAAATGCACCTGATCTGCCAGGTCCTGAAGAGAAATTACTTCTGTAAAATGCATATTAAGATAATTCAGCATTTTTTCCAGACGTTCCAGTTCCTGCAGATTTGCCGGGACGAATTTCGTCAATTCCTGTCTGTGCCCATAAAGGATCATAGCAAATGCTTCACACAGAAGTCCCTTGATCTTTAATTCATAGCAGAATCGTTTCCGGTCAAAAGCTTCTTCTACCTGGTTTAATTTCTGCAGAATTTCTTTTCCATTTTCATCAAATCCAGTCAAATAAATACAGGGTATCGCTGAATTTTGCAGAAATGGTTGAAAACATTTTCGCTCAACATCACTTCCAAAATCGCCATACAGAAAGTCTGGTCTTACAAGTATCGTACTGTAACGTACATGTTCATTTCCAGGTGAACTGCAGCTGTGCGGTACATTTCGATTCAGCAGAAATCCCTCTCCCGTTCTGACCCTGTAGCTTTTCTGGTATACCTGAAAGACGGCCTCTCCTTCCCTTATAAGGTTGATTTCGAGATCATTATCCAGTGAATCGGCACATTTTTGCCCTCAAATGACCAGAGATCATCGTGGTTCACTGTCATCGGAAAATTTTCTGTTCCATGCTTTTCAAGTTCTCTTCTTGCACTGTCTACCAGGATTGTTCTTTTTGCCATTTTACCCTCTCCAGTTTTTATCTGCTTTCATGTCAAAAAATGTTCTTTATCATCATAAATAAATTTGCTGATCTGGTCAATATCTGTATCATAAACAGCAATACCAGAATCGCATTTTACTATCAGTTTCTCTATAATTGGGCGTGCAGTAAAAAACACGCAATAATTCTAAGGAGAATGTTCTTATGTCCAGACCGAAATCAAAAGAAATGGATCTCACTGTCGGAAATCCATTCTGGTCACTGTTAAAATTTGCAATTCCGGTTATTCTCGGAAATCTTTTTCAGCTTTTTTATACACTTGCTGACTCTGTGATCGTCGGCAAAACGCTTGGTGCTGATTCCCTTGCAGCAGTCGGTGCCACCAGTATCATTATCTATTTTGTCTTTTGCTTTATCAATGGTTTTACCGGTGGATTCGGTATCTGCCTTGGCCAACGGTGTGGTGCAAAGGACGAAAAAGGCATGCGCAAAAGTGTTGCTGTATCCACACTGCTCAGTATTATTTTTACCATAGTCCTGGCTCTGATCTGCTGCCTGCTGGCTCACCAGATTCTCAGGTGGATGCAGATTCCGGAGGATATTTCCGGCGAAGCTTACGATTACATGTTTGTCGTTCTTCTCGGAACGGGCGCAACTGTTTTTTATAATATGATCTCCAATATGCTTCGTGCGCTGGGCGACAGTAAAACACCGCTTTATTTTCTGGTGTTTTCTTCTGTTTTGAATATCTTTCTGGATATCCTGTTTATTGTACCATTCCATATGGGTGTTGCCGGTGCTGCCTGGGCTACGATTCTTTCTCAGTTTCTTTCTGCCCTGTTCAGTCTGCTCGTCGGCCTGAAAAACTTCCCGGTACTGCATTTACACCGCGAAGATTTTCATGATATCAGAGGAACCATCAGCCTACATCTGAAAACAGGTTTTCCTATGGGATTTCAGATGTCTGTCATGTGCATCGGGCAGCTTTCCATGCAGACAGTTGTGAATTCTCTTGGTACTGCTGCAGTTGCCGGATATACAGCAGCTTCCAAAGCCGATCAGCTTTCTGTCCTTGTGAATAATGCTATGATGACTGCAATTTCCAACTATGTTGCCCAGAATTTCGGTGCAGGCAAAAGAGAACGGATCCGTCAGGGTGTACGGGCATGTCTGATTCAAACCGAAACTTTTAATCTGATCATGTGTATTGGTATCCTGCTTCTTCGCCACCCGATCGTGCAGATGTTCCTGTCCGATCCGACAAAGGAAATTTACCATTATTCCGATATGTATCTGACCATCGTTGCACCGTTTTACTTTATCCTCGGTCTTCTTGCCGTTTATCGTACTTCCATCCAGAGTATGCAGAACGGACGTGCACCTTTTGCAGCCTGCATGATAGAACTTGTTATGCGTATTGCTGCTACCGTAGGACTTTCCGGTATGATTGGATACACTTCCGTCTGCATTGCCAGCCCTCTTGCCTGGATCGGAGCCTGCTCCCTGCTGATCCCGGTTTACTACAAAATGATGCGTAGAATTTAACCTGCTATTTTTCATCTGCCTCCCTGGCATATTTTGTTGTTACAAGATCCTCATAAGATACACGTTCACTCAGTTCATCAGAATCTTCCAGAATGTCTTCCAAAAGTTCGAAGCTTTCTTTTTCAAAGATAAGATTAGATTTCCAGGTGTCCTGGTCATAGTAACGCTTTACAATGGCCGTGACTGTATCCAGGTCAGTTTCTGCAAACTGCGGAGCGATAACTTCTGCAATTTCTTCTGGTGTATGACTCTGGACATATTCCATGCCTTTCTGAAGGGCATTTGTAAATTTCTGGATGATTTCTGGATTTTTTCCATATAGCTGGTCTTTGCACTGTAGGAAGTATATGGAACATAACCGGAATCCACACCGAGAGAAGCCACCACATATCCGGCTCCTTCTTTTTCTAGAGCTGTCGCGGATGGCTCAAACTCTACTGTAAAATCTGCAGAAGTATCGCCTGTAAAAGCCGCCGCTGTAGAACCAAAATCAATGCTCTGGTCAATCGTCAGATCTTTCTGTGGATCCAGTCCGTTTTTGCGGAGAATATATTCGAACACCATTTCAGGCATGCCACCTGTCGTCACTAATACCATGTAAATAATCATCTGCTAGCTGTTTCGCAGTGGTTTCTGCTGATACATTCGGCAGATAGTCTTTGGTAAGCTGCGTGATTTCTTCTTTTGACTTACAATATTGTATGGCTTCAATGGATTATCTGTGGCTTCAAGAATTCCAAGTTCCTTCATCAGCTCAATATATGGAAGGATACTCTGTTTTGTTTTCTTGAATCCCAGATCAGTAATATGCTCTGACAGATATTTTGCAGAAGAAAATCCACGTTCATCCTCAGCAATCAGTTTCATCACAATCGCAATCATGGTATTTTCTCTTCGGTTCATTTCATCAGCAGGACTGTAACTAATCAGATTAGACAAGCCGTATTTCAGTGTAATTTCCGGCATCCCGTCTTCGTCCACTACGATTTTTTCAATCAGAAGTTCAATATCTCTTCGGTCAAGGCTGCCTCCTGCAATGATTTTATCTACCACCTCAAGAGCATTTTTTAGTTTATCCTTTACATCAGGCGTTTCTATGGCAGTTTCATTCAGTTCTTTTATCTGCATTTCCAGACCATGAATCTGAGCAAATAAGTCTTTCTGCATAGAATCATACGTTTCATTGATTAAATCTTCATTTCCTGCAGCGACAGCCAGATCTTTTACTTTTTGGGTAAGCAGAACTTTCAGTTGACTTTTTCGCTCATTGATAGCTGTGTGCAGTTCCTGCCGTTTTTCCGCTATTGTTTTTTTCTCTGCTTCAAAATCCTTTAAATCATAGGTAGAAATAACTTCACAGAGAGCATTTCGACACATCTTGATATAAGTCAGAACATCTTCCATCAGATCATCTTCTTCAATTAAATGTGCCTTGGAGCAATAACGTCTGCCTTTGGTGTTATAAGTGGTACAGATGTAATATTTCCGTTCCTTGCTGGAAGTTTGGCGTTTAATTGGTGTAAGGCGGCTGCCACAGTCTTTACAGAACAGGCAACTGCCAAAAGGATTCGGAATCTCTGAGCCAAGCCACTGCCCCCGGCTTCCCCGATAGTTGGTACGGTTACGTTTTTCCTTTAATTCCTGTACCAACGCAAAGGTAGCCTTATCAATAATTGCCGGGTGATGATTCTCAAAAATACATTGTTCTTCTTTTGGCACACGTTTATCTTTTCCATGAACCGTGTTTCTTGCACGTTTTTTCAGACGAAAGGTACCAATGTAAAAATCATTATCCAAAATCTCTTTTACCATAGCATCTGACCATTTAGAAGCTATCTGTCTTTTGGACAATCTGCCTTCTTCTATTTCACGTTCACGCTGGATCATAGATGGAGTCGGTGCTCCCTGCTCGGTTAGATATGTGGCAATCTTGCGGTAGCCGGAACCGGAAAGATATAAGTCATAAATCTTTTTAATATATTCTGCTTCTTTTGGTACGATTTCCAGAACAGTCTTATCTTTTTCATTGCGGCGATAGCCAAACGGTGCTCTGGTAATCAGTGTTCCCTCTTTCTGTCTGGCTCCTATGGCACGTTTGATTTTCTTACTGGTATCTTTTACATATCGCTCATTAAACCATGTTTTGATACCAATGGTATCGTCACTGGAATCCATAGAATCATAATTATCGTCAATCACCACCAGATGTTTTCCGCGTTCCTGAAATTCGTCCAGAAGCAAAAGAACCTTTGCATTATGTCTACCAAGGCGTGAAAAGTCTTTGACATATACAGTATCAATATCTTTATCCATATCCATCATCATTTGTTGAAATCCCGGTCTGTCAAAAATATAGCCGGAGATACCATCATCTTCATACCAGCGGTCAATAACCACACCATGAGCTGCTGCATACTGGTTGATAATCAGCTTCTGATTTTCTATGGAAACATAATTCCTTTTATCATCGTCTCTGGAAAGACGGACATATCCTGCATTCATAGATGTTCCTTTCTTTAAATGTAAATATAATTATTATGCTCTATGTAATTATATTATATATTTAAAACTGGAAGATGTATATAGAAAAATCTTAAGATTATTAAAAACAGATAGTATTAGACATTTTTGTTGATTGCGGAAACAGGCAGAATTTGATACAATTTTAGAAATAACAATTTGAGGAGGAAATATGGCATCAAGCAAGGAATACTTAGAGTTTATTTTAGGGCAGCTATCTGAGTTAGAAGAAATTACTTATCGAGCTATGATGGGAGAATTTATTATTTATTATCGTGGCAAGATTGTAGGCGGTATCTATGATGATAGATTACTTGTTAAACCAGTAAAATCAGCAATTAATTATATGCCGACAGCTCCGTATGAATTACCCTATGAGGGAGCAAAAGAGATGTTGTTGGTAGATGAAGTTGATAATAAGGAATTTTTGACAGGCTTGTTTCATGCAATGTATGATGAACTGCCAGCCCTAAAACCGAAAAAGAAGAAATAGACAACTTCCTGTTTTGGTAACTGATAAATCGGAAGTTGTCAAGTTTTCAAACAGCCTCATTGCATAGGAATGCCAAACAGATTATCCTTAAAGTAGGAGGTGGCAGAAATGGCAAACGAAGATAAAAAAGATTTTAATGCTATGTTGCACGATAATAAGGATATGCCCAAATTTCAAATTATTACAGACCAGAAAAGCATTGAAAAATATGGTGGCAGTAAAATGTATTTTGCACCGCCAATCGACTATGACAAAGTAATGAAAAAAATTCCGTATGGTAAAGTGATTACCGTCGGAAAAATACGAGAATACTTTGCAGAGTTAAGTGGTGCAGATTTTACAGAACCCATTACGGCAGGAATTTTTGTTTCTATTGTGGCATGGGCGAGTTATCAGCGTTCAGAAGATGAAACACCTTATTGGAGAACATTAAAAGCGAACGGAGAACTAAATGCTAAATACCCAAATGGTATTGAAGCACAAAAAGAAAAATTAGAAGCAGAAGGACACACCATTATTCAAAAAGGGCGTAAAAATGTACGATATTATGTAAAGGACTATGAAAATTCCCTCTTTGATTTGAAGTAGGCTTTGGAACAATAGATGGTTACGCTTATAAGGATTATTGGACAATTGATAGATAACTTCAGTTTGTATAATTAAAGCACTGGTTAAATCACACATTATCCCAGTGATTTTTGACCAGTGCTTTAATACCATCATGAATATTAGTGTTTGAATCTCCATCCAGAAATGTGACAACCCGAAAGCCGATGTCAGCATATTTCTTGCGTTCCGCTTCAAATTCTTCCTGTGACGGAAAATCGTTACGCCAGAGATAATACGTTGGCTTACGCAAGGCTATCACATCCTTTCTGTTAACTTTTCTATGATTATCATATAAAAATGGACAGTTTTCGTGTCTGTCCACTTTAAAATCAATTTACCGTTCACGATCTGAATGGGTTAATTGTCCTCTTTTTGCCAGTTCCAGTATTTCTGGTGGAATACGTCCCATCAGCTTCTGGAGATTTTCATAATCGGCTCTGAGTCTGGCATCATCCATTTTCTTTCGTATACTGCTGGACGTTGCTTCTTTTACCTGTCTGCTTAAATCCTGTGTCTGCCTTTTTAATGATACATTATCTGACTTTAAGGAACTAATCGTCTTATCATATTTCCGAACCTGCGTCTGAAAGTTCTCTATTGCAGGAAAAAATTTCTGCAATAGTTCCACAGCTTTATCTGTATTTTTACCAGCATTAAAAATATTTGTACTTTCCAACAGATCAGTGATTTGCTTAGCCTGCCGGGTAAGATGCACTGCTTCTTTAAAAAGTCGTGGTGGAATATGTTCACGTCCGGTCATGCTGGCGACTTCTCCACGTTCAGATCTGGATATTTTTCTACCATGTGTTTCCAGAACTCGTCCTGCCACCAGGTCAGCTTTTTCTTATTTCCAAGAATCTCTTTTGCACAAAGTCTTCCATCCTGAGTTATCGGGACAAAAGAAAGGTGCATATGTGGAGTTTTCTCGTCCATATGCACCACAGCCGAAAAGATTGTCTCTGAATCCTGATATTTCTTTATAAATTCCAAAGCTGTTTGGAAATACGCTCTGATTTCACTCTTTTTCTTACCTTTGAAAATTCTGGTGTAGCGGTAATTAGAACTTCAACAACACGTACACTGTCTTTGCGTGTCCGGCATCCGTATTCTTCAATCAGTCGATTCGACTCTGCCCGGTACTTCCCGACTGGTTCAATCAAATGATAATTCAAATTTCCTCGACTGTTGTCTATATCCGGATTACTGGCATATTTTTCTTTTTTCCGTTCATTGTGAGCTTCAATATTGCTGATTTCAGGTCCTTTGTATTTTGCAAATCTTAAAATACCGTATTGTGCTTTTTGCATTTGTACTTCCTCCTTTCCCCAAAACAGGCTAACTGTCATATTATTTTGACAGCCAACCTGAAAAATATATAATGTGTAACTTACATTGAATTACTACGTACATACGTACCAGATTAATTTGTCCATTCTTTCGGTACGTACGTACACTGGGAATCGTCCATAAAACCATCTGTATAGGACGGCTTTGTAATAACCTTTACTCCCGTAAATCCCCATACTCGTCTCCCAGCAGAATTTTTTATTGTATTGCAATGTTCCAGATTATATTTTGCTTGAACAGCAATCATAGCATCTGAGAAACTACAATTTTTTAATGCAGTCATGGAATTTTCTTCACACCAGAGCCGATAGCTCTCATACAGTTCTTTGGAACTTGCACTTGCCTCTGCCTGAAAGCGAATATATCCTTCTGATTCTAAAAACTCCAGTACATTGTTATTGTCCCGTTTCACATTTTCACGATTCGCCTTAATACGGGGACTTTCTGTAAATTTAAAATTCTGACGGACTAACCGTTGTAGTCCTTTAAACGCCCAGAGAAAAATACTTTCGGCTTCCTTCTTCATTTTTTCTGCCAGATAAGGATCATCTACACGATCAGCAGGTTTCTCCTTTGCTGTCAGTACTAATTGCCTTCGGTAAAATCCATCACTACGGTCATACAATGCCTGTAAATCTCCATTGCTGAATGCAAGCAGTCTGGAAAAAAGCCACCCCTGATAACTTTGCTTTCCTTTACGCTCTAAGTCCATTTTCCCCTGAGCAGTAACAATGGATTTCACATAACTGGTCTGTTTTAGGGCTTCCATTCGCATATCATCATCTACACACAATAAAATATGCTCAAGGTCAGCTCTAGCAAAGCGGTTTTCAGAAATTTTACCGATACTTCCGTCTTTCATATTTGAGCCTAACAGGCTGTTCAGAACAGCACCAATCTGTGATTTACCCTCTCCGCCATTTCCTTTTATAATCATCATCCGTTGTCCTTTGTTGCTTGGAATCAGGCAATACCCTATGAATTCCTGTAAGTTGGAATATCTTCCGGGTAGAGCAGTTGATCTAAAAATGACAGCCATGTAGAAGCTTCTGGTGTATCTGGATTATAATTGACTGGAAGACGCATTCGTACAATATCTGGTTTTTCAGGGATAAATGTGCCATCTATATATATCGTTCCATTTGCAAGATGGATTTTATTGGCTTCTGGTGGAAAATCCTCTATATAAGCTGCCAGTTTCATAACTTCTAAAATATTTGTCACTTTGCGTGGAACATTGTTAATGGCATAATGTTTCAGACTTTCAAATATTTCCCCACGAAGGCAGATCATCAGTGACCCGCCCCTCTGGAGTAAAAAATGCATTGTTGGCAAAGAGTATTTTATGCGTATGGAGAAATTCTTCACAAAAGGCTGCTTCATTGATATTGGTTCCGTCAAACCAAACTGGATAATTACTAAGCTGCTTTTGCTTCTTCTGCATATACATCCTCCTCATCACGAGACCCTGAAAGATATTTCAAATCTTCCAGATAGCCTGTTTCTTTCATGGATTTTACAACTTCAAAGCCTTCTTCTTCATCTGCAAAGGTCAGATAATCTGCCAGATATTCGATATAACTCAGATTTTCACATGCTTCTTCAAATCGTTCGTCCATAGGTAAATCCGGTCGTTCTGGTGCATACAGTGCTTTCCATTTTTCCAGACGATGAAGATATTCGCATACCATTTTCTGGCATTCATGTAATTCTTTCTGTCTGCTTTTTGTTTCCATGTACTCGGGCTTTTTCAGAGCTGCTATTACTGGCGGATTATCTGGTGTAATACCAAAATCTACAGCAATTTTCTTGGCGGCTTCATAGTTACTCAGTCCAAATAGATTTGCAACAAACTGGATCACATCTCCGGTAGCACCACAGCCAAAGCAGTAATAATAAGTTGTGTTTAGTTTCATACTTGGGTAATGGTCATTATGAAATGGGCAACAGATCATGTTGTTTCTTCCAATTTTCATGCCATAATATTCGGCAGCCTGTCCGACTGTTACAGTTTCTTTTATTGTTTCAAATAATCTCATTCTATTTTCCTCCTGATTTAAGTTTGAATTTAAAGCTGTGCCGTTTTATCCAGTTCCTTTCCTGACAGGCAACCCTTCTCGGCGCTGTGTCGTCTCTTTGTGAGCGCTCTTTTCTGATCAGAAATCGTGGCGGTTTATAAAGTTCCGGAAGGTCATTTAGTTTTTCAAGGTTCTGTCTGATCGATCATGTTGACAGTTTAGCATGAAAAATCGCACCCCTGATTTATTCACGTACAATGAAAATCACGAATACGATTTGATAAAAATTGCAAATTTGCACAGGCACAGATATAATGGAAGTAGTTTAGGAGGTGACGAAACAATGGGAAAATCTGATTTAATAGAAGATGAAACAAGTCTTGCATACCGATTGAGTAATTTGCGGAAAGACCATGATTTAAGCCAAAAACAGTTGGCTGATCAGCTTCATGTGACTCATTCACAAATCAGTCGTATAGAGAGCGGTGAAACAAAAAATCCTAATATAAGCATTGTAATAGATGCCGCCAGGTTTTTTCATGTTTCTACTGATTATCTGCTTGGAATCACTCAGATTACTTCACCCAAAGTTATGATATATCGGAACTTAGACTGTCGGAAGAAGCGGTAACGAGACTGATTACCAGAAGAATAGATGTAGATATTTTAAACCGATTATTGGAACATGAACATTTTCCAAAATTATGTATTATGATTCGGAATTATTTTGATGATACCATTGCTGAGGGTATAATGGCACGAAATAAGGTCATTGATTTGGCTGTTGATCAACTGACTGATTTGATGACTGTAGAACCCTCAAAAAGAAAAGAGATTATAAAAGATAAGCAGTTTTTAAGCTCACAGAAATTAGGAGCAAATGAAGCAGACATTGAAAAAATCAAGATTCAGTTTATGGCAATATTACGTGATATTAAATCTAGTATGCAGAAAAAAGAACCAACAAAAGCGGTTGCTACAGCCGAAGCCGTACAGATGATTCGGGACGCATTGCCTGATAAGCCGGTTTCTGATATCACAAGTACTGACTTAGCAAATGCAGTAGCTTTTTATATGGGACAGACAACCGATCTGAATGACGAAGGACTTGCAATGGTACAGAATTTGGCAAAATATATTTGTGATAATAGCGTGCAAGAAAAGAATTCAGAGAATAGCTGACGTAAGCATGGATATACCTTTCTTCAAATGTGGCATCGTCTGAATAACAGCATCGTCATGCTAATATTCAGACTCAGTTCTGTACTTTCAGGTAACTCCTTTACGGAGTACCTTTCAGCACAGAATGCCGGAAATTGGAGATAATCGCAAGGATATAGAATTTCTTTCCGGCAGCCACAATTTCATAAAGGTATAACACACTAGACTTTCCTGACGGAAAATCGTGTGCCAACAGGGATGCTACTCGCCCCTATTGGATGACCCAGAGTAACTAATATGAATATCAACAGTTTCTCATTATAATAAAAAATACAAGCTTGAGAATATATGGAACTTGACAAAAATAAATTACTAATAAAACAATTACCGCCAACAATTTATATAAAAAAATTTTATAGATGGGCATCCAGCTAATTATGAAGATTTTTTAACGACATTTATCAATTCTTCAAAACTTGTCACTTGTAAGGGCAATCAAGCATTTATTTTAAGAAAACATGAAGAGCAAAATCATGGAGAAGCAGACATTTTTAATTCTTTTTATGATTTAGATTTTAAAATTATGGTCGATACTAAATATATGGAAGCCAGACGCATGTTAAGCCCTACTATAACTGAATTTTGTCCTGGGGTAGTAGGAAAAGGTCCTTCACGATTAAAAGGAGAACGAAAAGTTTATGATATAATCAAGTGCTTTCGTTCTATGAATATAGACGATTTAATTAAAATAGAAAAAGGGCTCATTAAGCTTCCAGAAGGAAAAACAATAATACAGGTATTAAAAAAAGTCTCAGTAAATAAGAATATGTTATTGTTTTTACCATATGATTATTGTTTTGAAAATACTTCTACAAACGCAGAAGTTGCTAAGTTTATAATCGATTGTATTTCAGAAGATTTACAATGTTTGCTCGAATATAGACATTTAAAAGTATGTAAAGATACTTATCTTCGTTTATATCAAAGGAATGCTTTGTTATTGCACAAGAAAAAGATAATGTGTTGCATTATTATGATATGATAAAGACAAGCCAAAGCAATTTATATACTTATCTATATGAAACCGGAAAAGCTTAATAATAGTACATAAAAATAATCAGATTGAATACAATCTAAATAAAGATAATTTCTGATTGACTTTCTTAGTTATATCAGTTATATTATCTTTAGTGATCAGATTGCAGAAACTTGAGAAGCCTGCGATCGGGGGAGGGTGCCGAGGCCCCTCTCCTTTTTCTTTATCTGGAACATTTTGCAGCGAGGTACATATGAGCAAACCGTTTATTACATATACCGCACAAGTTGAAAAACTGAAAAATGAAAAAAATCTAGTTATTACAGATGATGATTTTGCGGTAGAATCCCTGCAGAATATCAGTTATTATGCATTAATTGGTGGATATAAACATCCTTTTATTGATATTCATACCCGCAAATACATTAATGAAGCGTGTTTTGAAGATATAGTTGCTCTTTATGAATTTGATGAAGAGTTACGTGGGATTTTCTTTAAGTATTTATGCCGCGTGGAAAGAAAAATGCGTTCGTCCATTTCTTATCACTTCTGTAAAAAACATGGAGAACGTCAAGAAGAATATCTCAACTCCAATAATTACGGCAATATTCCCAAAAATAAAAATGGAATTACCAAATTAATCAAAATGCTAGATATGATGGCAAACAAAAACAAGGATCACGAATATCTTGTTTACCAGCGTAACAAATATCATAATATTCCGTTATGGGTGATTATGAATACCCTTACTTTTGGTCAGATATCAAAAATGTTTGAATTCTTACCTCAAAATATGCAGGGAGCAATTTGCCAGGATTTTGGAAATGTCAAGAAAAATGAAATGATAAAATATTTAAAGGTATTAACGCTGTACCGAAATGTATGTGCTCATAACGAAAGGTTGTTTTCCTATCATACATATATTGACATTCCAGATACATTGTTACATAAAAAATTAGGCATTTCTAAAAACGGTTCAAAATATATATATGGAAAAATGACTTGTTTAGTGTAGTCATTACTTTTCGTTATCTACTTCCAAAGACTGATTTTTTACTGTTTAAAAAGCAATTATTGCATATTTTTGACCGATATGAAAAGCGGAATTCAAATTTGAAGTTGAATGATCTTTTTGAATATATGGGGTTTCCGATTAACTGGAAAGAGATAACAAAATTTCGCAAAATATAAGTGGAGATACATCAATGGTATCTCCACACTTGTTTAATTTGTCAAAGCGATAATTGTTTTTGCTAATGTTTCAAAGGTAACACTAAAATCATCTCTATTACGTTTCATATTTTCCCAGACACTCCCCGTCTTTTCAACTTGTTCTTGCGTCAACTCAAAAACAGGTGTATTGTTCATTTGTGATTGAGCAATTAGACTATTAAAATCTGCAATATTTATTAAATTGTAATTAGTTCTTTTTTGAATAAGCATTCCATTTTCATCCAATATAGGAACTAATTTTTCTGCAACAATTTTATTAATATCGTCAATCCATTCTGAAAATGCTTTTACCGGCGAGCCATTTCGCGGGCGGTATCGCTGTTGTATAGTACCTAGAAATTTAGGTACAGTATCATTCATCTTGTAAATTGCGTTTTTAAAAACCTCTGCTTTTCGCAAATTATCATAAGTAGAACACCATTTAGGAAACACTTTAATAAGTGATTCTATGGCCATATAGCAAAAAATAAATCTGGGGGCACATGGAATAATAAAAAAAAA
>ENA-OQDF01000513-OQDF01000513.1-human-gut-metagenome-genome-assembly--contig:-NODE-513-length-15968-cov-1.495234_pt1 | contig 15968 bp, 21 predicted proteins | sample MGYA00242769_ERZ504597 | MGnify/ENA primary metagenome ERZ504597 (study PRJEB26092, sample SAMD00036305) | human gut metagenome | host: Homo sapiens | study: EMG produced TPA metagenomics assembly of...
CTAAGATGCTTCTTGTTGATCCTGTAATCAGTTGTGATTTGCTTTCATTTTAGTAACTTGAGCCATTGGAAACAGCGAAATATTTACGTTCCGGACGGGGGCCAAGTTGTGATTTGCTTTCATTTAGTAACTTTGAGCCATTGGAAACAGCATATTATCTATTAAAAACTATTAATCAATGGATTACAAAGCACATCAGAATAAAAAAAACAGATATTGTTTCCATTAAAAATCCCGCTTGACAGCGGGATTTTTCTTTTAGAACAACTCCAATTGCTGTCCAGGAGTATTCACTTCCACCGTTTTCTTTCCATAAAAAGTTCAATATTCCCAAACTGCTTATCCGTAATACACATGATTCCGACATTCCCATGCTCCGGAAGAAAGATTAACTCTTTTACATGTACGGCCGCATTCTCGCTACTAGCACAATGGCGGACATAAATAGAAAACTGAAACATCGTAAATCCATCTCTTTGTAGATTTTTCCTGAAATCCACATACGCCTTTTTCTCCTTCTTCGTCTCGGTAGGCAAATCAAACAACACAAGTACCCACATAACACGATATTCGCTAAACCGATCCATATTACATTTCCGGATAGGAGATTCTACGCAATTCGCCACTAAAGCACTTATACAGAGAAGCCGTAGTTTGCCCGACAGCACCATCAACGGACTACGTTTTCCTGACATATAAGTTTCTAGCACAGGAATAGTAAGCAGCTGCGCTTTCAACTCTCTCGTTAGTTCCGCATAATCCACTCCCTGCTTTATGATACCACAGACCAATTGATCCACATACGGACGATAAGGCTCCATGATGTCATCTGCCAAGCAATAAGCATTATAACGATTATGATGGTGGATTCCTAAAGTAGGCAAAAGCCCACTTGCCACCAAGCTACGAGCAACAACCGCCCGCAGAATAGCATATCCATAATTCAACAAATTGTTAGGCGGAATGCCCTCCCTGTCTCTTGTGAAACCTTCTATCCAAAACAAATTCTTCCAATAATAAGCAGCCGCTCGGGCTTCCAGGTTACTCGTATCTCCGCTTTTCACATCCGAAGCCCATGCGTACATACATTTCACTTCTGCGCCAGAACATTCTTTCAATACGGCTGCCTGATTTTCAATCTTCGTCTTTATGGTCTGCTGCCAAAGCTGTTTCTTTAACGGTAGAGAGGCATCCAACTGTTGCCGGAATCTTTCGTTTTGCGTCGTGTTCCCATACAGAGGAAGCATCAAACCAACCGGCATACTTTTACTGTTACATGTAATGACAGCACAATTATTTTCAAGTAAAGCTTCCAACACGCCCGAAGAGATGGTGATCTGCTTGTGATCCAGTACCACAACTCCAATATCCTCAATGGGTTTCGTCACTTCTGAAGTTCGTTTGAAACTTTCAGGTAACGTATCATTCCTGACTACCTCCGGTAATTTTATCATCAACTGAGCATTTTTCAGAGACAGATAAACGGGGTTTCCAAAATAAAGGGTTTTCTTGATCATAAGCAGTTAGATTTTAAATTACTATTAATCAGTATAAAAGTCTGTTTCTAAAAAGGGTACAACCTTTTTGAGAATAGCATACACCCTATTTATTTCAATTTCTAATAGATACTATTAATATTCTCCCACTGATACTATTTGTCCAATGTGGTTAATTCGGATCTTGACAACACTATTACCAAAAGAAAGTGTTTTATATTGTTTATAAGCAATATCTTTCAACTCTTTCATATCTTTCACTGTTGTTTCCAAATGATGTCTAAATTTATAATCTCGAACAACATTATTTCCATACATAACTTTTGACATAGTCTGCACCCTAAATAAATTCGGACTAATCATTGCATAATTATCCGGATTCAACAAATCCACCTCCTTCGGATTGAAGCCTGTCTTTTCATTCGGGAACACGAAATATTCATTCTGCTTCATGCTAAACAAAAATTGCCAACCTTCACTTTTTCTGTAATCCTTATCAATAATAGGAAGTCCTAAATTAGCCCGTGTTACAGCCTCAAAGAAGGGGACAACCACCTCGTCCAGTTCATACATCAGATTACCATCCTCATCAAACGTCACCTGTCCTTTCTTGTCTAAAACAGGTTTACGATAAATAGCCACATGATGGTTGTTTCCGGTATTTACAAAATCCACAGGGATTTGTTTTCCATTTTCATCCCATATCGGATTCCCATTCTTATCTTTCTTCACGTGTATCGATTGGGCATTATTGATTCCTCGGATGCTAACCCGCTTGATACTTATCCCCTTTTCCTTATTCAGCCATATCGGATTTTCCCAAAAATTAACAAATGCCTTTTTGGGATCTCCACCGTATTCTTTCAAACGCCGTTCTAAAATAGCACGTACCTTTACATCAACTACTTTATCCACATTCAAAGCAGGATCGACCGGTTTTCGGATAGTATAAATAGTTTCAATTCAACTGTTTGTACCTTCTCCGGAACTCGTATGGTCTGATACTTATCAGCATAAAGCGGATTCTTTTCCAATGCATTTTTTCCTGTAAATGCTTTCTTTGGATCATTACCGAATGTTTCCAACCGTTTAAGTAAGGCATTTCGATAAGCCCGTTTACTCACAGTCGCTATTTTAGCCGCATCAAAAGAAGCATTCACCTTTTCTATTTTTGTCACATATTGTTTGTGACTACCATAAACCGTTTCCAAATGCAACTGACCTCGCGGAGTTTGCTGTATCTTCGTATTTTCACCCTTTCTCTTTTTTGTTCGATTAACATTGACAGTCACCACCTTGTTCTTAGCTTTAATAGATACCAGCAGTTTTTCCAAATGCTGTTTGGCTTCTATCCGGAATTGCTCCAATGGAATAGGAGGCAAAGCTCTTCCTTTGTCAAAATAACGGGTCTTGATACCTATTATATTCGTATGGTTTCTATTGCCTGAATCTTGTGCCGCATTTTTATTATTGAAATACTGAATAAACGCATCCTTTGTAAAAGCTACCGTCAGCGCATCCATCGCATGATGCCGATGGTCATTCCTTTTTGTCCAATCCTTTATTCTTTTGATTTTTCTTCCGTCCTTATCTTCGTATGTTTCCACAAAACCCAAGGCTTCATATTTAGGCAGGTTCAGTTCTTTCATTACATCCACCAATTGCCAGTCTTCACGCAATTGATCTGTAATGGAACCGGTAGTTGCCACTACTCTACGGCAGATTTCGTTCAACATAGCGAGTGCTTTTTTCGCTATATATTGTGTATTTCTCAAATCCCTATCAATGAAACCATCCGGTATATCCTTCTGTTCCATTTTCAATTTCCGAAGTTTCGCCTTTTTGTCATTGAACAAGCTTTCGCAACGATTTATATATTGTTGCAAGCCTTCTTCTCCATATTTTTCTTTTACAAAATCATAAGCGGTCTTATTTCCCTTTTCTATATTAATAGCCTTATACTCCAATGTCTTGTTAGATAAAGAATCATCAAAAAGACGGGATTGTGGAATAATATGTTCTATATCTATCTCCTTACTGAAAATCTTTTCTTTAGGTATATATTGATTGGAATACAATGTTTTATATCCATTATCTTTCAACTCTTCATAAAGTTTGTAACGGATAATATCATTGCGGCTCACGTTCATCATACCAAATTCATCTTGCAACAATTTACGGATCTCCTCATGCTCACGGGTACTCTTTGCGATAGCTTTCGGTCAGTTCCTCACGTTCTTTGGCACTCTTCTTTAATTCACGAGCCAATTCCACTCGGATTTCATCAGGTTTTCCATACGTATCAATGATTGTATTGATTACATTCACCATCTGACTCAAAATCTTTTCAACCACCGGATTTCGGAGACTGTTTTTAGGAAGAACCTCCAGCTTGCCCTTTAAAACCTTATTTTCTATCTCCTCCTTAGTCAGTGAAGATTTGGAATGACGATAACCGGCATATTCACAAGCCACATCATACAGATTACCCTCTTTCAAATAGGGTAAAATCCTTTTGATGGCTTTCGCGCTCAAACTTCCGTAATCATCTTGAAACGAAAGACTGGCTAGCTCTACAGCATATTCTTTCTCAACTCCGCAAAGTTGCATGATCTTTTCAATCAGTTTGCCGTTACCGGTCGACGTATTATCTCCTTCAAAAGAATACAACAGATGCCAAAGTCTGAAATAAGGTTGCATCTCGAGCTCTTTCCCCTCTTTGGTTAAGTCAATGGTAAACAGATTCGTATTCCAACCTAAATCGGTAAAGATAGTTCTTAGCTGTCCGATTATCTCATCTGCTGGTTTCTTAAAATCCAACGGTTCGTAGCCATACTTTTCTATCATTTTGCTATAGGCAGAAAAGAGAGAAAACCCAGTACGATTTCCATCTATTTGTTTGAAGTTCAAATCCAATTCCTGTGGATTTTCAAATAAGAGCTTCAACACATCTGCTTTCTTCATGTTTTCTTTTATCGCAAGTTCTCTTGCCAGTATTTCTTTTTCTTCTGGATACAAAGCCCTACTTCGCTTGCCGACAAAGCATTTCTTTTCTTCTCTCTTCCCAATACCTTTATGTCATTCAATGTCTGCCATACCTTAAATTCCTGAAACAATGGATGCGAACGAGGTATCACCTTGCATCCTATGACTTTGGTCTGTTTCTTTCCATCCTTTTCTACTACAATCTCCAACCTTTCAAACTCACAGAAACTAATCAAGCCTTTCTGACTTTTCAGACGTCGTTGGTAAAAGATGATCATATTCGCGAATCTCTTTTTCAATTCAGCTGTCAATTCCTTATGAATTCTGCCTGCTTTTCCCAATTCTATCAATTCATCCAAATAATCCTGCCGATAGAATACCATATTGCGCAAACTTGCATGGGGATTCTTGTCTAACTCAGCCATCTGATACTGTCCGACCGTTTGATGATTAAAGTATAACACTTTGCTCCTATCACTAATGGCTCCCAAATAACCACTAGACGCATTTATCTGACCATTGATCTCTTGCAAGACTACGGCTATCTCTTCCAAACCTAATTGTTCAGTAAGAGCTTGCGCACGCCAACGATAATTTTCCTTTTTCAGTTCATACCCCTTAGTCGTCCGTTTAAGACCGACAAGTTTACATTCTTTTTCTATCGTTTCATTCTTTGCTTCTCTGTCATTCCAGCCAACCACTTCTTCTTTCCAAACAAAATAGTTAGCCAAGATAGCCCATGTCTGGCTTCTGTTTTTTCCTTTGATTTCTTCTTTGGCGGCATCACAGAAAACATCAGGATGAAATTGCTTTTGAACACTCCATATTCTATCCAACTCTTCTTGCAAATCAGAACGGTAAAAGTCTGGCAAAACTTCTTGCCCGATTCAAGTAACTGCGAACAAAGTTGCCCCGGAGTCAAATCCTCCTCATACAGCTTTTTAGCAATCTCCATTCCATCAATCAAAACTCCATCTTCTTCCTTTTTTACCTTTCGACTACTTTATATCCACGTTTTTTATTAATCATCAATAAGACACGGGATAGTTCCTCTAAAGAAATCTCTTCTTCAGCAGCTTTAGCCCGTAAACGACAGGTTTCAAACGTAGTTCTGTTTCCTTGTTCCGAAAGGATAGTTTCGTCGGTAATAAAACCCAGCTCTTTCAAAAATTCAACCAACGCATCACGACGTAATTTATATCGCTGCAAATTACGGCGCATACTTCTTTTAAGAGTTCTTTCCGCATTTGTAGTGATACTTTCCCTTTTTCAAAGTTCTGCGTTTCATCTACTGTCAAAGGATTTACTCTCACACCTAATCGGATGATTGACGAGACTTCCTCATCTGTTTCAGCTTCGTTCACCAACGCCCACCCTATACTATTTGTCCCTAAATCCAAGCCTAAAATCCTTTTCATAGTATGTTATCTTTACATTTTCCCAAATATAAAAATTTTATTTCAGAAACACTTGCACGCAAGCATTCCATTTCATATATTTGTCATACTAAAATGAAGCAAATCACAATAAGGATTATTCCGTTGTGAAAACATTAGGTTCCTCGCCCTTCTGCGGGGGATTTTTTTATGCTACGAAGTTCTAAAATCAGCCTAAATGCCAGCTTGGTAGAAACCCGTGGAAAGGACAGTATATCTTCTATGCCACTTGCAGTATATATTAAATGACAAAGTAAGTAGTACTTACTTTTACGGCATATTCCTCAATCCTGTCCATTCCTAAAATCACTTGTCACTTTTGGGGTAGTTAAACAACTTTACTTGTCAATAAACTCATGATCCTCCTGGCTTACTTGTCACTCTCTGATAAAGCCTACCAAAAGCCTGTCATCAAGAATGGACAATGGATATACCAGAGTGATCCATATTCTCGGCGTACAAATGTAAGGAATCAAAAGAATCAGGGTCTTTTTCGCCAAAGATTTTTCCCCGGCAGTTTGCCTTTATACACCTCCATCGGGCACTCCATTCCGATGCTCATATGAGGTCTTCGGTTGTTATAAAAGTCAATCATACGATTGATCTCATTGATCGCCTGTTCTTTATCCCTGTACATTTCCTGCTCGTATATCCATTCGACCTTGAAGATCCCGTTCTGTCTTTCCGCCATGGCGTTGTCTGTCGGCTCATATCCTTCTGTCATGCTTATCCGTATGTGATGCTCCATGAGGCAGCTGACGTAAGCTCGCTGGCGTATTGTGACCCCCTGTCCGAGTGGTGTATGGTACCGCAAAGGTTGCCGCCTCCGGCGATCCGGATCGCCATGCGCAAGGCCTCTGTCGTATGCGAGGCGCTGAGACTGTCGGATAGGCACCAGCCCAATACGGCGTGCGAATAGGCGTCGGTGACAAGATGCAAGTACAACACGTCCCCAATATCCACACGTACGTGATGTCCGACACCCATATATGGTTGGAATACCGCGCGTCTTTCCCTTGATAAGATTGGGTACCTTTAGTAGACATGGATTGGAGTCTGTCGTACGCCTACGTTTGTTGGGATTGAGCTTAAAGCCTTTTGATTCATAAACCTTTAAGAACGAGTCTCGCCCGAGGGTCACAGCATGTCCCAAATCCTTTCCAGTAAATGGAACAGCTTGAAACCTCCGATACGGGGACAACAAAGACGATAATAGCCTATCATGTCAGCAAGAAGCTTGACGCGTTGTCTCTCCGATACATCCGCCTTCATGTTCGCGTAATACCATTGGCGTTTCTTTCCAAACAGCCGCAAGTAGCCACACTCTCATGGGGATACTCCTCACGTAACGCCGTTACTGTTTGGCACCATCTTTTCTGAATATACTGATGCCTTCTTCCTCTTCCGCTATCTCTATCATCTTCTCGAAGGCACGGCTACGCATCTTCTCCAGCTCCAAAGAACGACGCAATTCCTCTATGCGCTTTTGAAGGGACTCCATATCTGTCAAATCCGATTGCTTGGGAACCATCTGTAACCTCTCTTTTGTTTCTGATGGCAAAGGTAACTGGTCCGATCCCACTGGGTATTCTTTTAGCCATCTATATATGCAAGGAGGGCTCAAAGAATATTTCTTCGTTATCGCATACTTGCTCATTCCGCTACTGTAATACTCGCGTAACACGGATAATTTAAAGGGTTCCGTGAACACTCTTTTGGGCTTTCTTTTGATCATTTCTATACTTTTTAGCCCCTTAAAAGTGTCAAGCTATTTCAGGACAAGACACAGTCGGAAAAAGAAAGAACCTCTTGTCGATCCCTCCCCCCAAAAAGTATCTTAAGTACATCGGCTCACGCACCTAAGATACTTTGCCAACGAAGTTATGACACAAAAAAGGGAGACTCTTTTAGAATCTCCCTCGTGATCGGGCTGGGGTTATATCTCGTTCTTCAACAATCTGATACACAGATTAATTAATTTAATTGTTTGTATATTGGTATCACAAATAGAAAATACTTGAAAATTGTAACCACTTCGTTAATGCCTAGGCATTAATTATAGAATAAGGATTCACCCCCCCCGTTAACATCATTTAACAAATCTCTAGCAAAAGAGATTTGAAGAGCGGGGGAAGCTGTTCTCTTTCCTTCCAACAAGAGAATCCTTTCTTCTAAAATCCTACACTTTTCTTCCAATTTAATATACTTGTCAAAAAGGATGCTGTAATCTTTTGACAGACTAATCACATGTTCAATGTAAACATCTATTTCCGTAGGCATAATACAGTGTAATTAAAAACGAATAATTACTTTAAAACAAAAGCAAAATAGATTCAGATATTAATATTCAATGTTTAAGAACATAAAAGGGACCTTTTAACACTATCAACTACTTTTTGCGATTCTCTTCAACGCCAGAACCTCCTTCTTTAATTCCTCACAGCGAGTATTAGCCAACTCCAACTCTATCTCCAGATCCTAATCCTTTCGTCTCGTAATAGTATTTGTTTTCTACTAGTCTCATACATTATATGTATATCACTATTCTTCTCTTCCGACTTATTCATGTTACCTTCTCCACGTAAGAGCCATTCCGCTGAGATATCCCCAAAAGAGCTAATTACATTACAAACTGTATCCAAACTTAATTTTCGATCTCCTCTTAACTGCTGATTAATAGTTCTTTGATTCGATCCAATTTGTTTAGCAAAAGAATTTTCTGAAAATCCTTTACTTGTTATAATCTCCGCAATCCTCTGAATTATACTATTTTCCATATAATATTTAATTTAGAATCATTCTAAATAGAACAAATGAGGTATTTTTAACACTGTTATATTTTGTATTAGCTCATTTGTTCTTATATTTGCATTGTGATAGAACAAAAGTACTATCACAGCGTACTAAAAAAGAGCAATAAACAAAAGTAGTATAAAAATGAAGAATCTTACAAATGTAAAGACAAAAATCTCGACTAGTGAGACATTATTGGGATTCAATATAGGAGAACCCACAATCATAAAAAACAAGACCATACCATACTTAAAGGTAAAAAGGGGCGTGGATTACTTGAAGACTAAAGGATATGATTTTACGATACAAACAGCGGGGCGCATTGATGACGTGATTGTAACGAGATTAAAGTAAACGCTATGACTAGGAACGACGCAAGGCTTATAGCCGAGGAATTGATTCCCCTCATGCGAAAGGAGGTAAAAAGGATCGTGGAGTCCGTTTTGGAGAAAGAGGCCCAGAAAGAGGACGAGTTCGTTGGCTTCGATGAAGCTCCAAGATCACCAAGTTATCTATCCGATATCTGAGGGAACACATAAAGGAAATACCTCACGCTCATAAAGGCCGGAAAAGGGTGTTTAGTAAGGCCGGCCTTATAGCGTATATGAACCGCTAACAACCAAGCCCCATAGCTCAATGGATAGAGCGCTCCTCCCCTAAAGGAGATATCCGGTTTCGATTACCGGTGGGGCTGCAATTAAGATCTTTGACATATTGTGACCCGGAACGCAGCGACGCCTTCAACGTCGTGAGGTTCCCGGCTATATCAAGGTAACGTGATAGCGATATATGCGCCGTGACCCACGATGGGATATAGCTTACATTATAAGATCCTCCATGTTTCCTTTTGGTGTTATGCCGGCGGCGGCATTGGTTAACCATCATGGAGGGTGTACGATACACTCCCTACCGTCTACGATTCGGGTTCGAAACCGTTGGAGGTTGTGGGGGAGCTAACATTAAATATATAAAGGATATGGGCATTACAATTAAAAAAATCGTGGAATCATTTATAGACACTATAAAATCGATCCGCACATCATCTGAAAATCATGATCAAAAGACGAACGGATCGACCAAAGTTTCTTTAGAAAAGATAACGAAGACGTGGCTACTTCTCTTTTTGCCTTAAAAACCTATCAATCTTCTGGAGATTGAAGTTCGCCACGAAGCCGCAATTATCACAAGTCAATGGGAATAAACGAAAATAATCATTTTCCCCCTCCTTGAAGACAAGGCTTTGTCCTTCTTTGGTAGCAGAAAGCAACTCGAATTCATTTTCGGGAAAGGTAAAACCAGAAGTCGAACCGCAAATAGGACAACGGAACTTACCCGCTTTCTTTAAAATCTCGGACGTTATCTCGTCCAAACGTTCATCTGTTAATTTCATAAGCTTAATATTTATGTTTAGCGCCGTAAAGTTAAGCAATCCCGCCAAGAGAGCCAAAGACTCGCAGGTTCCGGAGCAAGACCGGAGGCGGGACGAAACCATTTGCACTGTTTGACATGTTTATGTGTAATAAAGCTACCAAGACCTTAATATACCGCCGTGAGGCAGGAAGGAATATTAGTTTTTACTTAAACTGTGCCGGGGTGGGATTCCCCGGCAAACGCTCCCTTAGCTCAGTTGGTCGAGAGCATCCGGCTCATAACCGGGAGGTCGCTGGTTCAAGCCCGGCAGGGAGCACGTTTCACCCCTAGAGGTGCTATTCATCTATTTTTAAGTCACAAATAGTTTTAGACATTGCAACGCAGGTCTCCGTCCGTGAGGATATGAGGCCTTTTCACATCGATCAATTTAAATCAACAACATATGATAAAGAGAAACCAAGCGTGGCTCTGGAAGATATTCCGGGCCACAAAGAGCGTGATCGTCTTCTCTTTTAGGATGATCTCCGCTACCATACTAGGACTAATATCAATAGTGTCAATATTTGAGTGGTACGATAAGCCATTCAATATTCACCTCTTGATCTTATCGATCATATCAATCTTTATTGTGGTACACCAAATAGTTATAATGACTTATGAGTCAGAAAAATGATTTCGGGGTGTTGTACGTGGTACAAGCCCCATCAAGACCGAATCGATCGAGGAAGGACGATATCCTAGACGAGCTAAATTCTCTTAGCAAGGAGGAGCTTATACAAATCAGGAAAGATATTATAAAACTTATAAACGAGAAATAATGAAGACATTCGAGGAATTAAAGAAGGATCTGCTTGAACGGGCTAAAAAACATAACGCTTGTCAAGATGGATACAGGATGGGGTTAAACGCAAAAAGCAAACAAGATTTGCTGAAAGCAATAACCAATAATTGGTATTGGGTCTTGAGTGCATCCAAGATGATTGACGCAAATTACCTAGAAAATAACTTTTCTGAAGAGGAATTAGCCGAAGCCGGTATTTACACAAGAAAAGAACACACCTCTAATGCTAAATCATTTGCTTGCGGCTCTGCCACGGTCGAGGCTTACGGCTCTGCCACGGTCGAGGCTTACGATAACTCATATGTTGAGGATTGCACAGGGAACATAAATACAGTTTCCGATCATGGAATAGTCAAAGATTACTACAATCATAAGATATATATAAAGAAAGGAAAATTCGAGATTATTGAGATCGAATAAATTCAATGCCTTAGCTTATCGGTAGAGCGCCCCTAACATGGGGATGGCCGGGTTCGACTCCCGGAGGCCCACAAATCAAGATATATGAGAGACATCTACATCAAAGACCCCGACGGAGATTACGAGTACGACGGGGAGGAAGACAACGAGGAATATGAGGAGAGCATGGAGGAACTTAGGTTCCTATGTGATTCATATAATTGGTAACATCCCGCCCTTACGAGGTGCAACCCCGACCCAGACCGGCAACCGATATCCTAGACAAGTGGTAGCCATGACGATATCATTGGCCCGGTGGAAAGGGACACGGTAATAAGGGCAGGGGCGGCCGATGGTCTTAGTCCGGGTTCGACTCCCGGAGGCTGACGAATTTAAATACAAGACAACATGGACAAATCAGAAGAGATTGACAAATTAGCCATAGCGTTGGCCAAGTTCCAAGGGTCGCTAGAGCAACCAAGCCTCAATTCAGAGGTCAAGGTAAAGACTAAAACTGGACTAGAGTACAAGTTTAAGTACGCGGACCTATCCGAATGCAAAAGGGCGGCGAAACAACCATTAGCCGATAACGAGCTTGCTGTATGTCAGCTAATAGAGGATGATTACTCTATCCGGACCATACTGCTTCATTCCTCCGGCCAATGGATATCGTCCAAGGTAAGGATGCCATCCAATACGGCGGACGCTCAATCCATAGGATCGGCCATCACGTACGCCAAGAGATACGCCTTTTGCGCCATCCTTGGCATCGTGGCCGACGATGACGAGGACGCTAACATAGCGAACGGTAATACCGCCCAAAAGGAGCTGCCTAAAAAACGGCAAGCTCAAACCAGAAGAAAGAGCTTACGAGAGATCATATAAACAACGAGAGCGCCATGAAATCCATATCGGAGTGGATATACAAGAACGAGAAGAAGGCCAAGGAATCCAACCAGCCCTTCTCCGTGGAGAGCCTTATAAACAAGCTTACATCGCCGGAAAGGTTGAGATGGAATCCATTATCGAGATATACAACAACTATAAAATAAACAATAACCTGTCATGAGCAAAGAACTAGAGCTAAGCGGCAAGACCCCGCTAACGAGAAGCGAGATCGAGGCCTTATCCATAGACCTTTTGAACCCGGTACTGGAAGGAGGTAGACCCCGTATCACACGTCATCAAGTTAAAGGCGATGCAAGAGACCATCAAGAGGACGCTGGACGATGACGGATGAAGGACGCTGTCCTTTCCGAGATCGAGAAATACGGGAAGGAGCGCTCTTGGAACGGGGCCACGGTCAAGATGAAGGAGGTAGGCGTATCCTACGACCACTCCAATTGCAACGACCCGGTCTACGCTAGGTTGATCGAGGAAAGGACGATTCTCGATGCCAAGATAAAAGAACGGGAGGCGTTTCTGAAAACGGTGCCGGACAATACCACGGTCGTTGATGACGAGACCGGGGAGATATACACGATCCATCCGGCGATAAGGATAGCAAGATGTCATACTCTATAACATTCAACAAAAAATAATCCACGCGTGCCGTGGCTACGGGACGGTGGTTATCCCCGCCGTAGCGAATAACCGACCGCCCCGCTTATAAATCTAAAATTTAAAATCATAACATTATGGCAAATTTATACGGCTCAATCTGCTTGAGCGACATACCGAAGGAGTTGATGAAAAAAGTAATGACGGCCAAGGGGGAGAAGATCTTCCTCAATATCTCGATCGGGGAGAAAAAAGAGCCTGTCACGTTCGACAACCGCACCTATACGCATTATGTGTCTTGCGCCCCAAGGAAAGAGGAACGAAAGGAAGGCGTTTATTATGGCATAGGTGACTTGATGGAATCCACGTTCAAGAGCAACATCCCCTCACCGGAGGATATCAACAACGCCCCATCGGTTGGAGAAGACGATGGATTGCCGTTCTGACCATGGAACTATACTTGCTCAACACCGCCAGCGGATTGAGGCCATGCTATGATTCCGACTATGACGAGAAGAAAAAGCTCAAGCTAGGCAAGATATACAAGGCCAAGATAACGCTGGCACGGAACATAGATTTCCATAGGAAGTATTTCGCCTTGATAAATTGCGCATGGTCTTACCAGAACGAGAAGACCACGGCGCATTTCAAGGAGAGCGTGGAGTGCTTCCGGAAGACTGTAGAGATCGCCGCCGGGCATTGCGATACGGCCTACAGCATATCCCGAAAGGAATGGATAGAGATCCCGAAGTCGATAGCCTTCGACAAGATGGACGAGGCCGAGTTCATGGATCTCTACGAACGTGTCAAGGACGTGCTTTTCTCGGTATTCCTACGGGACATATCCGAATACGATTTTATGAGAAACCTCTCAAATTTCTAATCATGAGAAAAAGTGACAGGCCTCCAAATTACTTAATAGAAAAGATCGTTAGGCATGCGAACATTATTATTACCGCTCCTTATGGCAGCGTCAAATACATGGATGCGGCCAGACTCCTTAAAAAGGAGGTCAAGAAGCTGGAAACCTATAAGAGATACGATAATGAGAGATCTTAAATACTGCCTCAATGAGGATTGCTGTAAAAGACATTGCCTTTGCCATCAACGGCAAAAGCATTGGAAAGACCCGTCTAAAAAAGATGGGGAAACTACAAGGCTTCGGCCCTATTTGACGGAAACACCCCTTGCGAGGGGTATGTCCCACAGTTTGAAAGAAAGAAATACAACATAAACTATTAGCGACATGCACAACTATTTTGAATGTAAGGTCTCCTACGAGAAGATGTTGGAGAACGGTATGCAAAAGAAAGTAACGGAACCTTATTTAGTAGATGCCTGTCTTTTACGGAAGCGGAAGCTCGCATCATCGAGGAGATCCGCCCCTTCATCACGGGTGAATTCACGGTAACAGACATCAAACGAGCTCGTTTATCCGAGTTGTTCTTCAACGAAAACGGTGACCGGTTCTATAAGATCAAGGTTTATTTCATCACGCTGGACGAGAAGAGCGGGTCTGAGAAGAAAACAGCCGCTACCATGTTAGCCCAAGCCTCTAATCTAAAAGAGGCCATCGCCGTATTGGAAGACGGCATGAAGGGTACATTGGCGGATTATACCATCGCCTCGGTAACGGAGACAATGATCATGGACGTGTTCCCGTTCAACGCGGATGTCAACAAGAGAGTCGTTGACATAGACAAAGAAGAGATAGAGAGATCATTGTCCGACTCCGGCAAGTCCATCGAGGACAAGATGATAGAATGTAAGGAGATCATAACCCGTGATCCCAAAGAAGGGGACGGGGATCTTATAACAAGGACGCAATCCTTCATCAGGCAAAAGGCCGGGCATGACAAGGGCAAGTTCAAGGAGGCGGCGATAGAGATAGCTTGCTACAAAAATTGCCAGCTTCCCAAGTATGGTTCATGGGATGCGGGCAACTCTTAATTGAAGAGCTAGAAGTTTAATAAATAAAAAGATCATGAAGAAATTTATCAACAAACACTGGATATTGATATTGGCCATAGCTTTATTCCGGCAGGGAACAGAGTTTTTAACCATGTTGACGCATGGCTAGGAATAGTCATTATGTTAACTAGTTCATTATTTATAATTTACAAACTATTTAATTTTATCAAGAATGAAAAGGACAAGTTTTAAGTTTTTTACTATAGCGATAATCGCTATGGTATTTTTATCCTCTTGTGAACGTGTAGCACCTAATTACGCTGGGGTATTGATGGAAAATTATGGGAAACAAGGCAAGGAGGATTTCAAGGTCGTATCGGGTAAGGTATCCACTTGGGAATGGGGGACGGAATTATTCCAAGTCCCATTATTTGATCAAAGAGGTGAGTTTGCGAGCCTGTTACGTTAAAAGCCGCAGATAATACGGAATTTAACGCACGCCCCACTTACTCATACAAGGTTATCAAGAACAGGGCCATAGACGTTGTTTTCGACAACAAGCACATAGACAAGGCCGATACGGAATCAGGCAAAGACGGTTTCATGCAATCATTGGAGGATAATATACTTGAGCCTCGCATCTATGACTTGATCAAGGAAGAGAGTCGTAAACATAAGACAGACAGCTTAATGGCGGATGGAGGATCGCTTCTTTTTGAGAAACGACTTGAGCAGATAGTAGATAAGGAATTCGAGAAAAGAGGCCTTCAATTACTCACATTCTCCGCCCAGCTTGAGTTTTCCAAGGCGGTACGTGAAAAAATAGACAGCAGGAATGAGGTTAACACCAATATATCGGTTTTAGACCAGCAGATAGCGGAGCAACGGAAACGTAACGAGTTGGAGCAATTGAAAACGGAACAAGCGTTAATCACCTCGAGAGGATTGACTAAAGAAATTCTTTATAAGCAGTTTATCGACAAATGGGATGGTCGTACCCCCATTATGGAGCGATACCCGATTTAATAAAGATTCAGAACTAAGGATATTAATATTAGAGTGTGTTTTTCATGGTATTAGATTTGGGTTAGAATGATTATCCCCGCCGTCCGTGAGGATATGCGGGGCAAACACGGTGGTATGGCGGAATTGGTAGACGCTAAAGTTAATTTCTTATAGAGTGGTTGAATGAAGGTTATCGTAAAATAAACTGAACTAGCCAAAGGAAGTATAACG
>ENA-OQDF01000514-OQDF01000514.1-human-gut-metagenome-genome-assembly--contig:-NODE-514-length-15952-cov-5.981927_pt1 | contig 15952 bp, 19 predicted proteins | sample MGYA00242769_ERZ504597 | MGnify/ENA primary metagenome ERZ504597 (study PRJEB26092, sample SAMD00036305) | human gut metagenome | host: Homo sapiens | study: EMG produced TPA metagenomics assembly of...
TCTACGTCGACCGCACCGGCAACCCCGACAAAGCCATCCCCATCCTCATCAACGCCAAAACCCAACGCGTCGGCGTATGCAACGCCACCGAAAACTCCTCGTCCACAAAGACATCGCCGAAAGCTTCCTGCCGAAAGCCGCGGCAGCGCTCGCCGCAGCGGGAGTCGAAATGCATGCCGACGAACGCGCGTATGGCATCATCGAACATGCCGGAATCGCAAATGCGCAACTCGTGCATGCCACCGACGAAGATTGGGACACCGAATATCTGGCACTCAAAATCGGCATCAAGGTGGTCGACTCGCTTGACGAGGCCATCGCGCATATCAACCGCCACTCCACCGGGCACACCGAATCCATCATCGCCGAAGACTATTCGGCCATCGAGGAATTCACCGCCCGCATCGACTCGGCGGTGGTGATGGTCAACGCCTCCACACGTTTCACCGATGGCGGCGTGTTCGGATTCGGCGCGGAACTTGGCATCTCCACACAGAAGATGCATGCGCGCGGTCCGATGGGGCTGCGCGAGATGACCACGACCAAATGGATTGGCTACGGAACAGGACAGGTGAGAGAATGAGCGACGAAGTCATGCAGGACAATATGCAGCACACCATGCAGGACAACAAGAACCCATGGAACGCGGACTTGACCGACCCAATGCTCAGATTGCGATTGGCGTCCGAACGATTGAGCATCGTGCGGTATGTGTTCCTTGTGCAGGTCGAAGACGGTATCGCGTCAGCGGACGAACGCGCCTCGCTCGAATACGCCGACGCGGTGCTGATCGGCTGGCCCGAAACCGACGCTTCGGACGTCATCACTCCCGATGCCGCCCAGCTTGACGATATCGACGAGCAGATGCGGGTCATGGAACAGCACATCGCCAAGTTCAGCGCGATGGAACGAGACCATGACATCGTCGGCATGACCGACACGCTGATTCGTGTCACCGAGCGCGTTGCCGGAATCCGCAGTATATACCAGCCGGATTTCCCGCTGCCGACATTCGCCGAGATTCGACGTGTGGTGCAGGACGAGTGGGATGAGGATATGGACAAGATCGATCCCGACAACGCCTCACCGACCGCGGACAGCATCGAGCAGGAAACCGCCGACGCGGACAAAGAGCAGCAGGCCGAGAAACAGGCCGAACAGCAGGCCGATGGCGCGCAAGAGAGCGGAGCGTCCGCATGACCGGACCAAAACGCATGCGGCCGGAATCTGCGGAGGCCGATCCCGAACTGACCGTCAGCTACGTGGTCGAGCCGGAACGACGCATGTCGGAACTATCCGTAGACCGGCCGCAATCAGCCGTGACCACCGGACGCAGGTCCGCACGAGGCAACTGGCACAACCGGTTGCGCATCGGCATCATGGGCGGCACTTTCGACCCGATCCATAATGGCCACTTGGTCGCAGCCTCCGAAGTGTCCTGGGTGTACGACCTCGACGAGGTGATCTTCGTGCCGACCGGACGGCCGGTGTTCAAGTTGGACAAGAAGGTCACCAATGCGGAGGACCGGTACCTTATGACGGTCATCGCCACCGCGTCGAACCCGAAATTCACCGTGTCGCGCGTGGACATCGACCGTCCCGGCGTCACCTACACCATCGACACCCTGCGTGACATCCGCGCCCAGTATCCCGATGCGGAACTGTTCTTCATCACCGGTGCCGACGCCGTGGCGGAGATCATGCAATGGAAGGACGCCAACAAGATGTGGGAGCTGGCGCATTTCGTGGCCGTGACACGTCCCGGTTATTCCTCGCCGGACGGCGTGAAATTACCTGAAGGCAAGGTGGATACGCTGGAGATTCCCGCATTGGCGATTTCCTCCACGGATGTGCGTCGCCGCGCCGAACATGGCGAACCCGTCTGGTATCTCGTACCCGATGGCGTGGTGCAATACATCGGCAAACACGGCCTATACCGATAGAAGATGGATGGGGCCGTCCGCATGGCCCCCCGAACACACGGGGTCGGTGAGGTCTGCGCGGCCGGTTAGTATGGGTCACATCCACTTCGCTAGAACAGACGTTTGGAGACACGGTGAGCGCAATCCTTGAAGGAAAGCCGGATAAGAACCTTATCCTTGTCACAGGCAGAGCACACCCGAAGCTGGCGGCGGAAGTCGCCGAACAGCTCGGCATTGATGTTCTGGAAACCACAGCATACGATTTTGCGAACGGCGAAATGTACGTGCGCTACACCGAATCCGTGCGAGGCGCGGACGTGTTCGTACTGCAGAGCCATTCCAATCCGGTCAACCAGGCCATCATGGAACAGCTCATCATGATTGATGCGTTGAAGCGTGCTTCCGCGCGTTCCATCACCGCGGTTTGCCCGCTGCTGGGCTATTCCCGCCAGGATAAGAAGCACCGCGGCCGCGAGCCCATCTCCTGCCGTCTGGTGTTTGACCTGCTCAAGACCGCAGGCGCCGACCGCATCATGAGCGTCGATCTGCATGCGGCGCAGTCGCAAGGCTTCTTTGACGGCCCGGTCGATCATCTCATCGCCATGCCGGTGCTGGTCGATTACATCCGTGACCGTTTCTCCAACCAACTTGACAACGTCGCCGTCGTCTCCCCGGACGCCGGTCGTATCCGTGTTGCCGAACAGTGGGCGCAGCGCCTCGGCGGCGGTCCGCTCGCCTTCGTGCACAAGACCCGCGACATCACCCGCCCGAACCAGCGGTCGCCAACCGTGTGGTCGGCGACGTCGCAGGCAAGGACTGCGTGCTTGTCGACGACCTGATTGACACCGCGGGCACCATGCCGGCGCATGCAACGTGCTTAAGGATGCCGGAGCCAAGTCGGTGACCGTCGTCGCCACGCATGGCGTGCTGTCCGGCCCGGCCGTGGACCGACTGAAGAACTGCGGGGCACGCGAGGTCGTGCTCACCGATACCGTGCCGATTCCGGAAGAAAAGCGTTGGGACGGTCTGACTGTTCTGTCGATCGCGCCGTTGCTGGCAAGTGCCATCCGCGCCGTATTCGAAGACGGTTCCGTCGCCGAACTGTTCGACACGTATCCGGAACATCACGGCCAGGGCTTCCTGTTCGCCTGATTTTCTAGGAAACTCGGATACTTAGATATTTCGAGGTTTTACGTTATATGGGTTCCGGTTCATTCGGAACCCGTTTTCTTTATGCTTTTCGCTGCATTGCACGCTGACGGTTGCGCGGGTGGGGGTGTTTCCGCCATGCCGTACAGGCCGATCCGACTTGTTCGAATGGTAATGCGTGTGGAACGTCATGATGCCCCCGCATCTTAAAAAACGTCAGGCCGGCATCAGACCTGTACGCCTGCGAGCTTCAGGAACTTCTTGTCGGACTGGATGCCTTGAGTCAGGAACTCGCCGTCCTTGAACAGCGCGTAGGTCGTGACCGGAGCTGGCGTATTCTGGGCCTGCTCACGGCTGATGATGTGAATGGTTTTTAATGGAATGCTGTGCTCTTCCGCCACCGCTTCCACGCGTGGCACCCAGTAGTGGGTGAACGGACACTGGTCCGTGTAATAGAGAACGAATCCATCACCATCCGCCGTGGGATATTTGGCGCATTCTTTGAATTGCGGAGGCTCCGTGTCCGAACCGAACGGCAGGTACATGAGCATGATTCCGCATGATGACGTGTCCGCAACCATGAAACCCTTGTGCGCAAGGTATTTCGCGTCGGAGAGGAATTCGCGCTTGCGTCCTTCGGCAGACAAAATACACAATCCCTTCCGCCCCTGCTCCTTCGCATCCCTCACGCACCCCCGTAACAGGTCGTTGGAATATCCGTGCCCTTTCATGGAGCCGGCGACCCATAGACAGTCGATGTAAAGATACCCATCCGCTTGGATAGGAACCCACGCGTTCTCCGCGGGGATATATTCGATGAAGCATTTTCCGCGTTCTACGCTGCGGTAGAAGATCAATCCTTCGTCGAATCGACGTTTGAGCCACTCCTTTTTCGCAAGGGCCTGTTTGCCGGACATGGCGCAGCAGACGTGCTCTGCATCGATGTTGTCCCTGGTAATTCGAATGTATTCCATTCGGGACCTCCTTGTCTTGCGCGGTTCCGCCCATGTTGCCGCCTATGGCGTGGGATTATTGCCGAGTCTGCTGGAAGGCGCCGTTCCTTGACATCAGCGTTGCTCCGAAAAAACGAGATTCCGGTTTCCATGACGTTTTCAGACTTCCGTATTTTAGATATTTAGACAAACGTCTAAATATCTGGTAGGATGAATATCGCAATCCGATACTGGAAAGAGAGCGATGATGGCAGGAGAAGGATTCAAGGCACTCGCCGACCCCACGCGGCGTCGTATCCTCGAGCTGCTGCGTGCGGGGGATATGACCGCGGGGGAGCTCGCGGAGCATTTCGACATCAGCAAGCCATCGCTCAGTCACCATCTGGCGACTCTTAGGAACGCTGGTCTCGTAACGGACGAACGACATGGCAGAACATCGTGTACAGCTCAATACCACAGTTATGCAGGACTTGGTCGGATGGTTCATGGGCTTCGCGGACGATCCGGAAGACAGGCAATGAAAGGTCTGACAATGCAAAAGCAGGAAAAACCCGAGACAACCAAAGCCTCGACCGGTATCCCGGCCCGTGTATGGGTCGTCCTCATGCTGCTTTGCGTGCTGAACGTCGTGGCGCATCTTGCCGCCATGCCGGGGCTACCTGAGCGCATTCCCATGCATTGGGGTGTTGACGGCGGTGTGAACGGATGGGGGCCACGTTGGATGGCATCCGTTCTGGGTGCGCTTCCATTGACGTTTCTCGCACTGTTCTATGTGGTGCCGCGCATTGATCCGAAAGGTGCCGCATATGCCAAGTTCGGCGGATTCTACCAAGGATTCGTGATCTCGTTCACGGTATTCATGTGCGCCATCAGCTGGCTTGGGGAACTCACCGTCTGGAACCTCCTTCCTGGCAAGGGCGCGGTCAACGTCATCGTGTCCGGGGCGATCGGCGCGTTCTTCATCGGCATGGGTAATTATCTACCTCGTGTGCGGCAAAACTACACGCTCGGCATCAAAACGCCATGGGCGCTCGACGACCCCGACAACTGGCGCCGCACCCACCGTTTCGGCGGAGCCTGTTTCATGGTGGTGGGCGTTAGCCTGATTGTGCTGGGATTTTTAGGAGGTATATTGCCTGAAACCTGGATTCTGGCAGTGATTATGGTGCTTGCGATTGGCTCGGTCGCAGCCATGTATGTTTACTCGTATCTCATCTGGCGCAAATCCCACAACAGCTGATTGGGTAGCACCCCCGGTTTTCTTCAGCGAAACCACAGGGGAGTCCGACCCGAATTGCCTGACCGTGCGGGTCGTGTTGACGCGGATAAACGGATAAAAGACGCCCCGGTGACATGGAACCAGCGGTTAGCATGGGACTCGTACTTGTAAGTGCAACAGGCATTCCGATGATGTTTGATTTTCCTGCATGCAAACCCGTCGTGTTCTTTATTTCTGTTGTATTGCGAGCAGTACGGTGGCGCGCAGGACGTCCTCGTCGGTGAAATTCAGGCCCCATATGATCTCGACCTTGTCGGTGAGGCGCTTCTGCACGCCGCCGACGATCGCCGTGGCGTCGGACAGTTGGAGGCTCTTCGGACCTTCGATGGCGATTATCGCTCCCGTGACCTCGTCGGACGCGACGCTCGAATCATGGAACCGTCCGTCGAGCGCCTCCACGATGCCCGTCGACGACCCGCTTTCCACGCGGATGACCGTGGTCAGGGCGCCGGCGCAGACGCTTCTGACGTCGTCCCCATCGATGTGGATGTACTTGTTGTTGCCGAGGAATCCCTCCAACGCCGCGACGGCATCGTCCATCGTCGTGGCGGAATTCTCTCCCGGGACGGGCAGGAGGTCCACGTCCACGCGGTCCGTGGCGTCCGTTCCGGCTGCCGGCATGCGGACGGTCAGTTCCCGTTCGCTGTCGTTTTCGTTCCATAGGATCTTGACGACATGGCTTCCGTCCGTCTTGTCCGTGGCGTCGATGTGTCGTGCGGTCATTTTTGGTTCCTTTTTGATGAGGCGGGTTCGTTTCTTTCCGGGGCATGTCCCGGCCGTTCTTACTTCTGTCGATGCCGGACGGGCGTGTGGTCCGATCGGGGCAAGTGCGAATCAGGACGGGGGTCGGCATGGGCGCGTGGATCGGCGACGAGTCCCAAAAACGTCACCGATCCACGACGCAATCCCGACACCCGTTTCGCAGCTGAGGACGATGGCGGAAGGGGCATTGGCGCGGTTCTTGCCGGCCACGACGGAAGACGTGGTCTGTGCGAGAGTGCTATGCTTGGCTAGCTTCTTATGTCTGAGGGTGTAAACGGCATCGGCGGAATCGGCGACACGTTTGGAATGCGTCACCACAATGACACATTTACCGAGTTGATGAGCGGCATGCCGCAAAAGATCAATCACCTCATCAGTCATTTCCGGATCCAGGCTGCCAGTCGGTTCGTCCGCCAGAATCGCGCGGCCGGGCGCCACTAGGGCGCGGCCGACCGCCACCCGCTGACGTTGGCCACCCGACAAGTGCATGATGTTGCGCTTCGATTCCTCACGGCTCAGCCCCAGATCCTCGAGGATCTTCATATCGGCCTTGGGATTGACCAGGCGCAGATTCTCTTCGGGGGTGAGATAGTCGATCAGATTATGGTCCTGGAACACCAAGGACACGTGCTCGCGACGGTGTTTTGAATAACCCGTCGTAGCTATATCCTCGCCCTCAAAACGAACCACTCCATCAGAGGGGGCATCCAGACCGGCCAGCAGAGACAGCAAAGTGCTCTTTCCCGCTCCCGATGGACCGGTTATCGCATACATCTTTCCGGATTCGAAATCTGCGTTCACGTCCGAAAGAACGCGAATCTTCGCCGCGCCGTATGAGTAATTGACATGGTCCAATTGCAGACAGATAGTCATGATTAGTATCTCCTAACGCATAGAGGAAAGAATGGATTTCGGGGATTTGGCCAGCACTGCGGCGCACGACACGGCAAGCGCGATTGCGATGACCGCGCATCCGAGCAGCAGGATGAGCAGCGTCTGTTCTGGCGGCAGAGCCTCCACCTGCAATGATTCAAGAGGTGCGACTCCCGAATCGTGCAGCAGGAGCGAGGACACGTAACCGGACAATAGGGAGCCCGTTCCCAGCGAGCACAGGGCGGCGACCACAGCCATGAGACCGGTTTCGATCGCGAACTGGGCGATAATCTGCATCTTGCCGATGCCGAGGGCCAGAAGGGTGCCTATCTCATGGATGCGTGAGCGAATCCAGAAGACAAGCGCCATGCCCAATACCAGCACATCGGCCAGGCAGACGGACAACAGCACCATGCGGACCAGATCGCGTACCGTTTCCACCGACTGCAGCACGCCGGAAAGCTGCGCCGAGTCATCGGTGACGCCATACTCGCTTCCGGCGATTTTTTTGCTTGGGCCATTGCTGCGGAAAGATCCCGCGGATTATCCGAGAGGCACCGGATCGTGCCGACCCGTTCCTCTCCAGTCAGCGCGGAAACCACTTGAGCGCCCGAATAGATGAGATTCTCCGATGCGTCCGATGGCATAGGGCTCTGTGCCTGTACATTGCCAGAGAAGATTCCGGCCACGCGAACGGTGGAATCGCGGCCTTCCTGACTGAGTCGGAAGGTCGATCCCACCGATAGTCCATTCTCACGTGCGAAATCCCGGTGAATCAGTACGTTCCGGCCATTACCTGAAATGTGGTGTCCTTGTTCCAACCGGTACAGGCCGCTTTGGAACTCTTCGGACAACGAGGAGTCAGTGGTGCCCAGCACGCTGACCTGCGTGGATAGGCCGGAATCCAGTCGAGGACCATGTTCGGGGACAACCGGATGCGCGCCATCCACCTGCGCCAGGGTCTTACGTTCGTAAACGGTTTTCCCTACGCCGGGGATGCGTGAGAACCGGCTCGCTTCCTTTGGGCTGACGGGATTCTCGCCGGTGTCGACGGTAAAACCTATTCCCAGGCTTCCGCCGATATCGTCGGACATTTTCTGAAGCGCCGTTGACGCTCCGACCTGAGCCACGAGACTGGTGAAAACCATCAGCATCAACAGTCCGATGATTCCGCTGCGTACCGGTTTACGTACGATTGCCAGCGTGGCACGCTTCCACACGTTCATGCCCGTCATCGGAGCTCCGACAGGCTTCGTGGCGACTTGCGCAGCATCGGTATGCACGATATGGCGACGCATACCAGCATCACCGCCAGCAGGCCGAGCGATACATACAGTACGGCGGTTGTGTCGATCGATACCGTGAGCGAATCCAAGGTACGAACCGACATATTGGACTCAAGATCGCCGCCGACCTGTCCCATGCTGCTCAGTTCCTTCGCCGCGGAGGCGTTCACGGAACGGAGGGCCGAGGTGCCAACCATTGGGCCGCTCCCCGTGCGCACAGCCATCCGAGGACCAGGGACGGCAGGCCGATCAGAATCATCTCGGTTAGATATTGGGCGATCAGGGATGCTTGCCGATGCCGAGGGACACCAATACGCCCATCTCCTGACGTCGGTCGTTCATCCACAGCAAGAGCATGAGGCTGAGGACTATCACTGCCGAGATGGTCACGCCGATCAAAGCGCCGCGCATCATGGAGCGCACACTTCGGGCGGCATTCAGCATGCTCGACGTATATTGGTCATTGCGCGTGATCTGGTAGTTGTTCCAATCCACCGGAAGCTTCTTCGCCGCTTCCATGGTTTTCTCCACGTCGACACCCCTGTCCAGAACGAAAGTGGCATCCTGGTATATTTCCTTGCCGACCTTGTACTGGTACAGAGTACTTGTAGTGTCCAAATCGGTGTACACAGTGTTGGAGGTGAGTTCCGCGCGGCTGGATACCTTTCTGTCGCTGTCCCCTTTGAATATTCCGACGATGGTGGTTTTGACAGTTGCCGTCGAATGCGACTCATTGTCGGCATCATATGGATTGGCCTTGAGCGTGAGGGTATCGCCGACTTTAAGCCCATTGGTTTTGGCGAGATCCTCATGGACCATCGACATATGCTTATCGGACGCCTTGAGATGACGTCCTTCGACCATGCCGAGCGTGTGGGACGTGAACACATTGAGTTTTGACGAATCGTTTGTGCCTATGACGTTGGCCGTATTGCCGAACTGCTGTTCTTTCTCCGCATCGTAATCATCGCCGCCGGGGACCTTCACCACGCTGGCTCCCACGAGATCGGCGGTGGCGTTCTGCCTGACCATGCACGAGCCAACCCCGGACAGCTTCGAGATTCGTTGCACATCAGCGGGACGAACCATTCCGCCTCCGCGAGGCGTCAGCATGCTGCCTTGCAGGTTACTGGCCAGCACGAATCCGCCGACCGCCTGTTTTTCAATCTGTCCGGCCTCATGTTGAGCTGCCTGAGAAACCGCGGTTGCGGACAGCATACTCGCCGTTATGATGGTCAGCACAATGAACAGCACCGCGGTGCGCACTCGTTTTCTGAGCACATAGCGCGCCGCCCGTGAGATAAAGGTCATTAATACCCCCTGTAAAGCTGGGACCTTCTCATCCGAAACAATGAAATCTAATTCGATTCTTCGATTGGCCATTCACGAAAATACATGGTTCGCCTCAGAATACGGCAAGATATGCTTGAGCGAAAATGCGAAACAACATTGGTTGCATTTACGCCCCGGGGGCATTGGTTGTTTTGTTCATTTGACAAGCTTTACACGGTTATAAAACAGTGCATATACCAATGGAGGCCCAATCGAAATTGGGGCCTCCATCAGAGAGAAAGGAAGGATGTCAAGCATTGGTTATTTATTCGGTCAGCTTGGCCTTCTCGTTGATGGCTTCAACCGTCTCGACCGTCTTGGCTTCCTCGTCGGAGATCTCACCGGCCGCGAGCTTGGCTTCGAGCTGCTCGACGATTTCGGCGTGCATCTTCTCGTTGATCTTCACCTTGAAGGTGACACCAGCAGGCTGAGCACGATCAGAACGAGCGCACATAGAAGGCGCAGACTTCGAAGGTGTGGATGTTCGCAGGGGTCATATCGGTTGCAGTGGCGCTGCCGGTCATACCTGCTACGACGGCGATGAAGCCGGTGATGCCGTTCGACAGGGCACCACCGATCTTGTCGAGCATCGGGCGGACGGACAGGGTGACGGCCTCGTTACGCTTGCCGTTCTTGAGCTGGCCGTATTCGATGGAGTCGGTCAGGGACAGGATCGCGGTCATCTGGATGAGCGTGCCCGGTATGTAGAAGAGCACCAGCAGAACGTAAGCGACAATCATGGAGATCATGCCGCCGATATACAGGTAGCGGCGCGGGATACGCTTGTTCAGAATCGGGTACAGCGGAGCCATGACCAGGCCGGCCTCAGCCAGTTCGCCTTCGCTAAGGCCTCCTCCACCTTGTTCAAGAAGGTTTTCAGCAAGTAAGATTTAAGTCTTTATCAAACGCTCGCTGCTGTGATGAACCGGTCCAGCAGCCGAGGCGTTCCCATATATGCCCCAGCCGTTCCCAAATCCACCTATCCGATTCGCCGACTTCGTCCAACTTTCCCGACAATGCCATTGCTCAATGGCGACGAAGGATCGCAGAACGCATTGGCCATTGCCTCACGGAACGCCTGACGGTCAAAATCAGGCAGATTGACATGAACCAGACCGCTCATGATTTCGTGATTCGGATTCCAAGGCTTCAATGCGTTGATGTGCGAGAACATATCAACCAACGGCATCCACGAAGGGTTCGGCGTTGACGGCCAAAGACACCCCTTTCATCACTTGAAACACTTCCGATGCCATGGGCATGGAACGTCGGATCGCATCCACCTTGCCGATGGTCAGCACTCCGGCAAGCGATGGTTGCGGACCGTAGGAACCGTCCACCACCATCAACAACGCACGGTCGAGGTCATCGTCATCTAACAGCAGCAATGTATCGCCGGAATTGGTGAGACGAATCCTGTCGCGCAACCGTTCGCGCGCGACAGGATCCCAGTCGTCCAATCGTGATTCCGCGCGGGCTGGGCGCTGTAGTCGTAGTTGCGCAACTGGGATAGGCGACTGAGAACCGGCTCGGGAACAGCGGCACCACCTCGGGCGTTCCATCCTCCTTCAGACGGCGCTGTCCCGCCCCCTGGATACTGGACACAATCTGCAAGTTGCGGTCTACCTCGATACACGCCACCGGCAACCCGTTGTCCGCATGGATGATTTCAGCACGCACCACGCGACCTGCGGCACCGTCTTGCTGAAGAAGATAAACACCGCCAGCCCGTCAACGCTGCGATGTTCCCTGCTAACACCGGTTACCGTGCCGTTGTCTTCGATGCCAAGGTACAACGACCCGTTTTTTCGGTATTGGCCAACGCCACCACGTTGTCCACGAGCTCATCGTCAATCTGAGGTCGGGATGCCTCGCTTGTAAACTCAACCGTCAGGCTTTCACGGTTCAGCAGCACAAGTTTACTCACATTGATACCGTTCCATAACCGTTTTCGATGTGAATAAGCTCACGGTCGCAACCCACGATAATCGGACACGGCATCACCGTAACGGCGTTATAATGCTGTTTGTCGGCGTCGACAAGAGCCAGCGGCGCCGATGAAAACAACACCAAAGATGTTCAGCGAATTGTTCGCAGTACATGTGGTGTGCATCCGTTTCCTCGACGAAACTCCTCTTGTTCCAACCGGCAGGTCATCGTACGCCAGTTGCGAAAGGATTCGCCTATACATGGCAAGGTTTACCAAGAATCGTTGGGCCAGCGCAATCATCCCCGCACTATTGATCCATATCCCAATCGGCACCGTCTATTGCTGGAGCGTGTTCAAGCAGTTGATCGCGGACCAGCTTCACGCCAGCCCCGCCTCCGTGGAATGGGGCTTCTCTCTCGCCATCTTCTTTCTTGGCATGTCCGCTGCATTCGCCGGGCCGATGGTTGAGAAAAACATCAAGAAATCTGCTCTTATCTCAATGGTCTGCTTTGTGGTCGGTTTCGCCGGTACGGGCGTGAGCATCGCATTGGGATTCCTGCCCGGCGTGTTCATCTGCTACGGCGCGATCATGGGTGTCGGTCTGGGCATCGGCTACCTGACCCCGGTCAAGAACCTGATGCTGTGGTTCGCCGACAACAAGGGCCTCGCCACCGGTATCGCAGTCGCCGGTTTCGGCTTGGCCAAAGCCATTGCCAGTCCGGTGATGGAATACCTGATCGGCTCGATCGGCCTGGTGAACATGTTCTATACGCTCGCCGTGGTTTACGCGATAATGATGCTCGTGGGATTCCTGCTCATACGCCGCCCCGCCGGCTGGGTCTATGATCCCGCGACCTCCTATGTCAGCCGCGTCTCGATTCTTAAGAAACCCGTGTTCTGGGGCATCTGGCTCGCCTTCTACATCAACATCACCTGTGGTCTAGCTCTTATCAGCCAAGAGAAAGACATCCTGCATGATGTGCTGAAGGCGTTCCCGCAGTACGCTCCGCTAAGCCCGAGCGCGTTCGCGGCCGCCATTTCCGGCATTATCGGTTTGGTGCTCGCCGTGGATTCCGTGTTCAACACCGCCGGCCGCGTGGGCCTCTCCACGCTGTCCGATCACCTCAAGCGCCGCGAAACCGTATATCAGGTGATTTTCGTGATATCGATCGCCGTATGCCTGCTGCAGGTTTGCACTAACAGTATCGACCGCGCTTTGTTGTGGGCCGTGTTGATGATGCTGTTCCTCGTCAACGCCGGATACGGCGGCGGCTTCTCCACCCTGCCGGTACTGCTCGATCAGCACTTCGGCACGAAAACCGTATCCACCACGCATGGGCTGACCTTGAGCGCCTGGGCATTCGCCGGCTTGTCCGGCAATCAGCTGGCGTCGTTCGTCGTCACGCACGCCCCCGATCAGGCGCACCGTTATGCCGCGTTGATTCCGGTACTCATCGTGCTGTTCATAATCGCGCTGATCAGTATTTCGCTGGTCAAGGCCGCAGGCAAGCGCGTCGCCGTCGCCTAGCCCCCATAGGTTCGTGGTTCCTAGTTCGTGGGATTACAGCGGATAATCCCACGAACTGGGTGCCTGCGCCGTCGCATATAAATATGCCCGGAATCAAGCCAAAACCTGATTCCGGCATATTCGTCATCGCGTGGCATTCGGTTCACAGAATCAGGCGACGGAATCCCGTGGGCCGAAGCGTGCTCACGCGCTTATCACCGTTTGTCACACGCTTGTCACGCGCCGATGAGATCAAGCATCTGAGGAATGCTCTTCTTGCCGAATTCGACGGTCTGCTCGCCACCACGGTTGATGACGATGCAGGGCACGCTCATTGCGCCGTATTGGTCCTTAAGCTCAGGAAAATGCGAACGTCGTAGGCCTCGGCGCGCACGGCAGGGTTTAGCGAGGCGAGGCGTTGGGAAGCAAGCACGGTCTCCGGGCACATCGTGCAGGTGAGCGAGAGAGAATCATGATATTCAGCGGGCTTGCAATGGACTTTGCCCGTTCGATCAGATCATCGCCCAACGGCTGACCGGGACCGGCCGCGTTGTACAGGCCCAGCACGAACGAATTGAATTCATGGCCGGAGGGCACGCCATGGAAGGCGAGACCAGTCGGCTCGCCATCCACCACCATGCGCACGCATGGACGCGCTGCCGGCAGCACGCTGTCGACGTCGAATACCGCACGACCCGTATCATCCTTCTCATACTCACCATCATCCACCGTCGATTTCAGCTTGCCACCGGACAGCGCGACCAACGCATCGATGAATCCCCGCAGTTCCGTGGACAGCGGCGTATCATCCAGTTCCAAAGCAAGCGTGACCGGGCGAGACATACGGTTAAAGACCACGTTGAGCTGCTGTTTGGTGGTGTCGGAGAACAATTCGCCGGGCTTCCTGACGGCGTTTGCTGCGGCAGCGGCATCGGTGCTGCGTTTGACGGGTGCCGGTGCGGGCGTGGTGTCAGCCAACGAGGCGGCATCTGTCTTCGCCGTGGACTGCTCGTAGACGCAAGAGGTCGGGCGCTGTGGTATCAAACCGGTTTTCTCGCTCATCCGCTTGGCATACCGTTCCAACTCCACCGCGGCAATAGCACCATCGGCGGTGGCAGTAACAACTTGCCGCAGGTTTTTGGCCCGCAGATCACCGGCCGCATACACGCCCGGCACCGATGTTTCGAGATAGCCGTGCGTGACCACGTAACCATAATCGTCCAGTTCCACCACGCCGCGCACCAGATTCGTGGCGGGCACATATCCTGCGAACACGAACACGCCGAACGTGCCACCGTCAGCAGGTTTCCACGTTTCGGTCTGGCCGGTGGCCCGGTTCAGGATCGTAGCTTCACGCAAACCGCCTTGACCGGCAGTGACGCCTTGCAGCTCGACTTGGTAACGCACGTCGATTTTTGGATTGTTTTTGGCTGCGGCGGCCACCGTGGCGTCGCAAGTAAAATCCTGTTCCCGCGCGAGAACGGTGACTTTGGAGGCGTATGTGGTCAGGAACACGGATTCCTCGGCTGCTGCGAACCCTCCTCCGACCACCAGTACTTCCTTGCCGGTGAAGAATTCGCCATCGCAGGTAGCACAGTAGGCCACACCGCGGCCAGCGTATTCGGATTCCCCTTCGAACCCTAGTTTGCGTGGCTGGCGCCGGTGGCGATGAGAATACCGAAAGCCTTTAAGTCGCCGCGTGAAGTATGCACGGTTTTGACGTCGCCATGCACGTCGAGGCCGATGGCTTCGGCGGAAAGGAATTCAGCGCCGAAGTCCTGCGCCTGTTGACGCATGGTCTGGGTAAGCTCACGGCCAGTGGTGCGGCCGACACCCGGATAGTTGACCACCTCATTGGTGATGGTGATCTGTCCGCCGAAATCGTCTTTCTCGAGAATCAGCACGCGATATCGGGCGCGGGCCAGATACAATCCCGCCGTCAGACCAGCGGGACCGCCGCCGACAACTATGACATCGTACAAATCATTTCGAGACATAATGAATCCCTTCGCGCCTCAATCTGTCTGTTCAAGGGGTTGCCCGGAGGTTCTCCGGACAACCCGTCGGATTAGATTGACAATCCGTCCGTCAAATAACGATCACAGTTGGCCAACAAGATCGAGCTAGGTTCGATGGTGTCCTCGCCCGGAGTCCAGTTGGCAGGGCAGACCTGATCGCCATGTTCGTGGACGAACTGAGAGGCTTGCACACGGCGTAGTAGTTCTTCGGCATTGCGGCCAACGTTGGAGGAGATGACTTCATAGGCCACGACCTTGCCTTCGGGGCTCACGATGAAATCACCGCGTTCAGCCATGCCATCGACCTCGTTGTAGCATCAAGATCTTGGCCAATAGAGCGGTCGGGTCAGCAAGCATTGGATATTGAATCTTGGCGATCTTTTCATTGGCATCATGCCATGCCTTGTGCACGAAATGGGTATCGCAGGAGACGGAGTAGATTTCGCATCCGATTTCCTTGAACTTGGCGTAGTTGCGAGCCAGATCCTCAAGCTCAGTGGGGCACACGAAAGTGAAATCAGCCGGGTAGAAGAAAAACAGGGACCAGTGGCCGAGCACATCAGCCTTGGTCACCTCATGGAACTCGTCGTTCTGGAACGCGTTCACCTTAAAATCGGTCAGTTCATGCTGCAGAAGAGTCATCATCGGTCCTTTCGCTGATTGTCAATCATCTGGCCTCTGCCGTTTTCTATCGTAACGTGATTCTCTGGAACCCGCGCGAGTATAACGCGTGAGACTCATCACATCATTAATAACAGTCACGCCGACAGACCATGCGATACGAAGGTGCCGCGAAATAAAAAAACTCCTGCATGCCACGGGGGAGCAAGGACCGGGAGACGGATGAAAAGGGGACGCGAGCGGATAAAAACGGGGGTTTCCGGAGCGACGCCCGACGGGAACCCCGAAAAGAGAGTATAAAAGGGGCCTCCCGGGAAGTC
>ENA-OQDF01000515-OQDF01000515.1-human-gut-metagenome-genome-assembly--contig:-NODE-515-length-15940-cov-1.423955_pt1 | contig 15940 bp, 24 predicted proteins | sample MGYA00242769_ERZ504597 | MGnify/ENA primary metagenome ERZ504597 (study PRJEB26092, sample SAMD00036305) | human gut metagenome | host: Homo sapiens | study: EMG produced TPA metagenomics assembly of...
GCAAACCTGCTCTGTACAGCAAAATAAGAATTTTTTAAGAAAATTTGACGAATTATGACAAATATATTAAACTGAAAGGCAGATTAATCAAAGGAGATCTCTATATGAAACCACAAACCAAAAATAAAATAATCATTCCTTCTATATAGTTACTTTTTTCTGATCGCATTATTTTATCCAATGCAGTATGTCAGCTTTGACAGTGCTTACTATACAGAATTTACCTTTGCAGGTCTTTTTGCCGGCTTGCTGATCCTTTGGACCGTTTTCGCCTATCATCGTCCGGTCCGTCTGACTGATCCGTCTGACCGACGATTCTGCTGCTGGATCCTGGTGCTTTTAGTCCTGTATAACCTTTTTTCTCTGTATATAAACTTCACACATTCACGGTGGTTATGGGAACAGTTCAACTTTTCACTGGCGGTCTTGTTTTTTATAGTACTTCTGATCCATGGGGCAGCTTTCTTCCGGCAAGAACCTCTGGCTGTTTCGGTACTGCTGGTTTTTCAGGTTGTAACAACAATTCTTGGTATTATCGTATACTATCTGGGATACACCTCCGTTTCTTTCATAAACGGCATGGTCATACCGGTCGCAAAAGATCCGAATTATTACGAGACCCGTTTCAGTTGGATCTATTACCATAAGAGCCAGTACTGCTTTGTTCTTCTCCTCTTTATTGCTTTCAGTGTGATCTGCCGGAAGCAGTTTAAGAATAAATGGTTTTTCCCGGTTTCCAATCTTGTTTTCCTTTTTGGAATCGTGATTTCCCATACATATACTGCACTTTTTGCTGCCGTGCTGATCTATGCAGGACTTGCACTTGATGCTCTCCGGTCAAAACTCCGGACGCTCAATAAGAAGTATTTTCTTCTCCTGATTCCACCGGTCATCCTCCTGGCATTTGTTATCTGGCGTATGAGCCGTGAACGTAATATCTGGACACTTGGCAGCCGTACTTATATCTGGGCAGAAGGAATCCGACAGATACTGAAAAATCCTCTGGGGATTGGAACCGGCTTTGGACCTGCCAAATTCTCTGTTCCGGGAATTTCTTTTCAGGTCTATAACTGCCACAATGTATTTCTGAATGAAATGTGGAGATTTTCTCTGCCGGTAGGATTATTATTCACACTGATTTTTGTCAGCATCCTGATCTACTCCCTGAAAAAGAAGTTCTTTTTCCTTCATATCGGGATCTGGATTGCTTTCCTTATCTCTCTCGGAATGGATTATTCTCTTTTAGGGCGGGAATTTACTCTGACTTCTTTTACTTTTATATGATCTTTTTCCTTCCGAATACAAAGGAACAGATTTCTGACTGAATATCACAAAAAGGCATCGGATTTTTATCTCCAATGCCTTTTTCTTTTTTCTCCGCCTATCTTGAATAATAGGAAGAAGGAAGCTGCTCTGTCTTTACAACCTGCCCGTTTTTAATATACTTACGATATGCCACAGCACTTCTGCTTCCGGTCTTCCATGACACAATGTCTACTGAATCAAACCAGTCCGGCTGGATGCCCCATACTTCAGCATAAAGTGTATTTCCGCTCACGTATGTTACAAGTTTCACTGCATAATTGTAATCATTTCTGATCTTCAGATCAGACGATCCATAATTCACCATCGCATCCTGTCCGATCGCACATAGTAGATGGTACAGAATGATTCCTTCTCTGCACGATCGTAAGCCCTGCTCTCAATGCCGCACCGTACAGCGTCGTACTTGCCTGACAGATTCCTCCGCCATAACCGACTCCGCCTACAACGCCTCCCGGAAGAAAGCCTTGAGCCTTTCCACATGGACCTGCTATTCCAAAGAAAGAAAGCGTCTGTCCCGGCTGGATCGTAACCTGGTTAAAGTAAAGCAATGCTTTCGTCATATTGTATGTACCATTATAATTATTGGTAGATACGGTAGAAAATACAGAAATACGTCTTGGACTGTTCATCAGCCGGCCATACGCATCAAATCTGTATGTCACACCATTGATCGTGATCGTGCCATTCATTACCAGATGACCATAACTATTATAATAATAACGATAACCGTCCTTATTTCTCCAGCCTGTATGCATCTTTCCGCTGTCGGTGAGATAATACCAGTTTCCGCCAATCTTTAATCCTTTATTCCTTGCAAGCGTTCCATCTGCCTGATAATAGTATTTTCCACCATCTTTCGTCCGCCAGTAATCTTTCTTCATATTACCCGCAGCATCAAAATAGTACCAGTCATTTCCATCTTTTACACCATCATCAAATGCCTGTCGGCCCAACGGGGTAAAACCGATCACTTTTCCATTCTCGGTCTTCAGTCCCCGGTATGCTGCTCCGTTATTCTGGAAAATATAACGATATTTTCCAATCTTCATATCCCGGTTCAGTACCAGATGACCTTCCTCATCATAATAATACCAGTCAGCACCTTTCTGACGGAACTGGGATTCATATCGTCTGCCATTTCCATCCAGATAATACCAGTAGCCATCAATCTTCATCCCTGCATTCAGGATCAGATGTCCCTGAGCATCATAATAATAGTGACTACCATCTTTTTCTCTCCACCCGGAGCTTAACATCTTTCCATCTTTCTGGAAATAGTACCAGTAACCACTCAGCTTTTTCCCTGTATCTGTCAGGCAGAATCCCTGCTGGTCATAATAATACAGTCCGTCCTCCCCAACATACCATCCTGTATAAACTGCACCGCTTCCTGTAAATTTATAATGCTTTCCATTGATATCCAGTTCACAATTTGTCACCAGATATCCATTTTCATCATAATAATACTGCGTATTGTTCTTCTGACGGAACTGAGCCGTATATCTTCTTCCGCTTCCATCGACATAATACCAGTGACCGTCCAGCTCAATTCCACGGTTCGTTACTAAATGAGCTGCTTCATCATAATAGTAATAATTTCCTGCCTTCTCTCTCCAGCCTGAGCTTAACAGCTTTCCATCTTTCTGGAAATAACACCAGTAGCCATTCAGCTGCATTCCTGCATCTTCTGCCCGGCTGCCGTCTGCCTGATAATAATATGTATCTGTGCCGTCTGTATACAAGCCTGTATAAGCTGCACCACTTTCGGTAAATTTATAGTGCTTTCCATTGATGTCCAACTCCTCGTTCAGTACAAGATGTCCTTCCCCGTCATAATAGAAGCTCTGTCCGTTCTTTTGCCTGAAACTATTCTGCTTCATCACACCATCAGCATCAAAATAGTACCAGTAACCATCCAGACTGTATCCGGCATTTCTTAAATCCTTACCCTCCTGATAATAGTGGATTCCATCGGACTCTTCCACCCAGCCATTTTTCTCTTCCGTTATTCCGCTATTTTCTGAACTTTCCTCTGGATCTATCACGTCTTCTGTACTTTTCTCTGAATCCGTTACGTCTGCCTCATGTTCATTTTCCTGCTGTATAGCTGCTGCACTTTCCGTCTCTGCATTCTTCTCTTCCACAAAGCTTTCTGCCACATTCTCTGCTGAATTATCCATCGCATAAGAAGTCATCATCCCAGACAGGGAGAGAACAAACGTCAGCCCCAGGGCTGTCAGCCATTTCTTTTTCATAATGTCCCTTCCATCCTTTCCTTTTCTGAAAATCTTATAGTAATATTGTACCAATAAATTCTTTTTCTGACCAGTAAAAAGAAAAAATTTACTTTCTTTTCCTATATTCTGTATTTTCTACGCTTTTTATTTTAAACGCACGAAAAGGGAGAAAACTTTCATTTTCTCCCCTCACGGTCTGACTAATTATCTTTTAATTTTTCAGCAAGATTTTTGGCAGCGATCATAGAGTCTTCCATGGAACAATAAGTCCATGCACCATATCTTCCGATCGTGTAAATATTTTCATCTGCCAGATTTTTCTTCAGCTCTGTGATCTGAGCGTCTGTCTCTGAATTAATATGCACATAAGCCGGATCCATTAAATGGTGGAATGTGCTTCTAATTTTGTCTCTTCGTCAATAATTCCCAGCTTCAGAAGATTCTCAAGTGTCAGTCTTAACTGCTCATCGATCATCCCCTGCGTTACAACCGCATCTTTACTGTATCCGATCTCAATATACATACTGAGCTTATCCGCATCCAGAATATTATCATAAAATCCAATCCGGTAAAAATTGATCTTTTTATCCGGGATATAGAACCAGTGTTCTTTCGTATACTTCGATTTTTTATTAAATCCAAGATTGAACACCAGTACTTTATTGTAAGAAAGTCTGGACTGAAGCTCATGCATCTTTTCTTCATCAAATAAAGTAAGGAACCGGTTCAGTGGTGACGTATTGATCAGATATTCATAAGAAATCTCTGATCCATCATTCAGGATCACTTTTTTATTCGCTCTGTCGATCTTATCAACCACATGATTTAACAGTACTTCTCCTTATCCAGTGCATCATACAGGATCTGGATAAAAGATCCTGCTCCTGAACGTGGATACAGAAACGAATTATTGTAAGAAGTACTGTCTTTGTTCGCCTTCATATTGTCAATGATCGCCGGAATATCCGCATATGGGAAAAATCTTCCCATTGCATCTTTATCCAGAGTGGTCAGATCAACCGCATACAGCTTTTCATTATATGGCTTCAGGAATTTCTCAACGATAGATTTTCCAAACTTCCCGTACAGCATATCCAGGAAATTATCATACTCTTCTTTTTCCTCTTTATGGAAAAGATCATACAGCAGTCGATAAACTCACTTTTTCCAGTTGATGGATATTGGTCTGGAACGGATAATCTACCAGTTCTCCCTTGTAGATGATCTTTGTATTCTTATCTTTATAGATGATCTCATCCTCATCCACACTGTCGATAAACCGCTTTTTAAACTCATCTGTACTGAAATGGAAAAAGTGTCCGGCATAATCCCATACATAATCTTTTTCTTTGATCGTACGGCAATATCCACCGACTTCATCTTCCTTCTCTACGATCAGATAATCCCCATCTGCATAATTTGCAAACGTAAGTCCTGATATTCCTGCTCCGATGATCAGATATTTCACATTTCTTTCCATAGGGCCGCTCCTTTATAATCTGTCTTTAAACTTCTCAATGATCGCATCTGCAATTCTTTCACTCGCATGACCGTCTCCATACGGATTGCTTGCATGACTCATTGCATTATAAGCCTCTTTATCACTGAGAAGCTTTTTCGTCTCATTATAAATAACTTCCCTCATCTGTTCCGGTCAGTTTCAGCGTACCTGCCTTGATTCCCTCCGGTCTTTCCGTCGTATCACGCAGGACAAGTACCGGTTTTCCAAGAGATGGAGCCTCCTCCTGGATTCCGCCGCTGTCTGTCATGATCAGATAACTCTTATTCTGGAAATTATGGAAATCAAATACTTCCAGTGGCTCGATCAGGCGAACTCTGTCGCAGTCATCAAAAACTTCTTTTGCAATCTGACGTACCTTCGGATTCATATGGATCGGATATACAACTTCACATCTGCAAATTCATCTACGATCCTTTTGATCGCTCTGAAAATATGGTACATTGGTTCACCGAGATTTTCTCTTCTATGTGCAGTCAGAAGGATCATCCGGTCATCCCCGATCCAGTCAAAGATCGGATTTTCATAATTTTCATCAACTGTCGTTGCCATGGCATCGATTGCTGTATTTCCCGTAATATAAATATTTTCTTCCTTTTTCCCTTCATCGCGGAGATTCTTGGCACTTACCTCTGTCGGTGCAAATGCATATCTGCAAGACATCCTACCATCTGACGGTTCATCTCCTCCGGGAATGGTGAATACTTGTTCCATGTTCTGAGACCTGCTTCGACATGACCGATCGCGATCTGACTGTGATATGCCGCCAGTGCACCGGCAAATGTAGTCGTCGTATCTCCATGTACAAGTACAATATCCGGTCTTTCTTTCTCCAGCACTTCCCCGATACTTCCAAGCACTCTCTGTACGACTTCATTCAGGGTCTGTCCCTGCTTCATAATATCCAGATCATATTCCGGTACAATATGGAAAGTCTCCAGTACCTGATCCAGCATCTGACGGTGCTGTGCCGTAACACAGGTGATCTGTTCGATCTCCGGTCTGGATTTAATTCTTTTACAAGTGGAGCCATTTTAATTGCCTCTGGTCTGGTTCCAAAAACCGTCATGACTTTTATCTTGCCCATTTTCGTTTCCTCTCTTTTCTTTTATCTGTCCAGTTTCTCTACCATTGCATCAAATTTCTCTGCAACCTCTGTTGCATTAAACTGATTCATGCCATCCTGATCTATTTCTACTGTATAATTTTCATAAGCGATCAGATACAGATAGTTCTTGATCTCATCTACAGAATAAGAAACTGTCACGCCATTCACGGCACGTACAACATCTGCTCCTGCCCCTTCAAACATCGTCATTCCAAAGATCGGACGGTTTGCTCCGATATAATCTGCAAGCTTTGCGGCAAAAAAGATATTCTCATCCAGGATTCCATGCAGGTTCGCATCTACATGCAGCAGCCAGTCACTGTTTCTCATAATAGAAAGACTTGTCTTATAATCTACCGGTTTCTTGATCTTCACTACATCCAGCAATTCATGGTCGATCAGATAGACTTTGTCATTTGCTGCCATATGTCCATAGAACAGTACTTCCAGATGCTCTGCAAGGTCCGGATGCTCTTTCTTCAGTGCCGCAATTCCTTTCAGAAACAGTCTTGGAGTTCTGGTCGCATCCAGATGCCCGATATAAACCATCTGGATCTTATCACTGCTCCTCGGTGCAATCGACGCATCATACAGTTCCGCATCAAAACTATGTGGAAGTACGACCGCCTTCTTTGCAATTTCTTTTCCACAGGAACTGAGCATATATTTTTTCTGATAAGGATTATTGAAAATGATCTTATCGCAGTTGGAAAGAATATTATGTTCCAGTGTTCTCTCCTTTTCCAGTGCCTGAAGCGGAGCTTTCTGTCTGCGCTTCCAGAGCAGATTCTTCATCTCCCGGACCGGAGAGATCATTTCCCGGATTCCCATCTTTCTTACATACCGCATCTGTAAAGAATATGGGGACATCGTCTGCATTCCTTTCAGCACAAACGGATTATTGGCAATCGGATCTCCAAATGATGCGATCCAGGTGATCCCCGGTTTCATTTTCTTGATTTCAAGTCCGATCTCATGCGACTCAGGCGGCATGGAACGGGTCATAACAATATCATATTCGTTCTGATGCTTTCTGAAATATTCAACCGCAGCACTCTTCCATGTGTCCAGTGACTCTCCCTGAAGACAGATCTTCTTTACATTCCCACACTCAGGGAGCTGCTCGTTCTTTCCATAAGACCAGGAATCATGCTGTCCTGCATACATACATCATACTGATACTTGAATTTTTTCAATAACTTATATGTTACAAGTCCCTCTGAAGAATTGATCGGTGGAAAATACCAACTAATTACTAATATTCTTTTCATCGTGCGAATCTTCCTTTCACTTTTCTTGCTAATACCATCACCTTGTGCCATTTTGATCCATCTACTTTTACAAATTTAAACTGCGTCTCACGGTTATATCTCACATAAGCCATACAGTTCAGACGGTCATAGAGCCTTTGATTCGTCTTTTCAGGTAAGCATCAAACTTCTCGGATTTCATTATATGCCCGCTTATGATCCTTATCGTATTCGCAATAATTGAATAATGTGTATTCAATGTATAAGTCAGAATCATCTCAATGTACTCCCTCTTATTCGGAGTCAGATCCTTTTCAATTCCGGTATAATACTCGATCAGCCATTTGATCATCCGCTTGTGGTGTTCCTGATTTCTCACGAAATTGTCCATATTCATACTCTGATCTTTACGACCGATAAAATAGCGGTAAATATCCAGATGATAATAAGCAAATGTATCCACCTTTGTGATCGGCACAATATTATACTGCATATCTACATAAAAAGTCTTTTCGAGCATTTTAAGTCCGGATGCACGCAGAACTTCCGTACGGTAGGTCGTCGTTGCCATCATGAAATATTCTCCGTGAAGTATATTCAGATCGATCTCATTGAGATTATATTTTTTTCCGTCTTCCAGATCCTTATATTCAAAATATTCGGACTTTCCATTATAGACATGCTCTTTTCTGTAGTCACAGATCACGGCATCTGCCGTCTCTTCTTTTAAACGCTTTACAAATTCAATAAAATCTCCGATATTGACCCAGTCATCACTGTCCAGCACTTTGAAATAAGTTCCCTGTGCTTTCTCGATTCCGACATTGATCGTAGAACCATGTCCGCCATTTTCTTTATCTACAAAGACAACTGTCTGCGGATATTTTTCTCATACGCTCTTGCAATGTCAGCCGAGCCATCTTTACTTCCGTCATTCACAACCAGTACTTCTATCTCTTCCAAAACTTCCGGTAACAATAACGAATCAAGACATCTTCTGAGATATTTTTCAACGTTATATGTCGGAACTAATACTGTTAATACCTTCATATTAATTATTACTCCTCCTTACGTCTGCTTGAAATCAATGATTACTATCCCGTGCGGCATCACCGACTTAATACCTTTTTCACGTAATACGTGCTTTTCTTCTTTTCAGTATTTTTCTTTTCGGGATTTTTATTTTCAGACTTCCTGCCGTCCCTTTTTCTGGCAGAAGCCTTACTTTTTTCTTCCTGAACCGGTATTTCCTGTTCAGCCTCCCCCTCATTTTCTTCAACCGGCTTCTCAGGAATCACATACTTCCCATCCGGTTTCTTTCTGAGATACTGCATCACATAACTGTATGCCTCAGGATACAGACTGAGACTTTCAAAAAAGTCCCACGCCTCCTGCCTCATCTGCCGGTCACAGTACCAGTTCAACTGCCTGTATACCAGTGGAGCGATCAGGAAACGGAATACATATTCCTTTTTCCCTGCAGTGTATCCGTCATTAATGATAGTTCTTAAAATGGAATGGATCTCATGTCCAAGTGAAAGTTTTTCCTCCTGGATTTTTTCCGTTCCCCTTTCAGATACCGATAAACGTTCAGATCATAATATCGGATCGTATCAATTCCCTGATACTGAGAGCCTGCCACTGCCGGTCAACGCTCTCCTTACCCGATGCACAGAATTCGAGATGCTCTCAAGTTTCTCTGTTCTGTATACTGCTGTGGATAACAGAGGACCGGAATCTTTAAATCCATATCCCGGATACAAAAGATCTTCAAACCGGTACTGACTTCCATCCATCAGCATATCATAATCAGCTATTTCTTCCAGAAGACTTTTTTCATAATCTGCATAAGAGCCTCTGCAAAGAACAACATCCGCTTCTTCCTTTTGCAGTCTTTCGATCAGTTCTGCAACTGCTCAGTGTCTACCCAGTCATTTCCATGGATCAAAGCCGTATACTTTCCTGCTGCACTTCGGATTCCCTCTTTTATCATACACCCCACATCTGTCTCTGCCGGATGCACGAATCGCAGAACCTCTCCTCCCAGTCGCATAAATTCGTCTTTTTCTTCTGCCTCCAGCTCCGTTCCCGTATCAGAGAGCAGAATCTCGATCTTTCCATTATACTTCTGATTCAGCAAAGATAAAAGACATTTTTTCGTCTTTTTATGTTCTGCCGGGTTCAATACAAGTACCGAAAGCACCGGCGGGCGTTCCACTTTTTTAGGAAATAATTCCCTTGGAGTTCTGCTCAGGACCTGTCTCTGCCGGATCAGTTCAATCTCTTTCTCTACAGTTTTCTCCACGCAGAAATTTTCTCTCGTAAACTCTGAAAGTTCTCTGCTGATCTTCAGATACTCTTCCGGATTATAATACAATCTTTCAATGATCTGTGCAAGTTCCAGCGGATCTTCCGGATCTGCCAGTGTATGAAACCGTTCCTCCTGCATAAAATATCCATTGGACGTTACCCTGGATCCGATCACGACCAGTCCCGACGAAGCACACTCTCCCATGGATACCGGATGTGCATCATGCCTTGACGGGAGCAAGGGCGATTCCCTGCTCTTTATAAATCTCAGAAAGCTTATCGTTCGGAATAAATGTTCTGTGAAAATGGACATTTTCAAACTGCCTGAGCGGTTCTGTCAGCACTTCGTAAAAATCCCCATCTCCATATATTTCAAAACTCAGTTCTTTGAAAAATTCTTTTCTCGATAATTCAAGGATTGCCCGCACACTCAGATCCAGGGAATGTACCATGCAGTTGTCAAATTTTCTGATAATAATGATCTTTTTCCTGTCCTCTGCATTCTTTGCATGATATGGAAATCGCTGTTCATTGATCACATTATTGATCACACTGCTGTTCTTAAATTTCAGGCGATGCTGCTCTTCCGCAAACTCTTTCAGCCACTTTGATACAAAGACCCATTCCGCATTATCCATCTGTGAGTATTTTTTAATGAACGCATCCCGCCTGTCAAAAACTTCCGCTGAATTTGTCCTTATAAGCGGTCTTGTGAAATACGGTCTTACCAGATTTTCAACATACCTGTAAATGGACTCTGCCCCATGGCAGATAAAAATAAGCTGATCCGGCGGATAAACATATCCATCATAGATCGACATCAGATTTTCATCCACAAAATGAGTCACGATCACATGATACTGCCTTGAATCTAAAAGCTGCTTCAACGTTCCGTAATTTCCCTGCAGCACCGGGATTCCCTCCAGCTCATAAGACATCTCGTACCAGTTGGATGCCAGAATGGATGCAACCTGGATATGGATTCCCTTTTTCTGATATTCTTTATTTCTTGAATGTGCAAATGCACATAAATACAGATTCGCAAATGATGGATAATTCGGAACTACCACCAGTACATCTTTGGCCCCGGAGCACTCCGATGCAAGATAATAAGGCTGACTCAGTTCCTCAATTTCAATCTCATCAAACTTCAATGTCGATTCCGCAGAAATCACAAGTTCCACTTCCAGCCGAACCGGTGTCGTCAGCTCCATAACAGCCGTAGAACCGGCTAAGACCGGGTAATACTTATTAATATTGATGTATCCCCCGGCATTTTCTCCGCTTCCTCTGAAAGTAATCTTACAATATTTAGTTTCAGGATCTGTAAATTCTATGGCTTCTCCCGCTTCAAGTACCAGTCTTTCTGAAGAGTCATTCTTTATCACAGACTCTGTCAGTCCAAAGTCCCGGCGGTCATCTTCTTAATCATCAGTTTCTCCTTTGATCCGCACCATACTATGATTATTTTGAAACCTGACTGTCATAATAAGCCTGACAAACCTTTTCTGTATTCCCGCTCATCACAACTTTTCCATGATCCAGCCACACTACCTTGTCACAAAGACTTCTGATCGAATCAATGGAATGTGATACATATAATACCGTCGTACCACCAGTAATCATACTTCTCATCTTGGCCTCACTCTTCTGCTGGAATTCAGATCTCCTACCGACAGGATCTCATCCACGATCAGAATTTCAGGATCTACCTGTGTTGCAATCGAGAATGCAAGTCTTGCAACCATACCACTTGAAAAATTCCGCACCGGAACTTCCAAAAAGTCCTGCAATTCTGAAAATGAAACGATCTCATCAAACTTCTGATCGATAAATTCTCTGGAATATCCCAGAATAGAGCCGTTCAGATAAATATTCTCACGTGCCGTAAGATCCATATCAAATCCTGCTCCCAGCTCGATCATAGGACAGATATTTCCCGCTACAGTGATCTTTCCTTCTGTCGGCTTCATAACTCCGGAAACCACTTTCAGAAGCGTACTTTTTCCTGCACCGTTCCCACCGACGAATCCGACAACCTCGCCCCGTTCCACTTCAAAATTCACATGCTTTAATGCCCAGAAATCTTTATTTCCCTTTTTCTCATCTTTCTTTTTCGGCTTAAAACATATTGATGAAAAATAACTTCAGCGAAAAATTTTTCTCTATGCCAAGATTAAATTTCATCGAGACATCTTCAACTTTTATCATGCTGTCCATACTGCACCTCTTTATACATAATAAATAAACTTGTCCTGATTCTTTCTAAATACGACTGCTCCGATGATCAGACTTGCGATCGAAGAAATAATACATGCCGCAAAATCCATGGACGTCGGAATCTGATGATACAAAATGATCGTTCTTGCAAAAGTAATAATATGATATAACGGATTCAGCTTCAGAACCATCTGCAATCTCGGATCTAACATATTAATATCATACATGATTGGGGTCATATAAGATAAAATCTGTATAATAATTCCATAAATATAGAACATATCCCTCAGAAATACTGAAACTGTCGCAAGGAACAGACTGACTCCCAGTGTAAATACAAATAAGAAAATAAAGGAAAGCGGAAGCAGAAAATGATAAATATTCAGCCCCGTTCCTGTCAGGATGATCACCGCATACAAAGGAATCAGTGTCAACAGGAAATTAATCCCCACAAATAAACACTTGATAACGGGAAAATATATTTTGGAATATAGATCTTATTAATCAGTGAAAAGTTTGCAACGACCGAACTCATCGAAAGGTTGCTTGCCTCATTAAAATAATTAAAAAATACAAGACCCGTCAGCAAATACGTCAGGTAATTTACTCCCGGTGTCGAGAACTTGAATACATTGGTAAATACGATTGCCATAACGCACATCATCAGAATCGGATTCAGTAAGCTCCACAGCACTCCCAGCACAGATCTTTTATATTTAACTTTAAAATCTCTGGAGATCAACTGTTCCAGCAAAAAAGAATACCGCTTCAGACTCAGACAAATATTTTTAACAGTTTTCATCTTATCTTCCTTTCTCTTGGTATACATCTTTGTTATGATAAACTAAATTGCCTGTAGTGTCAATATTCTGGCTATTCAGCTTTTATTAAAAAATCCTTAACAGCAGGTTTCATGAGTCGATCTTTATTCACTTTTCTCTTCTCTGAATACCACAAACCGCTGGCCTAAATAGTTCATTCCCACGAAAATACACATTCCCGCCAGCATGGCTATATTTTCCTGAGTCTTCACACTAAATCCGGAAAAGATCCATGCTGCCACCGGTTTTGCCAGTCCATATGCCACCAGATAACATCCCGCAATGTTCACAACAAATTTCAGCACAGTCTTTGCACTTTTCTGATGATTTTTAAAAGTAAAATACTTGTTCAGAAAATAGCTCACAATACTGCCTACTATATAATTTCCGGCACTCGACACCCAATAACTGCAGCCAAGACAATTATATAATCCAAACATTGTTCCTGTTCCAACCAGTGTATTGATCACTCCGACCAGTAAAAATTTCACTGTTGTTATATCAATCAACTTCTGTTTCTTCTCTTTCATTTACTCTGCCACTCCGATTATCGATTCAACTTGATAGTACGCAGCCATTGCTGCATTATTCCATACATACTGATTGGCCACATCCAATCTGCAAGCCCCTTCAATGCTGCATATTCCGTCTCCGGTATGACTACCGGAAGCGTCAGATTCTTCTCACCTGCCGCAATCTGCTCTTTTGCAAGCCTGTCTCTCGCCATGCATTTTGCATAGGTATTATAAATATCCCAGCTTCCGTGGAAAAACTGAACAGTAAAAAATACAAGAAGAATCCAGCAGGAGCAGGTAACTGCTATTCCGATTTTTCTGTGCCAGAACTCCTCAACCATGATCAAGATCCGACGATCAGGAAAAGGGCTGATGAAAGCATATTCGCTCCGGGTAATAAGAGGCAACTGTATGCATAAAATTTGTAATCAGGCTTGCAGCTAAAAAGAAAAGTGCAATCCATGTTTTTTTATACCATTCCAAAATCACCGAACATACGATCAGTACAATCAGGATCAGCAATAAAATAAGCAGATGTTCTACATAAAGATCCATCGCATTGATAAAATTGTCCACATAGCCGTGCAGACCGGATGTGGCAACTTTATTTTCAATGTACCCGGTGCCGTCATCATAAAAAGAAATCCTGCCAGCATCGTCAAGACACTTCCCATTCCCCATACCGGAATTTTTTCTTTCTTCATCACCTGTGATATGCCAGTAATAAGACCGCAAGCACGATTGTCCCGAAGGAGCTGTCTCCAGATAATCTCCCATGGCAAATCCGGCAACAAGAAACAGAATTTTCTGAATCTTACCTTCCATTACTTTTTCATTCTTTGCCAGCTTCATAAAAGGATATAAATAGTAAAGTGAAAAAGTACAGCCCCACAGATAATTACACGATCCGTCCAGCCAGAGCATCGTCTGTCCAAATGCCGGTGCAAAATACCAGACCAGACCAAAAATGCTTACCAGTGCCAGTGCATTTCTTTTTTATTCCAGAATAAATACCGATATAGAATCAGGATCAGCATGGTAAAAATCACTGCATTCACCACATCAAAAATCCCGGACGGCAACAGCAAAAAAAAGCTGAACAAAAAAATGTGCCACCAGTCTTCCGTTCATTCCTTTCGCATGTGCATACATGGATGGAAAAATATCCCACACCGTCTGTATCTTCTTATGTGTAGCAAAGCTGTTCATATAAGAATAGTCATCTGCTGCATAAAAGGTATAATGGTTCAGAAGGAACATGATGCCAAAAATTCCTGCCACAAGCAGGTAAAATAAATACTTGTTCCCATTCATTTTTCTGAGCGTCTTCATTTTCTTTTTCCCGTCTTTCTTTTTCTATTATTCTGACTCACTTTCTTCTTTTATATTGGTCTCCTGGATCAGATAAACCGGTCTTTTCTTTACTTCAAAATAAATTCTTCCAATATACTCTCCAATGACACCAATAGAAAAAAGCTGGATTCCTCCCAACGTCGTGATTAGAAGGATCGTCGTAAAATATCCCGGTGCATCGATCCCATGAAGCAGGATCTCTATCAGCAGATACAGCAGATAAAGGATACTGATCCCCATAAAAATCCCTCCAAGATAAATGCAGATCCGCAATGGCTGGTTATTAAATGATAAAATCCCATCTACTCCATATGACAGAAGCGATTTAAAGGACCACTTGCTGTTTCCTCCTGCACGCTCCTGATTCTCGTATTCGATGTAGATCTGATTAAAGCCGACCCACGAAAATAATCCCTTTGAAAACCGGTTATTCTCCTTCAGTTCCAACAACGCATGAATCGTGCGTCTGGATAAAAGCCTGAAATCACCTGCTCCATCGACCATTTCTACATTCACCAGTTTGTTCGCCAGCTTATAATACAATTTTGCAAAAACAATTGATAATCTCGAATCGCCTTTTCTGTTCCTTTTCGCAATGACCTGGTCATATCCCTCCTGATATTTCTCGTACATCTGCACGATCAGCTCCGGCGGATGCTGCAGATCCGCATCCATGATCACTGCACAACTTCCCTTGCAATGTTCCAGCCCGGAAAGCATTGCTGCCTCTTTTCCAAAGTTCCTGCTAAAAGAAATGTATTTTATTTTTTCTGACCTTCCGGCAAGTTTTTTCAGGAAAGCTAACGTATCATCCTTACTTCCATCATTTACAAAAATAATTTCAAAATCAAATGCCCTGCCCGTACACGTATCCACGATTGCCTTTGCAGTCCGCTCAATCACTGCTCCTTCATTATAGCATGGAACAATCACTGACAATAATTCTCTCATCGCCTGATTCCTTCCTTTTTGCAGATCTTCTTTACAGATATCTCTTGACAGCTACTCTCCAGGTTCCTCTGTCCCATTTTTCATAATAATCCACGTCATGAATAATAGTTCCGTATTTTGGACTTAATGCATGGATGATCTGGTTATTCCCTATATATAATGCCATATGAGAGACTCCACTTCCTTCTGTATAGCATACCAGATCTCCCGGCTTCCACTGACTTATATCCCATGATCGATCCAGGTTCCTCCCTGTGCCTGCTCATGAGCGAGTCTCGGAACTGACACACCAAGCTGAGCCATAGCCCACTGCGTAAATCCACTACAGTC